>PJEL010001841.1_pt1 | contig 20350 bp, 15 predicted proteins | sample 1853271 | NCBI WGS metagenome assembly PJEL01 (sample SAMN08108733, study PRJNA415343) | Invertebrate metagenome, whole genome shotgun sequencing project. | host: Globobulimina | place: Sweden: Gullmar Fjord | collected 2015-08
GTGTAATCCGAAAGGCAAAAAATCCTGAAGCGCTGAGATAAAAAGGATTTATTCTTCTGTCAGCCATGCTTGAATGGTTTTCATCTGCTCTATGATCCAAGACTTAAACAGGTTCAAACCGGGATTGTCTGAATACGCTTCCGGGTGAACAAAATAGTATGAAAAATTTGATTTTAATTTATGATCGAAAAGTGGGACCAGGAGTCCCGCTTTTAAATCGTCTTCAACCAGCGAAATTCTCCCCAGGGCCACACCCTGCCCAGCGATAGCCCCCTGGATCGCATAATCGCACTGATCGTACTGCATGCCTCTACTTAAATCCAGGTCATCAAGCCCCATCTTTTCAGCCCAGTCTTGCCAACTGATATCAAAAGTTTCCAGTAATCTGACATCATGCAGAAGCCGAAAGCGCCGAATCTCTTCCGGATTGGTTAATGGTTGGTCGCTCCCACGTACATCCGGGTGACAGACCGGAAAGTAGATCTCATCTGTCAGGTGGGTGGTATGCAAATCGGGGTACTTTCCCAGGCCGTACCGGATCGCGCAATCAATCTGTTCAGCAATGAAATCAACTTTGTCATCACCGGTGTGAACTCTTAAAGTGAACTGCGGATGTTCCTGCTGAAATTCAGTAATTTTAGGGATTAGCCACTTCGCTGCAAAAGAGGGCAGGGTTGATACGGTAAGCCGGTTTGTTTCATCCGTTGATCGGATCGACTCAATCGAGGTCTGAATCGTTCTTAATGCAGGTGTAATATCCTTAAGTAGCCGTTCACCCTCCCGAGTCAGAAAAATCTTCCTCACCTTGCGGTGAAACAGACTGAAACCCAGCTCCTCCTCCAACTGCTTGATCTGAACACTGACTGCGCCCTGGCTTAAAAAAAGATCCTTTGCCGCTTTCGTAAAACTAAGGTGCTTGGCGACTCGAATGAAGGTCGGCAAAACAGCTAGATTTTGTATCATCGTTATAAATTAAAAATATTAATCTATCAAATCAATTAATTTAGTTTGTCAAGTTATTATAGTGAGATGGTATTATATTGTCAATTGGGTATGAATCGAACCTCTAGATACATATTCAATTGAAAATCAAAATGGGCAGGCTGAAAATTGCCCTGTTTAATCAATACCTAAATGGAGAGAGTCAATGAAACTGCTGGATAGGATAAATTCAATCATGAAGAAAGTGAAACAGTCTAAAGTTCCTATGGAAATTCAAAAAACATGGTCACTCTGGACTATGAGGGTTGTCACCAGAAAAGAATTGGCGTTAATGGACAAACACTTGCTGAAAGATATCGGACTTTCACCAGGGGACTGTTTGGTTGAGGCCCGAAAACCGTTTTGGAAGTAGCAAGCTGAGTGCCGCCAAATAACCATTACTACAGCATGAGATTTCCAGAAATTGAATGAGCCAATTACATGGCGTAGGTCACTGAGATGCGCAACCAATACAGCCATCGCGGACTGAAAATGAAACATTCAATTTACCCTTGACAAGCACAAGGGATAGGAATATAAAAAAAAGACCGGTTGGTATATTTTAATATCACTAAGAGATCTGAGATGTCAAAAAAGGGGCTTCAGACCCGTCAGAGAATCATTGGAAAATCGCTTCAGCTTTTCTCTATCAAGGGTTATTTCAACACATCAGTTAATGACATTCTCCAAGCGACGCAGCTGACCAAAGGCGGATTGTACGGTCATTTTCCCAGTAAGGAGGAGATCTGGTACGCTGTCTACGATGAAGCAGTTAAAATTTGGAGATCCCTTGTCTTTCAAGGTATCAAGGAGAACAGTAGCCCGGTTTCCAGGATTGAGCAGATCATTGAAAATGATATTCGAAACTACCTGGGCGGTGATGTCTTCGAAGGCGGGTGTTTTTTTCTCAATATGCTGGTTGAGCTTTCCGGTCAATCCGCTTCCATGAGCAAACCGATCCTTCGTGGATTCGTCCGGTTTTCGAGACTGATGCGCAAATGGTTTGAAGAGGCGGACGCTCAGGGTCTGTTGAAACCGGGGCTGAATTTCAGGGACATTGCCAATTTCATTGTGATATCCTTAAATGGAGCGGCCGCTCTGTATACGTCATCTCGAGACAGGGATATTTTAAATCAGACCTTAGGGCAATTGAGTTTTTATCTGAATCAACTTAAAAAATAACAGTCTGGTTATGATCCGATCACCAAACCAACTTAAAGTTTTATCAAAAGATTTCTATCCATAACTATTACGGAAATCAAAAAATCATTATTGATCATAAGGGGGATTTATGACTGTAGATGTTGAAGTGTATCAACCCACACATCCTGTTCGAATTGTGACTGCCACGTCTCTTTTTGATGGACACGATGCGGCGATAAATATCATGCGCCGGATTTTGCAGGATACAGGTGTTGAAATCATTCACCTGGGTCATAATCGATCGGTAACAGAAGTCGTTGATGCAGCTATTGAAGAGGATGTGCAGGGGATAGCTATTTCCAGCTACCAGGGTGGCCACATCGAGTACTTCAAATTCATGGTTGATCTACTGAAGGAGCACGGCGCACCTCACATCAAGGTTTTTGGCGGCGGCGGTGGTGTCATTGTTCCTGAGGAGATCAAGGAGCTGGAAGATTATGGCGTAACGAAAATATACTCACCAGAAGATGGAACGCGCCTAGGGTTGCAGGGGATGATCAACCATATGGTGGAAAACATGGATTTTTCTACCGTCAAGCATAAAGCCTATGATCTGAACGAGCTCTCCACTCGAAATCGGCCATTGTTAGCTAGTCTGATTTCTGCTTTAGAAGCAGGGAAAAGTGAGAATGCGTCCGAGCAGAGTGAGGCACAAGGGAATGATCTCGACGACTTAAAAACCGCCATTAAAAAAAGAACTGAAAATATAAAAATTCCGGTCATCGGAATCACCGGAACCGGAGGTGCTGGGAAATCCTCTTTGACTGACGAATTGATATTTCGTTTTTTAAATGACCTGAAAGACATCAACATTGCCATCATCAGTTGTGACCCCTCCAAGCGAAAAACCGGAGGTGCCTTGCTGGGGGATCGGATTCGAATGAACGCCATCGGCAGCAGCCGGGTATATATGAGAAGCTTGGCGACAAGGCGATCCAACTCTGAAATCCCCGAAGTGCTTCCTGAGATTATAGCTGTTGTCAAGGCAGCCGGTTTCGATATCGTCATTGTAGAAACCGCCGGAATCGGACAGGGGGATTCAAGCATTTCGGATCTGGTTGATTTGCCGATTTATATCATGACCAGTGAATTTGGTGCCGCTTCCCAGTTGGAGAAGATTGATATGCTTGATTTCGCGGACATCGTTGTCGTGAATAAATATGAAAAACGGGGCAGTGAAGACGCGGTTCGAGATGTGCGGAAACAACTACAACGAAATCGAAAGGCCTTTGAAACACCTCTGACAGATATGCCTGTTTACGGAACGATTGCCTCCAAATTCAACGATGATGGCGTCACAGCTCTCTATCATGGTATTTTACAGGCCCTGTCAGAAAAAACCGGGCAAGCCTTTGATTCCAGTTTTTCCAACAAGGGTATCAAAACCTCTTCCTCGCAAACCATTATTATTCCGCCTGAGAGAATACGCTATCTTTCGGAAATTGCGGAGGTCGTCAGGGATTATCACCAGAAAACAGAGGAACAGGTCTCTGCTGTCAGGCAACTCTGGCATCTTAAAGAGACGTCGAAAGTTCTTGAGGATGGGCAAGCGGATGAAGAGACAACGGTTGGGCTGAGAAGGTTAAAAAAGGAAGTTGAAAAATCACAACAGCTGGTCGATGAGAAGTCAAAGCAGCTTCTGACTCAATGGCAGGATACCAAGGCTGCGTACAGCCAGGATGAATTGGTTTACCATGTCCGTGATCAAGAAATCCGGGTGCCCCTCTATTCTGAATCACTCTCCCATACCAAGATACCAAAGATTGCCCTGCCAACATTCGATGATCCAGGCGAGATATATCGATGGTTGCGGGAAGAGAATCTGCCGGGATTTTTCCCATATACTGCTGGTTTGTATCCGCTGAAAAGAGAGGATGAAGACCCGACCCGTATGTTTGCCGGTGAAGGAGATGCGGCCAAGACCAATAGACGGTTTAAAGTGTTGTCTGCTTCTTACGAGGCCAAACGGTTGTCAACGGCTTTTGATGCGGTGACGCTGTTTGGTTTTGATCCGGATAAAAGGCCCGATATCTATGGAAAAGTGGGTACTTCAGGCGTCAGTATTTGCACGCTGGATGATGTGAAGGTTCTTTATGATGGTTTTGCGCTGAATAATCCCAATAATTCAGTTTCCATGACTATCAATGGACCTGCTCCCATCATACTGGCCATGTTTTTAAATACTGCCATCGACCAACAAGTTGATGAATTTAAGTCCGAAATGCAGCGAGAACCATTGCAGCAGGAGTATGAGGAGATAAAATCCAAGGTACTCAATACCGTTCGCGGTACAGTCCAGGCTGATATCCTCAAGGAGGATCAAGGACAAAACAGTTGTATCTTCTCGGTGGAATTTGCATTGAAAATGATGGGGGATATTCAAGCGTATTTTATTGAGAACGAAGTCCGAAATTTCTATTCCGTTTCCATTTCCGGATATCATATAGCAGAAGCCGGTGCTAATCCGATTACCCAACTTGCATTGACCCTTGCTAATGGTTTCAGTTATATAGAATACTACCTCTCCAGAGGGATGCCGATCAACAGCTTTGCGCCTAACCTGTCATTCTTTTTTTCAAACGGTATGGATCCGGAATATACTGTCATCGGTAGAGTAGCGCGCCGTATTTGGTCCATCGCCATGCGGGAAAAATATCATGGGTCTCCACGCTCTCAGATGTTGAAATACCATATTCAAACATCTGGACGGTCACTTCATAGCCAGGATATTCAGTTCAATGATATCCGTACCACTCTGCAGGCCCTTTGTGCTGTTTATGATAACTGTAACAGTCTCCATACCAATTCCTACGATGAAGCCATTACGACACCGTCGGACGAATCTGTTAGGAGGGCATTGGCTATTCAGCTCATTATCAACCGGGAATGGGGACTGGCAAAAAATGAAAATACGTACCAGGGCAGTTTTATCGTGGAGGAGTTAACCTGCCTGGTTGAAGAAGCGGTCCTGTCTGAATTCGAAAGAATTACGGCACGGGGCGGTGTTTTGGGCGCTATGGAAACAGGATACCAGCGTAGCAAAATACAGGAAGAGTCCATGCACTATGAGATGTTGAAACATAGTGGCGAGTTCCCTATTGTCGGGGTCAATACTTTTCAGGATCCAGGTGCCAACCTGGAACAGACCACTGGCGAGATTGAATTGGCAAGGGCCACCGAAGAAGAAAAAAGCTCACAGTTAAACAGATTGAACGAATTTAACAGAAAACACGAAAAAGAAGCGTCGCAAGCTTTGGATCAGCTTAAAAAAGTGGCCTTAGCAGGGGATAATATTTTTGCGGAATTGATGAATTCAGTTCGCTTTTGTAGTCTCGGTCAGGTAACACAAGCCTTGAATGAAGTAGGCGGCCAATATCGGCGAAATATGTGATTGGAATCAAAACCAAAATTGGTTAGCTTGATTTCGAGCACGGCCTCAAGAAATAACTGAGTTAAATGCTCGGAAATCAGGTTTCAAGATCAATTTTGGAAGATTCTAATGTGCTGAGGAATTCTTTTTGCTCGGATATCAAGCGGTGAAGAATAAACCGATCCCTTTCGTTTATAGTCACTTCGAGGATCTTCTCGGTATATTCAATGTCTTCTCTGATATTTTGTAAATTGGGTTTGCTATTCATAACCATTTTGTTAAGCCAGAAATAATTTTGTCAGTCAGAGCTGGTTAAACTAAGCGAGTTTCTTATTTGATACCTGGGCAAGAGTCCATGTTGTTGCTTGCTCAAGGTTGGAAAAAACCTCGATAGATGCACCCTCAATGACACTGTCTTCTATTGAAGCTGTCGATTTGCCAATTTGTGAGTAAGCAATGATAGCTCCAGCGACAAGGTTTTTCGCACTGAATAGATTACTGATGGCCACTAAATTCACAGAATATTGATTTACTCGATTTGCGATGAGTCCAAACATTCTGTTTTTAAAATATGGGAATAAAACCTTCGATAATTCCTCAATTTCAACATGGCCAATATCCTCTCCTAAAAAGCATTCAATAACTGCATGTTCCTTAAAGAGGCTTAGTTCCCCAAAAGAGAGCTTTTCAATTGACGATGGTTCCAGGATCATAAACGCTGATTGACTACACATGAAAAATAGGTCGCGAAATTAATACGCTTGCCTTACCTCTAGCATGTAAATTTCAAAAGTTCAAAATAAAAAATAGATTCAGGATATTAGCGACACGAGTGTGTGTATTTCGCGACACCTGTTTCTGGAAGTAACTTTTGTAATATATTGTATTAATAGGAAAAAATAATACAAAATTTTACATTCGCGACAGCAACCGATTATATTCGCGAACAAGTTTTTTTTTGACCTGATAGTCGGACTCGTTTTTCAATTTGTCGAACGCTGTTGTGGAAGTGCTAAACAAATTTCCGAATCCAGTAGTTTTCTCTTGCGAGCGTGATGTGTAAGGCAGGGCAAGTGTTTTGAAAAATGTAAATTCAACGTCAGACAATCGTGACATTTTTTGTAAAACGAGATGAACAACTTGAATGAATAGGAGGGAGTCTTACTGGTGGACTAAGCGCATCGAATACAGTTTAGTCCGGAGTACGCGATTGATGTGATAAAGAACTGATCCAACAATTTTTTGCCGGATCAGTCTGTCAGCTACTAGTTACAACGTTTCAGATCTTTTGGAACTGGCGAAACAGCGATTTCCCGAGGCATGACAATCGGCTTGCCATAGCTGGCGGCGTCTGAAAACCACTTATTGGGAAATATGAATTCAGTTACAAACAGATCCCTTGCCACTTGGTGATCACAACCCCTCATTTCAAGAGTACCTGTTAAGCCAACCCATTTGTCGCCTTCCCAGACCTTAATGACCTTATCTGGATCGGTACTGCCGGCCCTGCGCATCACATCCAATAACCAGTAGGTGGATTCTGATGTTCGACCAAAGATTGTACCTGGCCATTTGTAGGTTATACTATTATATGGCTTCTCCCAACCCTTGGTCCAGAGAGCATTCCAAACCTTATTATAGTGGTTATTCGCGGGGGTATCGACTGTCACCATGTGGTCATTGGTGTTCACTTGACCAACACCGGCCTGCGGGCCAATTGCGCGAAGTGTAATCACACTGTCTGCGTAAATATGGGCAAAAGGTAACATCATGCCAAGTCCTCTGGCTTGACGTATCAAATTCGCTGCATCTGGATCCCAGTCTCCTGTGAAGACCACTTCAGCATCAGTGGCTTTGATCTTGGTAACATACGGGGCAAAATCTTTTGTAAAAAGTGGATGATATGTTTCACCCACAATTTTTGCTTCTGGCTTGAACCTCTTGAGTGCATTTTTGAATGCACTCGCCAGACTATGACCAAACAGATAATCCTGATTAAGTATATAGAATTTTGTTTCCGGTCTTTTGGCATAGAAATAGGCAAGGGAGTTGCCTACCATTGTTGTGTTCAGAGTCGTACGAAAAGTATAACGATTGAAATTTTTGCCGTCATGTAATGAATCCGAAAGGGACATAGGATTGATCATGAGGGTCTTATATTTTTTGGCTACCTGTGACAGTATTTTTGCGTTGTGGCTCCCGCTGGTTCCCCAGAGAACATCGACCTTATTTCTTAAAATCAGGCGTTCACCCACTTTTTTAACCATGGCGGGTTTTCCCATGCTGTTTCCTAGAATTATTTGAACCTTTTTCATCTTACCATCAACGAAAATTCCACCTCTTTTGTTGATGTCATGTGCAACCCAATGTGTCGCAATACGGTAATATTGGCCAACAATGGCACTCGGTCCGGAAAAAGCTTCAACCAAGCCGATTTTGATGGTATCCCCACTCTGAATAGTGGGCGCATTCGGATCAAAATCTGACATATCAGACATTTTTGTGTGATCAAATCCTGGCATTTTTGCAAAAGCCGGCAAGATTCCCAACCATAAACTGAAACTAAGAATAGTTACTGCTAACAAACATTTTTGAGCCAATTTCATCTTTACACTCTCCTATACAGAAAGGTCACTTCGATATTAAAAGTGACGTCCGTTTCATTCATCAATCGTTACACCGTTCTTTTCAAAAATCTCCGCTTCGTTGCCTAACCCTCTGAAAAAGGGATTTTCCGTGCCTGTTGTTACTGAGTAGCAACCCTCTGAAAAACAGAAAATAAGCTTAAAATCGTTTGACTACGGAATATCGATTTGTTTCAACAATTAACCGGCTGGCCGGTTTTGTTAGAACTTTTTTTTAGCTATCTCTTTTTTTTTTGTCAACCATTTTTTTAACGTAAAGAGATGGGAAGCTTTTAACCTCTTTAGTTGGTGAGGGATACAAGCTGAAACAGGTCTTGTTTCTTTCCGAATACAGTGTAAAAAAATTAGCCACGGGAGAATGGTTGGAGCTGTGAAATCACTATTGTGTTGAATATTATCTGCGATGATTTGACGGAAATGCCAGGTAGTTGACTTTTCGTGACAGCATGGTTAAGTGTCGTATGTGAACAGTATAGAAAAACATAATATTTGGCTTAACATGTTCCCGATACTTGTTATCAAGGAGTGCTAAACCAGCAAATCTAAGCTGACAGTCTATTATGCAGAGAAAAGATTCAGAAGCAAAAAAAGAACGCATTGCACACGCTGCAACAGATATTTTTATTGAAAAAGGATACAAGAATACTTCGCTGCAGGATATTGCCCAGGTTGTGGGCATTACAAAAGCGGGTATATATCACTATTTCAAAGAGAAAGAGGAGATCCTCTATTATACCCTGGCAAGCTACGATACCGCTAATATCGAGACATTTAAGTCTATCAGAGTAAAATTCGAAGATAGTAAGCTGGATCCACAAACCGCTCTGAAAATGATCATTAGAGCCTATGCAAAACTTTCTGCAAACAAGCAGAATATAAACCTTTTAGGACTCAGAGAACGGGACCAACTTACCGGAGAAAACCGCGAAAACTATCGCAAAATTCAACAGGCTATATTTGGAGATATCAAGAGAGATATTGGCCGAATCCCAAATCTGAAAACGTCGCTTGATTTGAATACCATGGTCTTCATGATTATCTCCATGAGTGCCTGGTTTGGATACTGGATTAAAGCGGATGGAAAACTGACTTTGGAAGAGGCTATTGAGCAGAGTATTGATATCATCTGCCATGGGGTGATGGAATAATCAGTGGCGTTTTAGTAGGCCGGATATACCACAGTGTTTGTATGTCATGTGCCACATATAACTGACCCGACGGATTCAAGGCCGCCAGGTCAGTTAATGAAATTTTAATTACACCGTTTCAGGTCTTTGGGAACCGGTGATACCGCAATATCCCTTGGCATGACAACCGGTTTGCCGTACGCAGCCGCGTCCGTAAACCACTTGTTGGGAAAGATGAACTCTGTTACAAACAGGTCTCGGATGACCTGGTGGTCGCAAGCCCTCATTTCCATCGTTCCGGTTAAGCCAGTCCATTTATCGCCTTCCCAGACCTTGATGATCTTCTCGGCGTTTGTACTGCCGGCTCGTTTCATGACATCCAACAACCAATAGGTGGATTCCGATGTGCGGCCAAAAATGGTTGCAGGCCACATGTAAGTTGGTCTGCCGTATGGCTTATCATAACCCTGTTTCCAGCGATCATTCCAAATTTTGTTAAATTTGTTGTTGGTCGGGGTATCTACTGAAATCATGTGGTCATTGATATTGACCATGCCTCTGCCTGCCGGGCCACCAATGGCGCGACCTGTTACTAGACTGTCTGCGTAAATGTGTGCAAACGGCAGTTTAAGACCCAATCCCCGTGCCTGGCGAATCAGATTGGCTCCGTCCGGATCCCAGTCACCGGTAAACACAACCTCAGCACCGCTGGCCTTAATCTTGGTTACATAAGGAGCAAAATCTTTTGTGAACAGAGGGTGATATGTCTCACCGACAATTTTGGCGTTCGGTTTGTACTGCTTGAGTGCTTTTTTGAACGCCTTTGCCAGATTATGACCAAACCCATAGTCCTGATTCAGAATGTAGAATTTTGTTTCCGGGCGTTCTGCATAAAAATAAGCTAGTCCTTTACCCACCATGGTGGTGTTCAGTGTTGTCCGAAATGTATAACGGTTAAAGTTTTTTCCGTCATGCAATGAATCTGACAAGGACATCGGGTTCAAATAGATCTTCTTGTATTTCTTTGCGACTTGTCCCAAAATTTTGGTGATATGACTACCGGCTGTTCCCCAAAGGACATCAACTTTATCCCTCAATATCAATCTTTCAGCAATCTTTTTGGCCATGGCAGGCTTTCCCATACTGTTACCCAGGATCACTTGAATTTTTTTCATCTTGCCATCAACAAAAATACCGCCTCTTTTGTTGATATCGTGGGCTACCCAGTGCGTTGTCAAGCGGTAATACTGTCCGTTAATTGCGGCAGGGCCTGAAAAAGCTTCCACGAGGCCGATTTTGATCGTATCCCCACTTTGAACTGTGGGTTGGTTAGGATCAAAGTCTGACATATCTGACATTTTTGTTAGATCCAAACCCGGCAGTTTCGCCAGTGCCGGAGAAACGACCAAAACGCCAAAACATAAAAACATAACCCAAAACTTCAACACCTTATAGCCCAATTTCATATACTCACCCCTTGATTTATGTTAAAAATCACATCTGTGATTAGATTAACCAGAACCTGACAGACGAAGTTGACTGCCACAAATATCACCTTAAACATCCCCAAATACCGCTGAAAAACGATCAAGTTGGAAATAAACGGCCGATCAGTAAACAAGCCGGCTGGCCGGTTTACATATTTCATACGTTTCAATTTTTACATTGTCAATATCGAATATTTTTATTTTATTCAGTTTGGTGTGCAGGGGTGTTTAAGGCTTTCGTGCTGATAAGTCGTAAAGATCAGTTGTTAAATATTCTGTTGACATTTGCACCAGGATTGATATTACATGAACTCGTCCTTCGTCCGAACTTTAAAAAAGGCATCAGAAAATTGTTCTTTTCAATGGGAAAATCGAATAGGTGTAGACAATTCGTTTTGGAAAGGGTCAACAGGTAAAACTACCGAAAACGCTTCAGTTGGGGAAAGTCATGCTGAAAATCAGTCTTGAGGAGAGAAAAGGATATATCGCAGAGGCGGCACTGACTGTATTTGCTGAAAAGGGCTATAAAACAACTTCATTGCAAGAGATTGCTGAGAAAGTCGAAATCACCAAGGCGGGTATCTATCACTATTTCAAAACCAAGGAAGAGATCCTCTTTTATATTCTGAATAACTCTAACTCAAAAAAAATTGCCCGATTCAAAGCATATGATCCAACTCAGTCAGGTTCACTCACCGATCCCATGGAAATTTTAAGGGGCATCATCAGGTCTTATGCCCATAGTTCATTAACATCGAATGAAGTGGCGCTGCTGTCGATGAGAGAACGGCATCAACTCACTGGGGAAAACCTGGAACGTTACCAGGAAATGGAGAAGGAGATTTTTAATCTGCTGAAAACAAAAATAAAAGCGGTCCCGCAGATAAAAGCCCAATATGATATTAATACAATCGTGTTTTTGATCATCTCCATGAGTGCCTGGTTCGGTTATTGGCTCAAAAATGATGGGCGTCTCAGCCAGGAAGAGATTGTTGAGCAAAGTATTGAAATTATTTGCTCAGGTGTACTTCAGAAATAGCCCCTTTCTGGTTAAATGTACTGCACACTGTCTGCTTGAAAAACAATACCCCTCCACGTTTCCCACCGAAACTGATTACAAAAAAATTGATTGACAAAGAAAAATGGATTGGGCTAAACCGGTTAGACAGTTTGAAAACCGGCTGGCAGGTAGGTAAACTGATTTGAACCAATATTTTCCAAGTATAACGGTTTACCTAAGGGTCGTTCATAAATTAGTCAAGTGTTTCCCATTAATGAAAAGGAAACACGTTGGTCACACATGCTGTTTGCAAAATGTCCAGTGCTTTTGGTACTTCAGGGTCGGCTAATAAATTTGTTCACATTCTATTTGCAAAATGTCCGGCTTTTAGGACTATTGTAAATTGATTATGTGAAGTTATTTATTAACGATCCCTATGTAAACAGATTATGTGAAGTTTTTTTTTAACGTTCCCAAAGTCGCGAAGCTGTTCACTACAGAGATGGAAGTTATTAAATCGGCCTTTTTGAAATTGTATTGGCTGTGAATTAAGAAATTAACTGGGAGGATGAAGGAATGGATCCAACAACAACAATGTATGTTGCACAGACGATCCACGGGTTAGCTTATGGGATGGTGCTGTTTTTGGTGGCAGCGGGGCTGACCTTGATTTTTGGAATGATGGGGATTTTGAATCTTGCACATGCGTCATTTTTTATGCTGTCGGCTTACATTGGTATCAGCGTTTTGAATGTGACAGAGAATTTCTGGCTGGTTCTGCTGGTTGCTCCTTTAGTGGCTGCCGTCGTCGGAATTTTGATGGAGCGGTTTCTCTTGAGGAAGATTCAAGGGGCCGGGCACATCGGTGAGCTGATTTTAACTGTGGGCGTGGTGATGATTATTATGGAGACAGTCAAGTCTATCTGGGGAACCGATACTTTTATTGTACCGATTCCACCTCTACTGAGTGGATTAGTGGATATTTTTGGAATGGAGTATCCAGTCTATCGTCTTTTTCTGATTGTCCTGACTCTGGTCATTCTCGCTTTTATGATGACTATACTCTACAAAACACGGCTTGGTATGATTGTTAGAGCAGGTGTGTCTGATGCAGAGATGGTAAGCGCAGTAGGCATCAACATGCCCCTGGTGTTTATGGTCGTTTTTGGCGTGGGGACCTGGTTGGCAGGAATCGCAGGTGTTGCGGTTGCTCCTCTGTTGTCGGTGTTTCCAGGGATGGCAGACCAGATGGGGATGGATGCATTTGTGGTGGTGGTTGTCGGCGGCTTTGGCAGTGTCCTGGGCGCATTTGTATCTGCCATATTCTTTGGTCTGTTAAATTCGTTTGGCATTCAATTTATTCCAAGACTGGCTCCTGTACTGATGTTTCTCTGTATGGTTCTAGTCCTATCCTTTAAACCTATGGGACTGTTTGGGGAGAGAGAATGAGCACAATCATCAAAAAATGGGGGTTTCCAGTTGTTATTTTTGTAATTCTGCTAATTTTCCCTCAGCTATTTGGTATACTATATACCAATATATTTCTCGGATTTGCGATCATGGCCATGTATGCGGTCAGTGTGAATCTGCTTTTAGGATACACCGGGCTGCTTAGTTTTGGACACGGTATGTTTTTTGGAGTTGGGGCTTATGCAACCAGCCTTATCTTAACCCATATTGAAGGTTTTCCGATTCTATTGTCGGTTCTGGTTGGGGCATTTGCGGCGGTGATGTTCGCTTTGCTGACAGCTCCACTGCTGGTTCGTGTCAGTGGTACAGCGTTTGCGATGCTGACGATGGCATTTGGACAGCTAACGTATGTGATCTGTTTGAAGTTCAGAGAGGTAACTGGTGGTGAGGATGGCCTGGGCGGATTTACAATTCCTGAATTTCTGACCTTTGATATGACGGACCCGGTTAATTTCTACTATTTTGCAATGGCGGTGCTGGGGTCTTGTCTCTTCATCATGTGGTTCATCACGCAGACCTCATTGGGAAGTGTCATGATTGGTATCAGGGATAATGCCAGCCGTGTGGATTATTTAGGCTTTCAAGTTGCTCAATCCAAGGGCATTATCTTTCTGATCTCAGGTGGATTTGCCGGTATTGCAGGCTCTGTATATGCCCTTCTTCAAAATATGGTTTCGCCGGATGGAACCCTGGGCATTTTCACCTCTTTCAACCCAATTGTCATGGCTGTTGTGGGTGGCCCGGGTAGTTTTTTTGGACCCATTGTTGGCGCTGGTGTATTGACAATTATGGAAGAGACAATCGCAGAATATACAGATCGCATTGACCTGATCAACGGGATCTTTTTAGTCATTATCATAATGTATGCTCCGGTCGGAATTGTCGGCCTTTGGCAGAAATTGAAGCTGGCATTGTTTAAGAAGGAGGCCGCCAAATGAATATCTTGGAAACAAAAGACCTGAATTTTGGGTACTCCGGTCACAGTGTGCTGAGCGGTGTTAACCTGGAGATAAAAATTGGCGAACGACACGCCATTATCGGACCCAACGGCGCTGGCAAAACGACCCTGTTTAACGTCATTACAGGCACCTACAAACCTGTTACCGGGCGAGTTATGCTCAGAGGGAACGACGTTAGTGGCTTAAAACCATACCAGTTGAACCGGTTGGGAATGGGCCGTTCTTTTCAGATCACCAGCACTTTTGCCAAGCAGACTGTCTTTCAAAATGTACGTATGGGAATTCTTTCCAAAAGGGGCATCCGTTTTAATATGCTCAAACGACTGAGTAAAATGGACAATGTGACTCAGGAGACCATGAAGACGATAAAACAGAGTAACCTGGAGGAGCAAAAAGATGTTCCTGCTGGTCTACTCTCTTATGGAAAAAACAGGGCTCTGGAGATTTGTATGGCCATGTCCACCGATCCGGAACTGGTGATGCTGGACGAGCCAACGGCTGGCATTTCTAAAGACGAGACCGCCCTGGTTGTTGAGCTCATTCGTAGTCTGACTGAAAATAAAACAATGGTGATTATCGAACATGACATGGATGTTGTTTTTTCATTGGCAGATCGAATCACGGTTCTACACCATGGCGAAATTTTAGCCTGTGGCACACCAAACGAAATTAAAAACAATCCCGCGGTAAAAGACGCATATCTGGGCGAAACGGAGATTTAGCGATGTTTTTGGAAATGAAGAGTATTAACACCTATTATGGTGAAAGTCACGTTCTGCAAGATCACTCCCTGGAATTGAATGAAGGAGATACGGTTGCTCTACTGGGTCGAAACGGTATGGGGAAAAGCACTACGTTGAAAAGTATCATGGGCCTGGTGTCTCCTCGCAGCGGCCAGATTATGTTTAAAGGTAAAGATATTGCGGGTGAGCCTTCTTACCGCATTGCCCGTATGGGAATTGGGTACGTACCGGAGGAGAGACGCATTTTTCCTAATCTATCCGTGTTGGACAATATGCAGATTAGTATTCGGGAAAAAGCAACCAAGGCAAAATCAAGTGGAGAGCGCTGGGATCTGGAGCGAATTTATAAACACTTTCCCGTATTGAAAGACCGATCGGGTCAGAAAGGGGCCTATCTTTCGGGTGGTGAGCAGCAAATGCTGGCCATTGCCCGTGCCTTGATGGGAAACCCTGACCTTTTATTAGTAGATGAGCCTACAGAAGGTCTGGCGCCAATCATCGTCAAAGAAGTTCGTGACGTACTGGCGGAAATTGCACAAGCTGGTATGACAATCCTGCTGGTTGAGCATAATCTGAAGGTGGCGCTTTCCCTGGCGGACCGAGTCTATTTGATGGGCAAGGCCAAGGTGGGGTTTTCGGGTACAGTTGCTGAACTGGAAGCGCAACCCGAAATTAGAGCGGAATATTTGGAAGTATAGCCTGATTACAACATAACTTGATTTTCAAAGAGAATAAATCCTGATTGCCTACAGCGTCAGGATTTTTTTATTTCTGAACTGAGACACACTTTTTCAAAAATATGTATCGGAGGTTATAATGGTTGAGAAGGGAATAACAAACTACGAGGAGCTTTTGGATTACGAACAAACTCCTTTAGACCAACGGTTAAACGCGTTCAATACCTATGATCTGATTAAGCACGGTGCTTCTTTGGATCCTGATGCACTGGCGATATCCTATGTGCAGTCCGGGGAAAAGTTTGCGGATCCAGTTCAGATAAACTACAAGAGCTTGATGTCCAACATAAACAGATCTGCCAACCTTTTCAGTGATCTGGGGATTGGGCCGCATGATGTGGTTTCTTATCTGCTGCCGGCGATTCCTCAAGCCCACTACATTTTCTGGGGTGTGGAAGCAGTTGGGATCATTAACCCGATTAATCCCATGCTGGAAGCTGATACTCTCAGGGATATTTTGCAGGCAGCCGGGACCAAGGTGTTGGTAGCTCTGGGTGAAACTCCGGGAATTGATGTCTGGCAGAAGGTAGAGCAAATCCGACATGACCTTCCGGAACTGAAGACTATCGTTCGAGTGATGGGATCCGGTGCTGAAGAAGAGGGCGTCGTCGATTATGAGAAGGTCATTCAAAATTACAATGGCGATCGATTGGACTTTGACAGGACAATTGATCGCGATGATATTGCATCTATTCTTCATACCGGCGGGACCACCGGAACACCGAAATTAGCTCCCCGCAGCCATATGAATGAGGTCACCATGGCGCTCATGGTCAATATTCATAAGGTTTTTCATCAGGGTGACACTGTTTTGGGGGGATTACCGCTGTTTCACAATTACGGGCTGATGGGTACCGGGCTGTACCCCTTTTCCATTGGCGCACATGTCGTTATGTTGACGCCCGTCGGATTCAGAGATCCTTCTGTGTTGACGAACCTCTGGAAAATAGTCGAACATTACAAGGCCGTATTTTTTAATGTGGTCCCAACCGTGATATCGATGTTGCTGGATGTACCCAAAGGTGATGCCGATATATCTTCCCTGCGATTTACGATTTGTGGAGCGGCTCCTCTTTCTGTTGAAATGGCCAACCGCTTTGTTGAATATACCGGTGTTAGTGTAGTTGAGGGCTATGGGTTGACAGAAGGGACCAGTAGTTCCTCAATGAGTCCCATCCAGGGCTTGATCAAAATCGGATCTGTCGGTTTGCGCTGGCCGTATCAGGAGATGAAGATTTTTATTACAGACGAAGTGGGGAACTACGTTCGTGATGCTGAAACCGATGAAATTGGGTCACTCTGTATTAAAGGACCGAATGTCTTCAAAGGATATCTGGAAGATCGACATAATAAGGGAATCTGGCCGAAGAAAGATTGGTTGAATACCGGCGATATGGGGCGACAGGATGCAGATAACTATTTCTGGGTCACCGGGCGCTTGAAGGAGTTGATCATTCGCGGGGGACACAATATCGATCCTGCTCTGATCGAAGAACCCCTGTATCAGCTCCCTGAAGTACTGTTGGCAGCAGCCATAGGCAAGCCAGATTCGCGGGTCGGAGAGCTCCCGGTGGCTTATGTACAACTTCACCCCGGATCTACGCTGACAGTGGAGAAAATTCTGGAACATTTACAGCGGGCTGTGGGTGAACGAGCTGCAATACCCAAAGAGGTTTACATCGTAGATGAGATGCCGTTGACAACAGTCGGGAAAATCTTCAAACCGGCTTTGAAGCGGGAAGTGATCAAGAAGGTATATCTGCAAGAACTACAAACACTTGGGAATATGGTTGAACAGATGGATTTTGAAATTGGTGAAGATAAAATTCACGGATCACTGGCTGTTATTACCGTGAAAGCCGCTCAATCTGTTGAAAAGGATGCGATCAGACGCAAAGTGGATGAACTGCTGGCGGCCCATACTACTCAGTATCAACTGGTGATAAATGACTGATTTATGGAATAATATTTTAGGATGAAGGGAAAATTATCCTTTCAATGTAAGTCTCTTCAGCTACTGGGGAGGCGATCTGCTTTAAAATCTCTGCTTAACCCCTCAATTAAGTGATACAAAAGTAAAGGACATGTTATGCCCAAGAATCGAGTAAAAACAAAAATCATACTGGCTGTCATAGGTATCATTGCGGTAACGATGATCGTTTCGTCGGCCATCGTTTCATTCATTATCTATGGACAAAACAGAGAGGCTTCAAATAAATTACTGCAGCAGTCGGCCAATATCCTGCGTGATGATATCAGTATTCTAAAACAAAATCTGTTGAGTAACGCAGTCCAAGCTGCAACCTCCAACGACATGGGCACTAACCTTGAGTATGCCTCTTCAGTGAGCTATGAAGAAGGGGAATCCATGGGAATCAAGGATACCTTTCAGACAATGACCGGTGGAATGTACAATATCTCTTTGTCGGGCAATATCTGGAAAGCAGCCATTTACAACAATAAAAAACAACTAAACGGATTTACAATCATCGAAGGTGATGATGGACTGATTGGTTTTCCCCGCACCAGTGACTTTTTTGCTGTTAATATCAAACGAGGGGCAAAGATCAGCCCTGAATCCTGGAAACCACTGGCACGGTTTTCTGGATTCGAGAAGGTTTATCAGGGCAAAGTACCTCTAACAGCTGTTGCTGAATTCGAACAAGTTGATGAGTTTTTTACACTGAAGGCAAAGGTGCCCATTTACTCCTCGGCATTCAATGAGAAGACCCAGAAAATCGAACAGGTTCCGGTGGGTTTTATGGTTGCCATTTATCGGTTTGATAATGGTTTTACCAGTCGTCTGTCAAAAATCACCGGAAGCCGAATCGGGATTATTAAGAAGGATAATACCATCACTGGTGAGTTGTCCGGTTATCCTACGTTGGAACCAGATCTCTTTGCCCCGCAACATCAAAATTGGGACATTCAGAAACAACCGGTAACCCTGAACAGTATTGACATCGGAGAAGAGGGCTATTTTCAGGGATTGTTGCCGATTTACTCAGCTAATGGATATGTCGGAGCGTTAACGATGCTTTATTCCATGAGCGTGGCCACTGACAATACCTTGCAGATTGTAAAAGTGCTCAGTTTTGTTTCCCTGGGTTGTATTATTGTTTTTTTCCCGTTGGCGTTTTTCTTTTCAAACTCTTTTTCCAAACCCCTGGAAGAATTGTCACATGTTCTTTCTGAAGTTGAGCATACTGGTGATTTCTCTCATCGTGTCAGTGTCAAGAGCAGTGATGAAATCGGCCAAACCTCAAAAGCATTCAACCACCATATGGATGCGTTGCAGGAAGCCATTGGAAATGTCAATACGGTGCTGGCGGCCGTTGCCAAGGGAGATCTCTCCCACAGTATTACTGGTGACTACAGCGGAGAACTCAATAATTTGAAAACCAATACCAACGATTCCATCGTTATGCTGGGACAATTAATGTCACAAGTAATTGAAGCCAGCCAACAGGTGAATACCGGCGCTCAGGAATTGTCCCAGTCATCCCAGATCTTGGCCAATGGAACAACCTTACAGGCGTCCACTCTTGAGGAGGTCGCCTCCTCAATGGTTGAAATTGAAAACAGGACGAAGACCAACCGGGATAGCGCTGGTCAAGCCCAGGAGTTGACACATAAATCCATTAACATGGTCAAGGATGGAAACCGGCAGATGGAGAGCATGCTAAAATCCATGAAGCAAATTAACGAATCCAGTGCTCAGGTCTCCAAAGTCATCAAAACTATCGATGAAATCGCTTTTCAAACGAATCTTCTGGCGTTGAATGCGGCCGTGGAAGCTGCCAGAGCCGGAAAATATGGCAAAGGATTTGCCGTTGTTGCCGAGGAGGTTCGAAATCTGGCGTCCAGGAGCGCCGAAGCGGCCAAGAATACAACTGAGCTGATTGAAAGCTCTATCAAGGAGGTCGAAAAAGGCGTGTTGAATGCGGACAGTACTGCTGCTGTTTTGGAGAAAATTACAGTTGAAATCAACCAATCTGATACCCTGATCAATGAAATATCAGCTGCCTCCGTGGAACAGGCCAATAGCGTCACGGAGATTAATAAGGGACTAACAGATGTTAATAACGTGGTGCAACAAAATTCATCGATATCCGAGCAGTCCGCCTCTGCTTCTGAGGAGCTATCCGCACAGGCTGCCAGGTTGGAGGAAATAATGAAAATGTTTACACTGTCAAATCAGCCTCAAGAGATTAATATTGTCCCGTTGAACAAAATTAGCTAAGGATCGGCTTAAAGATTACTCAAGTGTTTCCCATCAGTGAAAAGGAAACACGTTGCTGACACGTTCTGTCAGTAAAATGTCCGGCTTTTGGGACTTTTACAGACAGATTAAGTTAAGTTAAGTTATCTTTGAACGATCCCGATACAGACAGATTAAGTGAAGTTGTTTTAACGATCCCTGAAGACCTGTGGGAACAATCTTTATCATCAGATGGAGTTTGTTTCCCCTGATTTGCTTTTCAATGTGACAATAATCAGGAATAAAAAACAAGCTATCAGAAAAAACACCCCCCCTGTCAGACCAATCCAATCATTATTTTGAAGGCTGGAAATAATATAACAAACCGCGCAGCCGATAAATAGCACCCATCCCCATATCTGCAGCG
>PJEL010001842.1_pt1 | contig 20335 bp, 24 predicted proteins | sample 1853271 | NCBI WGS metagenome assembly PJEL01 (sample SAMN08108733, study PRJNA415343) | Invertebrate metagenome, whole genome shotgun sequencing project. | host: Globobulimina | place: Sweden: Gullmar Fjord | collected 2015-08
TGAGGTTTCTGGTGAAAGCGATGTTGATGTTTCTCCAGTATTTTCATTCTGAGTTGTTGTATCAGGTGCCGTATTTGACGAATTGGACTTACAACCAACCACAGCACTTAATGAAAATATAACCAAGGTTAGCGCTATTAATTTTGTCTTCATAATTTGTTCCTCAAGTTAGTTATACCAATCGGACTAATTAATTAATCCGTTTGGTATTGCCTATTAACCATACAAAACAATAAGTGAGATTAGGGTAAGAGCATGTAAGCGAGGAAGGCGTGTCGTAAGCAAATGTAAGCAATATCGAAAAATTAAATTTAATCTGTACAATGTAATTATCTGAACAAGATAAGTTGTCGACTCAGCCATGCATATTCTAATTATTGAAGACGATAGAGAAATAGCTCGATTAACCGCACTTTATCTTCAAAGTGATGGTTACAAAACCACCATAGTTGCCGACGGTAGCCAAGCCATTTCAACAATAAAGTCACTATCGCCCGATTTAGTTATGCTTGATTTAATGTTACCTGGGCTTGATGGTTTTGAGATCTGCAAACAAGCCCGCAAGTTTTACACTGGTCCTATTCTCGTGCTTACCGCTAAAGAAGATGAATTTAGCGAAGTGAGCTTATTAAAGCTTGGCGCCGACGACTATTTAAGGAAACCAGCAAAACCGCATATTATGTCGGCCAGAATTGAAGCGCTATTGCGCAGAATAAATAACAATAAAGTTAATACTGAAGAACGCCAACAACTCGTGATTGATCAACAAGCTTTAACAGTAAAGCTTCATGATGAAATTGTTGAACTAACAACCGCAGAATATGAATTGCTAATACTCTTGTTTAACAATGCCGGAAATACCATCAATCGCCAAGATTGTATTCAAGCACTTAGAGGGATCAACTATGACATTAGCGACCGTTCAATTGATATGCGTATTTCAGGCTTACGGAAAAAATTACATGACGAAACACCGCCCTATCGCCTGATTAAAACCGTAAGAAATAAAGGCTATGTCTTAATTAATGAATAAACTATTCCCGCCATTTTTTACCCGATTATACAGCTCCATATTCTTGGCGATATTTTTGAGCATGTTTGTCTCCTTTTTCATTATTGATAAATGGCAAGGATATGACGCCGTTGCAGACTTTGTTACTGATACCTCATTTATTAAAAAAGTATTAGAAGCACAACGCATTGAGCAAAAGCTTACTGAAAAACAATTCTATCAAACCGTTAATAGTAATTTGTACCCGTTTAATATTAGCTGGCGTGCTTTATCGTCACCAATGGCTATTTGCCAAAACTGTCGCCACCTAAGTACCAATAATCATATTAAAATTTATGAACGAGATACTGGAGAATTAATATCATTTCATCCACTATCTACTGGCGATTCAGGGATCATTATTGAAGATAAAATAGAAAGTTCCGATACCCAGCCCTTTGCTATTGCGCAAGACGCAGAAGAACCTGAGAAAGCAGCCGACATCGAAGAGTTTGCCATTGTCATCATACTCATTGTTATCGTTTTAGTTATTGGTTTCGTTTTATTATTACAGTTAAGAAAGCTACAAAAAGAGATTAATCATTTAACTGATGTAAGTAAAAAAATTGCTCATGGCCAACTCAATGTTCGCAGCCATTATAAGTTCTCTGAGCCGCTAATTAGCTTAGCAAAATGCTTCGACAAAATGGCCGATGCGTTAGAAAACAGAGTTAATGAAAGCCAAATATTTGCCCAAGCAGTACCCCATGAGTTAAGAACGCCATTAAGTCGAATTCAAATGGCGACGGGTATTCTCAGAAAGCAAAACTTACCAGAAACGCAAGTAGCACTAGTCGATAACATCGATCAATATATTGAAGATATTGACCAACTTTGCTCGCAAATCATTCAGTTTTCTAAAATAAATATTTCAACGAGCCAAGAGGCAACTGAATTACTGGAGCTCAATGCCTTTATACAAGATAGAATTACACAGCTAAATTTAGATCAGCAAATTAGTATTACCGTAAAGCCAAGCCCCGCTATAGAGTTAATGAGCTTGAAAACCAACTTACGTTTGATGTTCGATAACCTGCTAAAAAATGCAGTGAGCCATGCCAATAGCACCGTAAAAATTCAATTCAACCAACAAAGTGATTTGCTTGAATTTATAATCGAAGATGACGGTAAAGGCATCGCAAAAGAACATTATGAAAAAATATTTATTCCTTATGCAAGATTAGACAGCAGCCGTTCTCGCGAAACCGGAGGTTTAGGTATGGGCTTAGCAATAACAAAAAGTGCCGTAAACCAGCTTAATGGTCAAATTGAAATATGCTCGTCAAGTTTAGGCGGAGCCAAGTTTGTGGTTAAGCTACCAATAAACAAAGCCAGCATAAATACTTAACATAACTGCTTAACATCAAGCATTAATGCCTATTGATAATTACTTTGAGTGACAGTTTAGGTATTTCCCCGCAGAGAACCTTTTCAAACTTATTTTTAAATCCTGCTTTATAGACCCCTTTACGACACGACACAACAAAAAAAATTTAGCAACAAACCGAACGGTTTGTTATCATTGACGTCTAACCAGTTAAAGCTAATGTACAAATAGACGTAGATTATTATGAGATCATCAGACCAAACGAGACAAAATATCCTTGACGTAACAGCGGATGAAATCCATAAAAATGGATTCACAGCCACTAGTTTGTCAGTAATTTTGAAACGCTGTGAAATCTCTAAAGGTGCGCTTTACCACCACTTCGATAATAAACTTGAACTGGGCTATGCTGTTTTTGAAGAGATTTATACGCCAATGTTTTTAGCAACATGGCAACCTGCACTTGATGTTCAAGATCCTATCGAGGGCTTATGTCAATTCTTTAGTGGCATGTGTAAAGAGCTGAGCTGTGATCAAATAGTATGTGGTTGTCCATTAAATAATTTATGCCAAGAAATGTCAGGCACCGACGAAGGTTTCCGTTTACGTATTCTTAATTTACAAAAACTACTTAATCAGCTTATTTCATCTGCATTCGCTAAACATGCCGATACTCTGCGTGATGATCTTAATTTTTCTCAAGTTTCTTACTTTATTGTTGCCACTTTCTATGGCGCATCAGATTTAAGTAAAACCACACAAAATAAAGCTTTGTTTGAACAAGTAATTACTGAACTTTGCGTTTATATTCGTGCATTAAAAAAATAAAAGTCTCAATTATTTATAATAAAAAAGATAACAAACATTCAGTTGTTACCTTTATTATTAGCAAATAAAGCGGCAGTACAATCGTAATTAACCCGCCCCAAAAAAAAGAAAAAGAAAAAGCCCTTCATAAAAACTAAAGAACTTATACTGAGCTAGTGATTGGTCGGTGCACTACAGACCAGTAGGCAGTTTTCAGTTATTACAAACCCACCGGCTGCCCTGCAGAAATTGGTAAGGCACTGCCAGTAATATAGCTCGCCTGTGAAGACGCTAAAAATGCAACAACATTGGCCACTTCTTTCGGCTTCGCACCACGTTTAAGCGCATTTTTACTGGCTAAATATGCCTTGGCTTCTTCAAAAGAAATACCTTCTGCATCAGCGATAGCTTGATACTCAAGATCTCCCATATCGGTAACCACCATACCAGGACAAATGGCATTCACTCTAATACCTTGCTCCCCTACTTCTTGAGCAAGGCTTTTAGTCATAGCTACTAACGCGTGCTTACTCATACAGTAGGCAGAAATATAAGGGTCGGTGCCCAAACCATAAATAGAGGCATTATTAATAATACTACCGCCACCACGCTTTAACATCTCTGGAATGGCAAGCTGAGTGCAGTGAAAGCTGCCCATTACGTTAACATCCCAAGCACCTTGCAGCTGCTCACTGCTCATGTCCATAAACAACTCGCCAAAGCCAATACCAGCATTGTTAAATAAAATATCGAGGCCACCCAATTCAGCAGTAATCGTTTCAATTGTTTGCTGTACTTCTTCTCGTTTCGTAACATCCATCGACAAAGCTAGACAACGTACATCGTAACGTTGGCTAATTTTTTTGGCTAATGCTTCAAAGTCTCTGTAGCGCTCATCGTTTTCAGAAAAACGTGAGGTGATCACAACATCTGCTCCAGCATCCGCAAGCGCACAGGCAGAAGCATAGCCAATACCACGCTCAGAGCGCGCACCTGTGACAAGAGCAATTTTATTACGAAGACTCTGATGAGATATTGAATTCATAGGTTATTCCTTTTAATCAGTAACTTAACAAGGTTATGGGTTATACCAATTCCAATAATTTTCTTCTCACTGAGTGGGAACTAACTTAATGGAATAGGTATTAGTTTAGTCTGGACGATTGAGCTGCAACAGAGTAGTTTAGTATCAATTAAAGTCATTAAAGGCCACTATTCATTATGGATGACCCTAAATACAAGTTAGGTTGGCCTTTGGCTCCCCATGTCTGCCTCCAGTTAACAGAGATGCTGATGGCTCAAGGCATTACCCCTGATGCCCTATTTGAAGGTACCCGTATTACCTTTGAGGAGTTGCAAAAAGAGGATACCTTGGTGCCTTATACACAGGTACTGAGATTACTCAATAATGCTCGCGCACTGTACCAAGGCCAAGGATTAGGTATGGAGCTTGGCGCACAACAAAATCATGCTTCGTGGGGCTTATTAGGCTGGTTAATGTCCAGTTGTCGCACTTTAGGCGAGGCTTTAGAAAAGAGCAGCCGTTATTACCAAGTAGCCCCAAACTGGTTATATATATCAATACGTCAGGAGGGTTTACAGGTGGCGATTACTGCCAGTTTTCCTTTTGATGTCGGCCCCTGTGCGGTTTTAATGGTAGAGGAATTATTTTGCTCTTTTTTGCCCGGCGTGCAAAGTTTGAGTGGTAAGCGTATTCAAATCAGTAAAGTAAGCTTGAGTTATCCCGCCCCATCTTATGCACAGTCGTATGCATCTTATTTTCAATGTCCGGTAGAATTTGATCAACCAGCTAATGAGCTGTACTTCTCTGTTGACTATCTGCTGCTGCCGATGCTTTTGGCTAATAACTTAACTTGCAAAATGGCAGAGCAAGCCTGTGAAAAAAAATTGTTAGAAAACTATCAACAAGGCACTTTTTATCAACGCATACGTTCATTAATGCATGCAGGCTCTTTTGGTCAAGATTATTCAGAAGTCTCAGTTGCACGGTACTTTGGCATTAGCCTACGTACGCTGCGGCGCTACTTGCGTAACGAAGGAAAAAGTTTTCGAGTACTTATTGATGAAGTGCGCTGTCAACAAGCGATCTTATTGCTACAACAGACGGGGTATAGCGTGGCAAAAATCGCAGAGGAATTGTCTTATGCTGATGTTAGTAATTTTAGACGAGCTTTTAAGCGTTGGACCGGACAAACGCCGAGAGAGTTACGTAAAAAACTTTTAGCTTCACAATCAACCGAGTAATAGTTGAATAATCGCTGAGTAAGCCAATGCAAGTCGATGAATATTTTTTACTTGTGCCAAATACTTGCTGAGCTTTATTGAAAATATTCATCATCAATAAAAATAGACCACCCCATAATATAAAGTGAATAGAAAGCTTATTCGCTCAATGCAAGTTTTAGCTGCTCTACTTTCAATCCCGCCGAAGTAAGTCTCCTAAGTAAGCCTTCTAAATAGCCTCCTTATAACCAAAACAAATAGTTTAATGCCTAACAATTATTAACAAAATGTAAAAACAATTAACATACCGCGCGGTCGGTATGTTATCATTTACTCAATCAGTCAATAATGACAATTTTTAAGTAGCCCATTATGTTTAATTTAAAAAGAAAAATAGTTTCCCAAGCCTTCAGTGTATTTATAACTGTGCTTATTTCTATCGTCAGTTTTTCTAGTTCCGCTCAAGAACAATCACCTTATGTAACTTTGGAAAAAGCAGGAAAAAACCTATTCAGTAGGATTTCTGCAAACCAAATGGAATTGAAAAAATTTCCGATGTTAATGGAAAAAATTGTTGAAGAAGAACTCATGCCTTCTATCGATTATCGCTACGCTGCTTATAAAATTTTAGGTAAAAATTTAAAGCATACATCGAAAGAGCAACGTGCAAAGTTTGTTGAGTCTATGCGTCATTATTTGGTTCGTACTTATGCAAAAGCATTATCACAATATAAAAATCAAGAAGTTATATTTGAGGCACCACGATCAACCGAGGGCAAACGTATTATTGCGGTGAATACACAAATAATTGACCCAAAACGCCCAACGATTAATATCGCCTTTAAGATGCGTAAAAATAAGAAAACCAAACAATGGAAAGCTTTTGATATGGTAGTAGAAGGGATTTCACTATTACAAAGCAAGCAAGTTGAATTAAATAAACGCATCGCTAAACAAGGTGTCGACCAAGTAACACTAGAGCTTGCTTCAATTGCAAAATAGATAGCTTTTATCAGTAATAAAATTGCTCGCTGCAATTTAAAAGGCCTCAAGAGCATGCTCTTGAGGTCTTTTTTCTATGTCAAACAACATATTGCTTATAAAGTAACAACAATGCGAAAACACAGCCACAGTGTTGCCGATAATATTGTTAACCAGCAGTTTAATCCCAAGCAAGCCAATCAAGTTTGGGCTGGTGATGTAACGTATCTTCGAACGGGCAAGGCGGGATGTTTCTGGCGATTGTGGTGGATTTATATTCCCATCACATCATTGGCTGGTCAATTCATAAGCGTATGACCGTTGATTTAGTTGAGCGAGCTATGCAAATGGCGCTGAATCTAAGACGACCAACTAAAGGGCTGATATTTCATAGCGATAGAGGCTCACAATATACGAGTCATCGTTTTCAGCGACAGTTAAAAAATAATAATATCACCATCTCAATGAGTGGTTGAGGTGCGTGTTGGGATAATGCTGTAGTCGAGTGGTTCTTCGGCTGTTTAAAAAATGAATGGCTATTAAATCTTTATCATTTAACACGTCATGGTATGAAAGAAGATGTTGAAGCTTATATCAGATATTACAATCAGATCAGGCTTCATACATCAAACAGTGATTGTTCTCCAATTGAGTTTGAACAGTCCACAATAAATGTGTCTTATGCTGCTTGACCAGAACAAGTTTCTATAATCCTTTATATGAAACAGCATTGTAAAATAAATACTAAACGGTGACACTCAATATTTTTTGAATATTTAGATGAACAAATGACTTAATAAACACGATATTGAAGAAGGTTTTTCCGTAATTTCAATAAAACAGGCCTGTCATTGATAAAATAATTGTTCTAAGTAAAAAGATAATTTATCTTTAAAGTAAGACAACAAACAAAGTGAAGTTTATGCCACTGTTTTGCAAATGCTTAAAACAAGCTATTTTGATATGCCTATTGCTAATCTGCGGATTTTCATTTGCACTACAAGCAAATACACTCGCAGATAAGCCAGCTCCTTTTCATCTAATAATTCATACTGAAAGCATGGTGCCTTATAACTTTTATGGCCAGAACAATGAAATTATTGGTGTTAATGCTGAAATAACAAAAGCAATATTAAAACACGCAAATATCTCCAGTGAGTTTCATTTACTTCCTTGGGCACGCGCCTATAAAGCGACATTAGAAGTAGCAAATTCAGGCTTAATATCGACAGCAAAAACCACAGAACGAGAGGCACTATTTAAATGGGTCGGCCCGTTAGCATCAGGCAATGGCTACTTATATAAACTAAAGTCTCGTGAAGATATTAAGGTCAGCTCAATTGAAGAAGCCAAGCAATATATGCTGGCAGTAATTCGTGGTGACATTTACCAAACAATATTTGAAAAACAAGGATTTAAGCTCGGAAAAAATTTAATTTTGTTTGGTTATAATTCTGAATATATGAAACCATTTTTACACGGCAAAGTAGACCTTATTCTTGGCTCAGATTTAGTTATGCCCTACCTTTTAATGACAGCCAATAGCAATATTAATGTTGTTGAACCCGTCGCCCCTCTACCCACATTGCTTGGAAACTATCTTGCGCTTAACAAAAACACACCTGACTTTGTCGTGAAAAAACTCAATAAAGCTCTATTAAAAATGAAAAAATCGGGTGAGTTTCAAAAGATCATTGATAAATATAAATACCCCAAGATGGCATTATCAAAAAACTAAAAGAGGAGGCGCTTGCCTCCTCTTTCAACTAAATAACTCTAAAACAATATCAATTTAAATATTTGAGAAAAGTAACCAAGCAATGCCCCACATCAGTAGTGCAACAAGTAAATTAATCGCTCTTTGCACCTTACGTGTACTTAACCATGGCGACATTTTAGCTGCACCAAGTGATAAAGCATAAAACCAGGCAACAGAGGCTAATAAGGTTCCAAACAAAAAGGTAAGTTTATCTGCATCATCAAATTGGCCACTAACACTGCCAATAATAACAACCGTATCTAAATAGGCATGAGGGTTAAGCAATGTAACCGCCAACGTAGTAAAGATAACAACTTTACGGGTGCTTGGAGACATTTCTTTAATCAAGTCCCCTTTATTTGCACAGCAAAACTCTTTAAAAAATATAGCTCCATAAACCGTCAAAAAAATAATACCGCCCCAAGTAATTAAAGCCGATAAGAAACTATTGCTATTAATTAAAGCGCCGCCGCCAAAAACGCCAATAGTCATCAAAAGCATATCGCAAAATATACAAATGGTTGCTGCCATTAGATGGTGATTTTTTCTAATGCTTTGACTCAATATATAAGAGTTTTGTGCGCCGATAGGAATAATAAGTCCCGCGCCAATAACAAAGCCTTTGAGCATAGGTAATAAAGAAGCAACCATGTGAATTCCAGAATTATTTAAATTAAAAGTTAATTGAACTGGCACTAGCATAAGAAAAAAACTATATTTAGTTAAATTAAATAAACTTAATAATTATTAATTTTTCTAATGACAAGCTTAATAATTACATTCAATTACACACAGCCAGATTACACAACATTATGCGTCCACTAGATTACAAACTGATCCATGCATTAGATACTGTAATAAATGAGCAGAGCTTTGAAAAAGCAGCAGAGAAACTCAATATTACTCAATCAGCAATATCACAAAGAATTAAACAGCTTGAGCAATTAGTTGCTGCGCCAGTATTAATAAGAACACAGCCTTTAGAACCAACAATACTAGGACAAAAAATATTATCTCATTTTCGAAAGGTTAGGCAGTTAGAATACGAGCTAGTTCGTGAGATCCTGCCCGAAGACGCGCCTTCATCTATCCCAATTTCAATTGCAATAAATGCCGACACTTTGGCCAGCTGGTTTATTCCTGCCCTTGCACCACTCTTAAAAGAATATCCTATTGTGCTTAATATTCAGGTAATTAACGAAGCAAATACGCAAGAACTACTAAAAAAAGGAGAGGTTTACGCCGCAATAAGTTCCGAGAAAACAAGCTTTTCTGGCGTAAAAGTAGATTACATTGGCGAGATAGATTACATATTGTGTGCAACAAAAGAGTTCAAACAAAAATATTTTTCTGGCGGCTTAACAAAAGAAAATTTAAACAAAGCACCACGCATTGATTACGACCAACGAGATACCATGCATAGTGACTATTTGCGCACACAGTTTAAAATTAGAAAATCGACTTCTCCATGTCATCGTATTCGTTCATCAGAAGCGGTAGTGACCATGACATTATCAAGCATTGCCTATGGATTATTACCAATAACGCAAGCAAAAGAATATTTAGATAGCGGCGCGCTAATTGATTTAGCACCAGATAAGCATCTAACTCAGCCTTTATATTGGCACAGTTGGGTTTTAGAGCGAGGCATTCAAAAGAAAGTGAGTAAAACCATTCTTGCTTATGGTGAAAAACACTTTCAATAAAGCTGAGATTTAGCAAAGCCAAAACTTAGCCAAACACAATAGACCTTATTTCTACCTTGAAAATTGAGTGAGTAACTTGGGTTTAAGCTTTGGTTTAAGCTTTGATTAAAGGTTTTCTTTAGGTTAAGGGGCTTGCCAGAGGTTTTTTTTCTTGTCGTACTTCCCTGTCGTCAAATCGTTAATCATCAGTTGATACCGACCACTAGCCTTTAGTTTTTCCATGCCAGCGTTAAATTTTTCAAGAAAATATTGACCACGCTTGTTATTTTTACTGATGATCAAATGAAGACTACTTAACTCAAACCCTTTAGGGTTATGCGTTAAAAGGCTGGCCTGATCAGCAGGAAGAGAATTTCTTATTTGTGCGTAACCAACCGCGGGATCATTTGGGAATATTTGAATACGACCTGCCAACAGTTTTTTGTAATTGAATTCATCTTTTGTCACATACTCAACATCTAGTTTTTTTGCCGCAATAGCATCCATATACTCTTTACCATAATCATACTGCAAAGTGCCGCCTATCTTCATTCCTTTCAAGTCTTGTATAGAATTCCAATCAAAGTTATAGCTTTTAAGGTGAAAAAAAACAAAAGAGGTTTTGGTAATTATTTCACTGATAAAAAAATCATTTTTTGTTTCAGCACTCGGCCACCAACAACATGAAGCATGCCATTTACCTCCTAGCTTGGCATTTTGATAAGCACGCTTCCACGGAAAAAATCCCCATTCAATATCTATGCCTTCCAATTTAAATGCTTCGGTAACAATATGTGAGTCTAAGCCGTACTGATAACTATATTTTGATAAGAAGGGCTCCCATTCGCCATTAGTTATACGAATAGTCTCAGCAAGTGAACCACTAGTAAACATAGATAATCCGAACAAGCTATACAATAAAGTTTTCATCACCGTCCTTTTTAATTAAACTTCATTAAATAGCTTATCCGTAGTCATAACATATAGCCAATATAAATTTAATGCGCTTTAATATTGGTAAAAAATACGAACAAGACTCTCCTACAAAAAATTAATTGAATAGATAGCGATCAAAATATTAAAAATGAAAATTCATCAATTAAGATACAACCTAATAAAAAGATACATTAAACGCATAATAGTATTCACCTTTATACCAACGTTGCTTCAGAAGTTAGGGTTTATGGTTCTTTAGATGTTGCCTTGTAAACTATTGCCGATGATATCTATCCCGTGCTATTCCTAGTGTACTAACAGACTAGCGTGAACATTTGGATAAATCTGCAATGAGTGACCTTTTCACTACACCATGTGCGCGACTTAAGATTGTCATGTCTAAACAACATTCTCTCGAGTTGGTTTTATTGGCAGGTGTTAAACACTTTATTTAAGCTAAAAAAACACCGAACGCTTCCACGTTCAGTGCTTTATATACCACTAAGGCATCCGTTAAGATACAAGTCTAAAATTGCTTAACCAACCGATATGAGCCCATTTGAGCTGGCGTTCTTCGTTTGACTAACCATTTATTGTTGAATCTACTAGGTCAATTAACTCCTGAGGGGTATAAACAAGAGGATCCTCATTTAGCTCTACGCCAAATTCATCTTCAGTCAATCCAATGATCTCTACTATATCTAGCTCTGTTAGTCCGTGAACATTAATAAAATGACTCTCTAGAGTAAGTAGTCCAATGTTAATTCCATCAAACAGCTTCAACACAAGAAACACTCTTTCTTCAATTTGCTGGTAAGACACACTCTCATGTGAAGCAAGCTGCATCCCGTCACTTGAGGCTAGAGTCATGGGATCACATGCCTTAGCCACTACAATATTCGAATGTAAAAATATCTGAAGCCTCTGCAGCTCCGTCACTTCTTCATTCTGCGCCCGCTGCACCAGCCGATTTGTCATATTTCTTGCAGATGGAAGACAAACCATCGCCATTGTCGACCACAACATTAACTGGTTGATAACCAGATTTGCACTTATTATGAGCCAACTGCGTGATACAGGTTTTCCCATTCGCCTGTGCAACCGAATGCGCAAGCTTAATACCATCTTCCGCGATAGTTACCGACGACCAAATGACTGCAAGTAAACAAGTTACCATTCTAAATTTCATTATATTATATTCTTATTAACTATTACTGACTGATTAAAAATCATCTGTCTTACGACCACCGCAGTATAGATCAACACAACCACAACGCAAAATTAACAATAAATTAACATAGCTTTATCTAACAACATATCAAATGAACAGAATATTTTCTCTCGTTATATTTGATCAACAAAGTGCGAAACTACTTTTCGTTTTTGAAATATTGCAAACTACTGAAGAAGGCTTACACCAATTCTAGTTAAGATGGATCCTGCAAACGGCAGGTGGAGAATTAAATACATTAAGAGGGAAGACCGAGAAAGTCTGGCCATGTGATAACATGAATAGCTAACAAAAAAAATTAAGTAAAAAGCCCGTTACTAACAGGCTTTCACTATAAAACTTTATTATAAAACGTTCACTCTAAGGCACTGTTTTGTGACTTAGCAGCGGTTTCTACTTAGTAGTTTTTTACTTAGCCGCGAGATATTCTTGTAGCTCTGCTTTTAATTCTTCATGTGGAACTTGTTCTATCATTTCAGCAATAAGGCCTTTAGTTTCGGCTACTTTCTCTGCTTCTTCCATTTCTTCATAGCGCTGCGCCATGGCTAAATAAATAGAAGCTTTAGCATTTATTAACGATAAATTAACCGCACAATCTAGCCCTTTTTGATAAATGTCGATGGCTTGGTCTGCATCTAAGGTAAAGTCGCCTAACGCTTCCCATTGTAACGGGTGGTCTTTCGGTGAATTCTCGTTGCTTGCACACAGTTTGATAAGTGACGTGTAAGCCTTAGTTCTAGCTTCGTCTTTTTCATTAGCAGATGCCTCTGCAATTTCTTGAGATATTCTTAATATATCGTCAAATAATGGCGCTTTCATGGTTCAACCTCTTGCTAGTTTTGAGTTAGTCTTAGCTAAGTAAATAGATAGATTAATGACTAAATCAAAACAAATAAAATTTGCCGCTATTATCACCTAACTAGCGTAAATAAATACAGTGCTTTAGTAAAAATAAGCCAAAACTCCATTACTAAGTCATTTGACTTGCCATTTGCTTATTCATTTATTTATTACTGCATAAACTTTACTTTTAGTAAAATTTTATTAGTTAGCCTCAGCTCGCGACATAGGGCACACTTTAATGACTGGTCAAAATAAAATAAGATAAAATAAGATAAAATAACTTGTCTTAACAATAACAATAACAAAATTAAGGAACTTTCTTTGCAAAATATTGGCTTTGGCTGCACCCATTTTACTTTTGCTGTTTATATCGAAAATCCCCCCATAATGTCTGAATACAATAATTTAATCGGTATACAGCCACTACAATCGGGAGAAATAAATCTTATCAACCAAGCTTGCGGCAATGGTTGGAGAAAAGTATTTAATGTTTATGCAAAACTGCTCTTTGCGTTGAATACGCAGTTCTTTGAATTTACTAACGTAGCGCCTACATGGCAGCAATATCGAGATACTTTGCTCTTACAACAAGGTAGTAAAACGGCGCTATTATTCTCACCACCAAAGCTAATGACAGCAGCAACAGACAATATTATTCATATTGTTTGCGGACGCACTTACGCTAAAAAAATGCTAAACAATAAAGTGCTAATGGCAGAACTTAAGTGGCTAAATGAAGAGTTTGCTATAGATATCAATAATAAAGTTATCGTCTGTCCTTATTTTGATTATCGACAGCTCTCTAATCAAAAAATTGAACAGTTAAGTGAAATGATAACTTCGCTAGTTAAGTAAAAAACAAAGCTAAAAAAATTAATTTTTTAAACCAATAACTTTATAATCACCTTTTACAATAAGCGTTACCGCAATAGCTTTATCTGATTTATTTTTCCAATACCAACCATGTGAACCCGCAAACGGCGCAGTAAAGCTGCCGGCCATTTCTTTTAATGTTGCGATGGCATAGCTCTCAAAATATCCAGTAGTATCGCCTTTTGGCTCACCGTGTAAATCAAAATAAAGTGGTTCACCATCTGTTTGCCATTGGTAAGTCATTTTATTAAATTGCGTCATAAAAAACTTAAATTCAACGCCCCTTCCCGCGGGAACGATAACCTCAATAGTATCGCTTTGATTAACAGCCACGGCTTCAGGTGCCGTGTTTTTTTGGCTTTTAACAAAAACCGTTAGTCCGAGTTTTTCACCAATGCCCGTTGGGTCAATATTGTATTCAGCAGGAAGAATAATGGTAATAAGTACCAACAGCGCAATGCAAATCGCAATTACAGTTGATTTAATAAGTGCTGATGTAGAAAGCGTATGCTGCATTTTGTATTCCGTATTTAGTTAATGAAGTAACCGGTTAATTGCAAGCCAATTAACATAAAACCAGCAGCCATAATTGAAGTATTGGTGATGGTAGAAAACTTATTGAATGTTTGATGTTTACGCCAAAAGCTAATCGCCAAAAGAATTAGCGCTAATGCAGCAAACTGCCCAAGCTCTACCCCTATATTAAAAGCGATCAGGTTGGCAATCAAACCCTCTTGCGGTAATTGAAATTCTTGAATTTTTGTTGCAAGACCAAAGCCATGGAAAAGACCAAAGATTAATACCGCAATTTTAGGGTTAGGAGAATAACCTAAGGTGCGTTGAAAACCGCCTAAGTTATCAAAGCCTTTATAAACCACCGACAAACCAATAATGGCATCAATAAGGTAAGCATCAACTTGCACATTAGCTAAAACACCGGTCAGCAACGTTAAACTGTGACCTAAAGTAAACATGCTGACATAAAGCAAAATATCTTTGCTTTTATATAAAAAGAAAATAACACCCAGTAAAAATAGCAAATGATCATAGCCCGTTACCATATGCTTAGCGCCAATATATAAAAAGGGAATGATTTGCATACCAGCATTGTTTAATAAAAAATTACGGGTATTTTCATCAACCCCATGGGCAACTGATACAAAAGGCATTAAGCATAATAGGCAAAGTAAAAGTTTTGCATAAATAGAAAAAGAAATAGGGCTGGTTTTATCAAATAGCTTGGGCTTCATAGGTACAAATATTATTATTTTTTTGATTATTTAGTAGCTGCCTCAGTTTGACCTATTTACATAATAGAAACAAATTATTTACCTGCACTATTTACCCGCACTATATATTTTCAATAAAATCTCCTCTGCTCAATTGTTATTTAACCTAAGCGGTATCATACATATATAAAGTAGGTGTACAGTGCGCTGCAATTTCATTTACTACAAACGCCCACTACAGGCTTAGTTAGCATGACTAAACCTGTAAAGGAACCTTATTGAAATGAGTGATGTGCTAAAGTTCAATAACTAACCCGCTAGGTACGCTCGGTTATGTGGTAAGTCAAAATCTAACTCTGGGCCCACCGGAATAATGAGTGTGGGATTTATACTTTCATGAGAGCCATAATAATGTGCTTTGATATAATCAATATCTACCGTTTTAGCAATGCCCTGATATTGGTATAAATCACGCAGGTAATTTGATAACACGGGGTAATCTACAATGCGCTTTTTATTACACTTAAAGTGACTAACATAAACCGCATCAAATCGAATTAAGGTAGTAAATAAACGCCAATCGGCTTCTGTTACCACATCTCCTGTTAAGTAGCGTTGGTTAGCTAAACTTTGATCCAGTTTTTCTAACGATTGAAAAACCTCTGCTACGGCTTCGTTATAAGCGGTTTGTGTTGTGGCAAAACCCGCACGGTAAACACCATTGTTAACGCCGTGGTAGATCATCTCATTATGGCTATCAATTTGCTTCTGCAATGCTTTAGGGTAATAGTCGCCAGCGGTTGCGCCAATCTCATCAAAAGCACTGTTGAACATACGAATAATATCAGCAGACTCATTGCTAACTATGGTTTGTTGCTTTTTATCCCATAATATCGGCACGGTAACTCGACCAGTATAGTCAGGCATGGCGCGTTGATAAATTTGATACAAACAACTTGCTTGGTTAACGGTGTCTTTAACTACGCCTTGCCCCTCTTCAAAAGTCCAACCTTGTTCGCCCATATAAGCATTTACTACAGAAACAGAAATAATATCTTCAAGCCCTTTTAATGCCCTAAAAATAAGTGTGCGGTGTGCCCACGGACAAGCAAGCGAAACATAAAGGTGATAACGCCCAGCTTCGGCTTTAAAACCCGAATCACCAGTAGCACCAGCATCACCATTTTTTGTTACCCAATGACGAAAATGCGCGTCTTTTCTAACAAACTTACCCTCGGTTGATTTGGTATCGTACCAATCGGTGTGCCATTTCCCTTCAACTAATAATCCCATGATTTACTCCTCAAATAGCTAGGTTCTAGCACTTAAACTAATGCTTAAATTAGTACTTAAATAAGCGCTAGATTTGGTGCTTTAAAATGGTAAAAATAATACCGGTAAAGTTACAGACTAAATTTGCCATTATTGTAATCTTCAAATGCCTGCATCACTTCAGTTTTGGTATTCATCACAAAAGGACCACCACGCGCCACAGGTTCATTTAAAGGTAAACCGGCAATCAGTAAAAAACGAGAGGGCACTAAATCACTAATAACGCAAAGCTGATCGCCTTCGCTTAAGATACCGAGCATTTTCGCTGCTACGTAGTTTTCACCAAGGCTACTTACCTCCTGTCTAAATTCGCCACTTTGACCAATGTCGTTATTTTCTTTAGCTTGAATCGCAATGCCGCCAGTTAGCACATAAACAAAAGCGTTATGTGAACGGGGTATTGCTTGCTCAAATGAGCTACCTTTTGGCAAAGTAATATCCATATAAATGGGAGTAACATATTCATTACTTACTGGGCCTTGAGTGCCTTTATTGGTTACACCAGCAATCACCTTTATTTCAGCACCGTTTTGATGTTGCTCCAGCGCAATTTCCTTAGCTTTATACTCTTGATATTTTGGCTCGGTCATTTTTGCCACCTTAGGCAAGTTTACCCAAAGCTGAAAACCTTGTAATAAACCACGCTCTTGCTCGGGCATTTCAGAGTGTAAAATACCTTTGCCTGCGGTCATCCATTGCACCCCTCCAGACTCGATAACACCTTCATGGCCGGCACTGTCTTTGTGGCGCATTTTTCCATTAAGTAAATAGGTCACCGTTTCAAAGCCACGATGAGGATGCTCAGGAAAACCCGCGATATAATCATCAGCATCATCACTTTCAAAACAATCAAGTAATAAAAATGGGTCAAGCATATTAAGCTCAGACGAACCAATTACTCTTGTTAATTTCACGCCAGCACCGTCTGAGGTTTTACTGCCAGAAACTTGTTTAGCTACCCATCGGTTTTTCATGACTATTCTCCTAATGCTATTTTTTGGCGATTATCCAAAGCATAGGCGCCAGGACCTTGAGCGACCAACATTAAGAAGCCACCCGCGATTGCAATATTTTTCATAAACATGATCATTTGCACTTGATCGTTAAAGTCACCGTGAAATAAAATAGCTGAAACAATACTAAAACCCGCCAATGCCATTGCGACAAACTGTGTTTTCCAGCCAAGAATAATTGCCAAGCCGCCAAGCACTTCTAACAATATGACTACCGGTAACAGCGCGCCCGGCACACCCATCGCGTCCATATATCCTTGCGTACCTTGGTAAGCAAATACCTTGTTAATTCCCGACATAAAGAAAATAGTCGCTAATAATAATCGGCCTATTGGTGCACTTAAACGTTGTAATTTGTTCATATTATTCTCCTAAAAATTATTGATGATTAGTCAATTCGTTATTGATGAAGCTATTTTAGTTGTTGACTAAAAAACATTAAACAGTGATATTTTTAAATAATAATTCTCATTTTGAGAACAATGAACTTGTACATTGCTTGGAGTTGAAGATGGGACAATTAGAAAATATGGCACTGTTTGTGCGAATTGTAGAAGCAGGTGGTATTGGCAAAGCCGCAGAGCAATTAAACATTGCAAAGTCAGCCGTAAGCAAAAGGCTAAGTGAGTTAGAAAACAAACTTGGTATTAAACTACTCTCAAGAACAACAAGAAGATCAAACCTCACTGATGCTGGCACAACTTATTATCAAAGAGCACTTACTGTTTTAGATGATGTATCAGATATGAACGCGCAAACAAGCGGCATAAATACTTCACTTGCTGGCACTTTAAAAATGACCATGCCGCTATCATTTGGACTATTACATTTAACGCCCATTATTGATGAGTTTACTAAGCTACATCCAAATTTATTAATGCAAATAGATTTTGTCGACAGACATGTCGATTTAATTGAAGAAGGTTATGAGCTAGCAATACGTATTGCAGAGCTAAAAGATTCAAGCCTGCAAGCAAAAAAAATAACGCCAATAAAACTGGGGTTTTATGCCAGCCCTACATATTTACAAAAAAACCAAGAGCTAAAAACGTTAGTTCAATTGCGAGATCATCAGTTTTTGCATTATGGCATTACCAGTTTAAGTAATACACTAGCCATTGACGGTGCAGGTAAAAAACATAAGTTGCAGCTCACACCCAAATTAACCGCAAACAACGGTGACTTTTTAAAGGACATGGCAATCAACGGACAGGGCGTTACTATACTGCCAAGCTTTATTGCTTATAAAGCAGTTGCTAATAAAACGCTACAACCAATATTAACCTCGTACCAATTACCTGAACTTTATGCCTATGCGGTTTATCCACAAAACCGTTTTTTATCCCAACGTTGTCGATTGCTAATTGATTTTATTGCCGATAAGTTTGGTGATACACCATATTGGGATTTAGCGTAAATATATTAATATTAGGGGCTGTTGGTCTTTCAGGTTATAGCGCTGTTGCTTTTGAAAAATAGATAATCGCGCCATTTTTTTATAATATTTGCTTATTCCAAATGCATGAAAAATAACAAAGAGGCTCTATTTTTCAAGACAACCCGAAGGGCTATGGCTGATTTTAACCTAGTATCGTTGAAAATCGTTAAAGTATGACGCAAAGACGCAGGAAATAGAGCGACGCAAGAAGCCAAAACCGAGAATGCCTGCATAGCACTCTCTTCACCTTGTTATCTTAAAAATCAGCCTATAGCAAAGACTAAAATTAAAGATCAACAGCCTAAAACTAGACTAAAATATAGAGAAGATACTAATGAATTATTGAGTTGTTTAAAGAGAATCACTTAAAAGGAAGTCACTTGAAAAAAAAAGCTGCTGACGTCATAAGAATTGCACCACAATCTAAGCGCCATCAATTATTTTTATTGGTGCTTGGTATCTTTTTATTTTCGCTTAGCTTATTGCTCAATTCAATTTTTTGGCAACATTTTAGATTTCAATTAATGCTGCTCATGTTCGCCAGTTTCATTGTATTAGTGACAGCAATTACTAAGCTAACCGAGCCTCAATTAAGTTATCAACTAACACGAAAAAAACTTACTTTTTTACATCGGTTTGGGCAATGGCAAGTTAAGTGGTCTGAAATTGTCAGGCTAGGAAAAATCAATGCACAAGTTAACTACGACTATGTTGAGCTGCCTTATTTAGGCATAAGATTGAAATCGTTACAGACAATTGCTGAACAAATGTCCCCTCGATTAGCCAATAGACTAATTCACGAACAACAAGAGTTATTGGTATTAGCGGCAAAAAATAAAGACATTATTTTAGAGCATGGTTTAATAAGTTTTGAGCCTTATATACTCGAAGATAAAACTTATAAGGGGCCTGTTGCTGCTTGGCTCTTTCGCTGTGAACAATTAATGCAAGCCTACGGCTATCACCTATTTTTACCTGAAAGTAGTTTTGATCGAGAGCTTAGTCCCTTTCATGCCCTGCTAACCGAATGTCATCAATACGCAAAAAAAACTGCTGAAGATAACTAGAATAAATAACAACTGCTAGCGGCTAAATTACACCTTAAGATAACCGCTTTAGGTAACCATTTAAAATATGAAAAACTCTTAAGAAAATATTCGTTGAGCCCAACGTGCTAAACCCACAGTAACACTACCAAAATGATCACCTATCACCAGCGGGGTATTTGGCATTTGTGCTTTTAAAAACTGATTAAGCACAGGGGATTTTGCCGTACCGCCAGTAACAAAAATCACATCAGGTTTAACACCCGCTTGAGTCACCGCATCATGCATCATACTGGCAATATTTTTTAATTGGTGGCTACTTGATTCAAGCATTAATTGCCGAGAAATATCAGCATTAAGCCCTTCAGCAAAATCATTTAACTCAACATTAGTACTAGCACGGTCTGTTAAAGCAATTTTCGCTTTCTCTGCAGCGTTAACAAGACGATAGCTCAGCTTATGGTCTTGTACCTTTATCAAACGAGAAAATACATCGGGTTCAGCTGCATCACGCAGAAGCTCTTTTAAATAACGTTTATT
>PJEL010001843.1_pt1 | contig 20324 bp, 20 predicted proteins | sample 1853271 | NCBI WGS metagenome assembly PJEL01 (sample SAMN08108733, study PRJNA415343) | Invertebrate metagenome, whole genome shotgun sequencing project. | host: Globobulimina | place: Sweden: Gullmar Fjord | collected 2015-08
AAACAGCAGTGTTTCAAACATTCAGGTGAGATGGCTGAGTGGTCGAAAGCACCGGTCTTGAAAACCGGCAAGGGTTTGTAGCCCTTCTAGAGTTCAAATCTCTATCTCACCGCCACATTCAGATAAGCCCGCTACGAAAGCAGTGGGCTTTTTGCTTTCTAAATTTTGTTAAATATCTTAAAAGGGTTTGTAGCGCTACTACTTTTAGTAAAGTTAAAATATCTATCTAAAGATGGGCAGTTGTACAAAATATGTTACTGGGTTTAGTGATATGCTAAAAAATTAAATTTAGGCCCTGATTGGTATTAATAATATTACCGTAGTCTTTGAGCGATTTAACTAACTCACGCTGCTATAAATGCGTTAAAATAGTGGGCTATTACATAAGTTTTGAGCCCTTTAAATTAATGACTATTGCCGCAACTACAGTCACAACGCCCGCCAACTTTACAGAACTTGGCCTTATTCCCCCGCTGTTAGCTCGATTAACTGAGCTTGAGTATCAGCAGCCAACGCCTATTCAAGCACAAGCTATTCCAAGTGTATTAGCTGGACGTGACTTAATTGCTGGGGCAAATACCGGCTCAGGTAAAACCGCTACCTTTGCACTGCCACTATTGCAGCAGCTTTTTCAGTGCCGTTCGCAGGAAAATAGCGCCAAAAAATCACAGCCAACTAAAGATAATAAAAATGGCAAAGGTAATTATGTAGCAGGGCTGATATTAGTACCAACCCGTGAACTCGCTAAACAAGTTGCTGATAGTATAAAATCTTATGCAGTGCATTTTAATGGCGAGATTAAAACCGTTGCTGTTTTTGGTGGCGTATCTTCAAATACCCAAATGCTCGCTTTACGTGGCGGCACCGACATATTGGTGGCAACTCCTGGCCGTTTACTCGATTTAATTTCAAGTAATGCCATTAAGCTTGATAGAGTTAATACCTTAGTGCTTGATGAAGCCGATCGAATGTTAAGCCTTGGCTTTACTGAAGAATTGTCTGCACTGCTAGCTTTATTACCAAATAAAAAACAAACCTTATTATTTTCAGCTACTTTTCCTGAACAAGTACAAGCATTAACGCAAGAGTTACTTAATAATCCGGTTGAAGTGCAATTACAAAGTAGCGATGCTAGTACCTTGGTACAGCGTGTATTTACCGTTAATAAGGGCGAAAAAACAGCGCTTTTAGCGCATTTGATACAAGAACATCAATGGCGACAAGCACTTATTTTTGTTAATGCTAAAAATAGCTGTAATCACTTAGCTGAAAAACTCTCTAAACGGGGTATTAGCGCAGAAGTATTTCATGGTGATAAAGGCCAAGGCGCTCGTACACGTGTACTTGACGCGTTTAAATCTGGCGAGATTGATGTATTGATAGCAACTGATATTGCTGCCCGTGGTTTAGATATAGAAAAATTGCCAGTGGTGATCAATTTTGATTTGCCTAGAAGCCCATCTGACTACATGCACCGTATTGGTCGAAGTGGCCGTGCCGGAGAAGTCGGCTTAGCGTTATCGCTTATCGATCATGACGATTATCATCATTTTAAAGTGATTGAGAAAAAGAATAAAATCAGACTCGAACGTGAACAAGTAACAGGGTTTGAAGCCGATGAAATTAACCTATGTGATGCCGTTAAACCGATGGCAAAACCTGAGGGCACAGGTAAGAAAAAACGTAAAAAGAAAGTACAAGTGAATGCTGATATTTGGTTAAAGCACTCTTAGCCCGTAAATAGCGCATATAGAAAAGCCCGATACGAAAGTTAGGGGATTACACAACTAAGGGATAACAATGTTATCCCTTTTTTATGAACCAGAATAAAATACTATATTTTTCAGTCTATTGAAATAATAGGCAAGATACAAAGTAATTGGTTCGTAGCGAGTTATACAAATATTGCATCATAAGTTGCAATAAGTTGATCTGGTTCATTTTTCCTTCTAAGAAAGTAGAGGTAAATAAGGCAATGAACTAGGGTTATACCAACCGGACTAATTTATTGATCACTTAGCGAGAATTAAAAGGTTTAGAGGCAAGGTATTGATTGAAGAGAATGGTATTCCCTTTTCAAAATCAATAACGCCGCATGTAAGCCTTTTAAACTCGCCCTTCGGGAGCTCAGTAGCAACCTGATAATTTCGCAAAATGAATGAAATATAGAATAACTATGTTTAACACATTTTGCTTATTATAAGCTCGCTACTGAAGCTCTAAGTTGTTCAATTAATTAATCCGATTGGTATTAGATTAGCATTGCATAATTCTTGCCCGTGAATTTATTTTTAGAACATATAGGAGTTATTATGAAATATTTACTCATTTGTTGTTTTTGTTTAATTAGTCTTAGTCTTATCAGTTGTGATCTAGGTCCGGATTCATCTAAAGGCTTTAGTTTACCTCATGGTGATGTAAATAAAGGGGCTGCAGTATTGGTAAAATACCAGTGCTTAGCATGTCATCATATCAATGGCATAGAACAAGCCGCGGGTATAAACAATCCTGATTTAAATATTCGATTAGGGGGTAAGTCAACCAAAGTTAAAACCTATGCTGAACTGGTAACAAGTGTTATTAACCCTTCGCATAGATTTGCTTCAGGCTATCCACTTACAAGTATTGCTGTTGCAGGCGAGTCTAAAATGAAAAATTTTAATGATGTTATGACCGTAACTGAATTGGTTAATCTAGTCAGCTTTTTACAACCCAATTATGAGTTAATTCCTTTTAGAAGAACCAACTATCAATTTTATGGTTATTAATGACTTTAGTGCTTCTTCGGTATAAGGTTTTAAGAGCAATTAATAGCTAGTGATCAGGAAATTTTGTCTTTATGGAAGATGCTAAACGAATTTTAATCTTTGGCAACTCAGGCTCTGGTAAATCAACCCTTGCTAAAAAGCTAAGCCAAGAACATATGCTCGAACATCTAGATTTAGATACTTTAGCTTGGCAAAACTCACTGCCGCCAGAAAGGCTAGCGATTGAGGATTCAGCCAAACAAATACAGGGGTTTTTGGTTTTGAATAATGCTTGGGTAATAGAAGGTTGTTATTCAGATTTATTAAACTTACTAACAGCAGTTGCAACCGAGATCATTTTTCTTGATCTTCCCGTTATTCCTTGTCTTGAAAATGCAGCCAATCGGCCATGGGAGTCTCATAAATATACTTCTAAAAAAGCACAAGATGAAAATCTGCCAATGCTGCTCGATTGGATCAAACAATATGAAGTTAGAACAGATACTTTTTCAAAGCTTGCGCACCAAAATATTTTTGAAAATTTCGATGGTATAAAATACCGCTTTCACTCGAATATACACACAGTAAAGCATAAGTGAGAAGGCAAATTGTCAGTTATTAGTCAAATAAATGCCGAGCATTATCTTTGGGGTGATAGTTGCCACGGCTGGCATTTAGTTAAATCGAAGCACTTAAGTGTAATACAAGAACTTGTACCGTCTGGTTGTGAAGAAACTCGTCACTTTCATAATAATTCAGAACAATTTTTTTATATTTTAAGTGGTGTAGCAACAATGAAATTAGCAGAGGAAGTTTTTACACTGTCGGCGATGGAAGGCATTCATGTTGTCGCAAAAGCTAAACACCAATTAAGTAATCGACATGATCAAGATTTAGTTTTTACTGTAACCTCAACACCACCAAGCCACGGTGACAGAGTTAATTGCGAGTAAATTATCATCAAATGTTTTTAGCAATAACTCATCAAAAATGCTTACTTGCTTTATTTTGAATAAAAAAAATCCCCGAGTTAAGTCGAGGATCTTAAAATAACGATAACTTACTTTAGCATTGCTTTTAGAATGCTGCGTTATTTGGTGTTCTTGGGAATGGGATCACGTCACGTACGTTTTGCATGCCTGTAGCATAAGCAACTAAACGTTCAAAACCTAAACCAAAACCTGAATGAGGAACCGTGCCGTAACGACGTAAGTCACGGTACCAGCTGTAGTCTGCTGGATCTAAGTTCATTTCAGCTAAACGTTTATCTAATACATCTAAACGTTCTTCACGTTGGCTGCCGCCAATGATCTCACCAATACCCGGTGCTAAAATGTCCATTGCTGCAACTGTTTTACCATCGTCATTTAAACGCATGTAGAACGACTTAATGTCTTTAGGGTAGTTTTGTAAGACAACTGGCCCGCCAACATGTTCTTCAGCTAAATAGCGTTCATGTTCAGAGTTTAAATCTACGCCCCAAGACACTGGGTTTTCAAATTTCTTGCCACAGTTTTCTAAAATAGTAATGGCGTCGGTGTAATCCATACGAACGAATTCGCTACTGATCACTGAGTTTAAACGCTCAATTACTGTTTTATCTACACGTTGTTGGAAAAACGCCATGTCGTCAGCACGTTCTTCTAATACAGCTTTGAAGACGTAACGTAACATTTCTTCAGCAAGATCGGCTGCGTCTGATAAATCAGCAAAGGCGATTTCTGGTTCGATCATCCAAAACTCAGCCAAGTGGCGAGTTGTATTTGAATTTTCAGCTCTAAAAGTAGGTCCGAAAGTATAAACTTTAGAAAGGGCACTACAGTATGTTTCTACGTTCAATTGGCCTGAAACCGTTAAGAATGTTTCTTTACCAAAAAAGTCTTGGCTGTAATCAACCGCGCCTTTGTCGTTACGTGGTAAGTTTTCCATGTCTAGCGTGCTTACACGGAACATTTCGCCAGCACCTTCACAATCACTACCGGTGATCAATGGTGTGCTGATCCAGAAATAACCTTTACTGTGTAAAAATCGATGAACGGCCTGAGCTAAACAGTTACGAACACGAGTTACTGCGCCGCCGATGTTAGTACGCGGGCGTAAGTGTGCTTGTTCACGTAAAAATTCGATGCTATGACGTTTTGCTGCCATAGGGTAGGTATCGGGTTCATCAACTAAACCAAGTACTTCAACTGCTGTTGCTTGTATTTCAAATGACTGTCCTTTACCTGGAGATTCAACCAAAATCCCGGTAACTTTAACTGAACAACCCGTGGTAAGTTTTAAAACGTCAGATTGGTAATTATCTAATTCGCTCGGAACGATTGCTTGAATAGCATCAAAACATGAGCCATCGTGGATGGCTAAAAATGAAATGCCGGCTTTTGAATCACGACGAGTTCTGATCCAACCGTGTACGGTAACTGTTTCATTAACAGGAGATTTTCCTGCTAATACATCAGTAATTGCTATAACTGACATCAAACGACCTCTTTATGTTTATAATCTGACAAATGGCTCTACTTTAGGGCATGATATGTTACAGCCCTTAGTGGGTTTCTCAAGTAAAAAATGTCTTTAAATGCGTTATTAGAGAAAATAACGCTTATCTAATTTGAAAAGAAGTAAATAATGGAACAATGGAACGGCGATGAACGCAGAAAAAACCGTGATATTTGGAAGGTTATCGCACAAATTCTAGCGCTGGGTGGTTGGCTTTTCTTTATTGTCGCCTTGCTCGTTTCTTATTATGCCGCACCTGAGCAAAGCTATGGCTATATGCGATATAAGGCAATAGATACTAGAGACTCTTGGCTTATACCAATGACAGGGTACCTTTATTTAATTTTATGGTTTAGTGCTTTAAGTAGTTATTTAAGCTTAACAATAGACAAGTTTAGAAAAAGAAGGGTTACAGACAATACCCGATTTAATGCCGTGTTATTGCTGGTTATTTCGATTGCTTGGTCTGCTTATATTATTTTTCATATCCTAAAATAAAATAAAATAAAATAAGCAGATACATTTTTCTTTAACCAATTGTTATTGTTTTTTGAGAAATCATTTATTGAGAAACTTTATTTAGCCCAAGCTGAGATTAATTAAAGCATTCACCTTCATTTAATACCGTTGCTATTGCTTTTATAACGATTTCAAGCGCTTCATTACTCATTACATACGAAGGCATAATATAGATGAGTTTGCCAAAGGGTCGGATCCAAACACCCATTTCAACAAAGCGTTTTTGAATATGTTGCATGTTAACTGACTGAGTTGCTTCAATTACGCCAATAGCACCCAGTACTCTTACATCAGTTACACGAGGATGTTTTTGTAATGGCGTCATCAGTTGTTGTAAGGTATTTTCAATTCTCAGTACATTTTCTTGCCAATTATTTTGCTCTAATAGCTTAAGGCTGGCATTAGCGGCCGCACAGGCCAGCGGATTTCCCATAAATGTTGGTCCATGCATAAAGCATCCGGCTTCTCCCTTACTTATTGTATTAGCTACGTTATCTGAACATAATGTTGCCGCAAGTGACATATAGCCACCTGTTAGGGCTTTACCTACACACAAAATGTCAGGAGTTATCTCGGCCCATTCACAAGCAAATAGTTTTCCTGTACGACCAAATCCAGTAGCTATTTCATCGGCGATTAACAATACATCGTATTTATCACAAAGCTCTCGGCAGGTTTTTAAATACTGTGGGTGATAAATTCGCATACCACCTGCACCTTGCACGATAGGCTCTATAATTAGTGCAGCAATTTCTTGATGGTGTTGTTCAAATATTGCAGTTAATTCAATAACATCACTTTTATCCCAGCTTTGATTAAACTGAGTTTGTGGTGCTGGAGCAAAAAAGTGTTTAGACAGTACTTTATCAAATATTTGATGCATGCCATTTACAGGATCACATACCGACATTGCTGCAAAAGTATCGCCATGATAGCCATTACGAACCGTCAGTAACTTAGTTTTTGTATTAATAGTCGTCTTGCTATTGGTATGGGGGGCGGTATTAATATGGGAATTAATGTCACTATTATCTATTTGCTTTTTAATAGAATGCCTAGCGTTCCAATATTGTAGTGCCATTTTTATCGCTACTTCTACAGCCACCGAGCCACTATCAGATAAAAAGACTTTATCTAATCCATTTGGTGATATTTCGACGAGCTTTCTACAAAGGTCTATTGCCGGTTGATGGGTAATACCACCAAACATAACATGAGAAACACTGTCTATTTGTGCTTTCATTGCTTGATTAATCTCAGGGTGATTATACCCATGAATAACAGCCCACCAAGAAGACATCGCATCTATCACTTGTTCGCCTGATCCAAGCGTTAAGTAAATATCTTCCGCTGATTCAACAAAGTATGAAGGCAGAGGATTTGTCATCGAAGTATAAGGGTGCCATATATGTTGGCGGTCAAAGCTTAAATCATTAGTACGTTTATTGGTCATATGTAAACTTATAAAATAAAATTGGGTTGACATCATTGCTGTGCTGGCTAGACTACTCGTTAAAAATTATTGATGCAATCTCATTTGCATGTCGTTATTCATTAATTAGGATAAATTTATGTCAGTTACTTCTACCGTTTCTTCACAAGCTTCAGTTCGTCATGATTGGGCTAAAAATGAAGTACAAGCTTTATTCGACCTACCTTTTAACGATTTAATGTTTAAAGCTCAAACGGTGCATCGTGAAAATTTCAACCCAAATGAAGTACAAGTAAGCACACTATTATCGATTAAAACAGGTGCATGCCCTGAAGACTGCAAGTACTGCTCGCAAAGTGCACGTTATAAAACTGACATTGATAAAGAAAGATTAATGGAAGTTGAAAAGGTGTTAGAAGCAGCAGAAAAAGCAAAAGAGCAAGGGTCAACACGTTTTTGCATGGGCGCTGCATGGCGTAACCCGAAAGAGCGAGACATGCCCTATGTGGTAGAAATGGTAAAAGGTGTTAAAAACCTTGGCTTAGAAACATGCATGACACTTGGTATGTTATCTGGCGATCAAGCCAGTGAGTTACAAGAAGCAGGGCTTGATTATTATAATCATAATCTTGATACCTCGCCTGAGCATTACAATCAAATTATTACTACCCGTACTTATCAAGACCGTTTAGACACCTTAGATAATGTCCGTAGCGCTGGAATGAAGGTTTGTAGCGGTGGCATCGTTGGTTTAGGTGAAAAAGCAAAAGACCGGGTATCATTATTAATTCAGTTAGCCAATCTATCGCCACAACCCGAAAGTGTGCCAATTAACATGTTAGTAAAAGTAGATGGCACACCGCTTTCTAATGTTGATGATTTGGATCATTTTGAATTTATCCGTTGTATTGCTGTTGCTCGTATCTTAATGCCAAAAAGTCATGTTAGGTTGTCAGCAGGGCGTGAGGCGATGAACGAGCAAATGCAGTCACTTTGTTTCTTAGCCGGCGCTAATTCAATTTTTTATGGCTGTAAGTTGTTAACGGCGGCAAATCCTGAAACAAATCAAGATATGTTGCTCTTCAAAAAGTTAGGTATTAATACTGAAACAATTGAAGGTGACAATGATGAAAGCGAGCAAGAGCGAAAAATTCAAACAGCTGTTGTTGACCAAGCACATAGCGATCAGTTTTATAACGCTGCGGTTTAGGTATTCAAAGAAAAATGGCCTTTGAATTTATAGAGCAAAGTATAAAGCTGCAGCACGAGCAATCTCGGTATCGTCAAACTATTTGTCTAGAAGAAAGTAATGGTGTTGAGATAAAGGTTGCTGGTAAAGCCTATATTAACTTTTCATCAAATGACTATTTAGGTTTAAATAGTCATGATGAAATAAAAAAAGCGTTACAAGAAGGTGTTGATCGCTTTGGCTGTGGAGCCACAGCTTCTAGCTTAATTACTGGCCATCATTATGCTCATCAAGCATTAGAGAACACCATATGTCAATTGTTAAATAAACCGAGATGTTTGTTGTTTTCTAGTGGTTTCGCAGCAAACTTAGGCGCTTTACAAGCACTTGGGCAATCTGATACTCGCTTTTGGTTAGACAAATTAAGTCATGCATCGTTACTTGACGGTGCCTTTTCCAGTAAAGCCAAAGTAAAACGTTATTTGCATAATGATCACCATCAATTAGAACGCCTGATCAAACAATCTCAAAAAGGACAAAAGCAAAGCCACTTGATTGTTACAGAAGGTGTTTTTAGCATGGACGGCGATCAAGCAGAACTAGAAAAGCTAGCGAGCGTTGCGCAAAAAAATAATGCTTGGCTATACTGTGACGACGCCCACAGCATTGGTGTTGTTGGTGAAAAAGGAGCAGGAAGTTCAAGTAAAGCGCATGTCGATATCATCATGGCAACATTTGGCAAAGCCCTAGCTACTAGCGGTGCTTTTATCGCGTGTAATGATGATGTAGCACAATACTTAATAAATTTTTCACGCCATTATATATACTCAACAGCGATACCTCCGGCCATTGCTTGGGCGACAAAAAAAAGCATCGAAATAGCACAAAAAGAAAAATGGCGTAGAGATAAAATAGCTGAACTCAGTGAACTTTTAACAGCATCACTTGACTCAAGCATTGAATTACTAAAAACAGAGTCTTCGATTCATGCCATTGTTTTAGGCGATGAAGCAAAAACACTAGCCGTTTCAAAAGCATTAAAAAATGATGGCTTTTGGGTTACCGCTATTAGGCCGCCAACGGTTGCAAATAACAGTTCACGGTTACGTGTTACGCTTACTTCTCTGCATAACAAACAACAAATCAAAGACTTAGCAAATTGTATTAATAAGGTTATTATTTAATGAACTCAGGTTCAAATAGATTAAAAATTGCGCAAACATTTGGCGCAGCTAGTCATTCGTATGACGTTTCAGCGCGGCTTCAGCGTTACAGTGGTAAACATTTAATGTCGTGGTTACCGCAAAAAGAAGACCTAACCGTTTTAGATCTTGGCTCCGGTACAGGTTTTTTTACCAACATTTTATCAAGTAGATATGAGCATGTTTTAGGCTTAGACATTTCAACTAAAATGCTAAATTACGCGAAAGAAAATAGAGACCAACGTATACATTGGATTGAAGCTGACGCTTTTGAATTGCCGTTTCAGTCACAAAGTATCGAGCTGATATATTCCAATTTGGTTATTCAGTGGTTTGATCCGCTAGATAAAGCGCTTACAGAAATTATGCGAGTATTAAAGCCTGGTGGCTTATTTATATTTAGTACCTTAGTTGATGGCACTTTATATGAATTAAAATCTTCCTGGGCGCAAGTTGATGACGACCGTCATGTTAATGATTTTAAAACACAAGATGAATTAATGGCAACATTTGATAATGGCCAATGCAAGCTATTAGATCATCAATGTAAAGATATTATTTTAGAATATGAAAACGTAATGCATTTAGCTCACGAACTTAAAGGTTTAGGGGCTAACCGTGTACACGACAAACAACAAAAGGGACTTGCAGGAAAAGACAAATGGAAAAAAATGATCGCTAGTTATGATGACTTTCAAGAACCTAGTGGTATTTATCCAGCAACCTATAAAGTTTTTTCTGGACAATTAGTTAAGTTATTTAACTAGAAGCATATTTTTCTTTTGAGATGTTTTAATTATGTCTACTAACAATTTAGATGGCACCAATCGATCACATTATTTTATAACAGCGACAGATACCGATGCGGGTAAAACTTATGTCGCCCAACTTTTAGTTAAAGCCCTAGTTGAAAAAGGTAATAAAGTAGCGGTATTCAAACCAATTTCTGCTGGTTGTGAACAAGTTGATGGCAAGTTAATTAACGAAGATGCAAAGCTGTTATCTCGACAAGCAAATTGTGATCAGTCAATTGAAGAAATAAACCCAATAGCATTTTTACCTGCTATTGCTCCTCATATTGCAGCAAATCAAATTGGAACAAGAATAACATTAGAGCAGCTAGATAAAAGCTATCAAAATATACTTGATAGAAATGCTGATATTATTATCACTGAAGGCGCAGGCGGTTGGCGCTTACCTTTAGGTAATGAGCTTTTTCTTTCTGACTTTGCCAAGCAGCAAAGGTTTCGCGTTATATTGGTCGTTAATATGAAGTTAGGTTGCTTAAACCACGCATTATTAACCTTTGAGTCGATATTAAATGACGGCTTGTTTTGTGCGGGGTGGGTCGCAAACTGCCAAGCAGAAATGAATAACCTCGATGAAAACTTACAATCCTTGCAGTCTATGCTACCAATACCTTGTCTTGGTATCTTAGATCATGAAGCTGATCTAGATAAAGCAGTTGCAAAACTGAATATTTCACTTTTATAAATTTTAAAAACGATAAAGCATTAACTACTTAGTTAGTGCTTTATCGCTCTTATCTAAAACCATTTTACTTCGACAGTATATTCCACTTTTATCGCTAGAATAATCATCTCTATCATTTATACTTTTTTGTTGCCTATACTATTTAACTCTCTATGTTTAACTGCTTTGTTTTAACTATGCGCTGTGTCACTTAGCTAATTCATTTGAACAGGCATGCGCTATAAAACCAGAGCGTGTTTTGTATTGCGCAGTTTTACTTACACAGTCATCTATTTGTTTGATCAGCAACTCTGGCAGCGTCACGTTAATTTTATGACTCTTTCCTAAATAGGGCACGATATCAAAATCGATCAACGCCCAAATTTTATTTACCTCTACATTGCTTTCAATATAACTGTCGATAGTTTTTGCTGGCGGTATTTTTTCTCCGTACTCAGCCAAAATTTGTAAGTGACTCGCGATCACGTCATTTAGTTTTTTCATCCCTTCATTTATAGATTCACTTTGTATTTTACAACCGGGCAAATCAGGAACAAGCAGGGTGTAACTACCAGAGGTAAGTGATGATGTAATTTCTACTGGGTAATTCATTTTTCACTCCTTAATATCAATAAAATCATTATACACCCAATAACTCCAGCGGCAACAGCAACAATAACTCCGACAACCCCTTGTAGCGGATGGGTGTAACCCCGATAACTCTAGTTGAATTGACTACGATAACTCCGGAAACCCCGGCGTTATCATGGAGTGAATGTTTACTTTCCTTAATAAGCCCGATATAAAGCGAAAGAGATTATAGCTGAACACGCTATTCCTAAAGGTTTGTAATGTATTTGGCTTTTAAATTATAGAGTTGTTAGGTTTCTTAATTGAGTGTTGATTGAGTATTAAGTGATAATATTTAGCAAACTGCTTTTGTTTTTAGCTTTGGAGTTTGCATTACTTTAGAAACTATTTTGGATATAACGATGCGATCGGGAGGGGAACAATTCGTTAAATAGGCAATAAACACTAATTTATTGTTACCTATTTTTAACTGTACTTAATGGCAATTTCAGGTACTGAATATTAATAGTAGCGCTTAAATAATTATATTTTTAAGTGCATAAATTGTTTTTAACAACTTTATTTACCATTGCTATAAATCTAGAAAATTAAGCTTTTCTGTTGCCTGAAATCGCATAGTTAACTTTGCGAAATTCCTTTAAATATTTCTTATAAATATGAAAAGATAAAGCAAAATGTTCTAGAATAAATGATAAGCATAAATTAAGGATGTTAAATGTTTAGAGCAATTGTATTTTTGTCAGTGTATTTATTTGTCACATTTTCTGTTGCTCAAGAAACGTTAAAAGTTGCCGTGGGCGCTACGGACTATCCTCCTTACTATTTCAAGGATAATGATTCCAATAAATATATAGGGATCTCAGTTGAAGTTTGCCAAATTGTTGCAAAGAGGTTGGGCTATAATTTAACATTCAAAAGTTATCCGTTTGCTCGAGTATTAGAAATACTAAAGAACGGAAGCGCTGATCTAGTATGTAACCTGTTTAATACCCCGAAAAGATCACAATTAACTATTTTTACTGGCGTGCCACATACATTCGAATCGGTCTCTCTTTTTGTTAAATACGGAAGCTCTGTGCATTGGGATGGCTTGAATTTAAAACAACTAGAGAATTATTCTTTTGGTGGAGTACGAGGATACTCTTTTGGCAAAGCTTACGATCAGTCAACAACTTTAAATAAACAAGTTGCAACAGATGAAAAGAGCCAAATTAGAATGTTATTGGCCAATCGTTTTGATATTGCACTGGGTAATAAGCCAACAGTTTTATATCATGCCAAAAAGCTTAAAATAGAAGACCAATTAACCTTTTTATCACCCATTTTGTCTGAATGGCCCGTCTATATTGGCATATCAAGAAAAAGAGCTGATGCAAACCGCATAGCGAGTCTATTTACCCAAGAAATAGTAAAGTTAAGAGCAAGTGATGACTATCAGCAATTACTTAAAAAATATGCTTTGGATACACCTCTATACTAAAAATATTATTAGGCTAAATAGCTTCAACTCGGGTTAAAAAATGTTTAATATTTTATAGTAGTTATTTTCATTCTAGAAGGGATAGCAAGAAGCAGAGGGTCTTAATCTTGGCTGTTTATAAACTTGTAGAAATGCGAAAGCCTGTATTTCTACAGGCTTTCGTTTTTTATAAAATGGTCGGAGTGACAAGATTCGAACTTGTGACCTCACGTCCCCCAGACGCACGCGCTACCAAGCTGCGCTACACCCCGAAATCGCAAGCAGTTAATAATCAATGATTATTTTAGGGGCTGCTTGCGGTTTGTATATTAATGATTTATTGGCCAAATGCAACGGATAAAATAGTAATTAGTGATCAACCGCTGCTTTATTATTCAAATCATTAATTGTCGTAAACTGACGAATAAAATGCACACCATCAATCATTAATGGAAAATCAGGATTTACAACAATTGGGGTTTCTAGTTGTTGTGAGTAACTTTGAAAGTTGCCATTTTGATCAATAAAAACTGATTTGTCTTTATTGAAAACCATAATGCCTTCTTTAACGCTATTCGCAATAATACGACCCTTTTTGAGCTTGGTAATATTATCGCCATTACTATGGCGTTTATTATCAATGTCACATGATAACCATTGATTTAACAACGTAGGTGACAAGTCCATCACGCTTGTTAGTTCAGTAATGTGCTTTGTTTTCGCTTTAGGTATCAACAGCACTGCCGGTTTACTCAAAAAGCGTTCCTGTGCGGTATTATTGCCTAACGAACTAACCCAGATAATATCAGCAGACTCTTTTTGCTTTTGAGCAGATAACAACGCATCCATAAACAATTCAAACTGGTATTTATTGCCGTCAGTGAAATAAATAAAGTGAATGCCTGCAGCGAAAGAGTTTAATTTTTCAGCAAAAACTAATGTTGAAATGTTTTCCAAATATTGAGTTTGGTCAAACAAAGAAACAAACCAAGAAGCTGGCTCTTCTAAATGTTGGTTTTCATTAATTAAGGTTAATGTTTTAGCCAAATTAAGTTTTTCTACTGCTTGGAATAAAACAGGATCAGTATGCTGATTTAATAAATCAGGTTTGTATATGCTTGGTAAACCATAAAGCAGATTGAACCAGGCATCGCTTGACGAGGCACTGTCAACATGATGTTGCAATGTTAATGCGCTAGCGCTAGCACGTTGGCTGATCTGATTGATTTGCCTTTTAGTTAACATGTCGTTTGTTAATACAACAAAGACTGATTGCTCAACGCTTTTATTTACATCGCATTGCTGAGCCAATACCGGATAGGTAGGTACTTTTTCAGTAAATGAAAGCGGTGCTGTTTTTCGTTCAATATAGTCATTACGATTAAACATACCGTATTTTGTCAGTAAGGTTTTTGCCGTTGAAGGGTAAGTAAGCGGTAAAAAGCTGTCTTGACGCAATATGTCATATTCTAGGTCTGCATCAGCCCAAATATGAACAATATGGCTAAAACAAAAAGCAGAAACTAAGCCAATAATAACTTTATTGGCAAACTTTGTTTTTTGTAATTGGCGTAAATGCTTCCATGCATAGTTACTAACAACAAATTGAAAAGATAACAGTATTAAGCATAAAAATAAGCTTACAGACCAGAAAAAACGACTTTTGTCTTCTATCAGCCCGCTAATTAGCGCAATAACTTGGCCACTTGAAGACGCGTTTAGATGGTATCCAAGCTGGCTATAAACATAAGCATCAAGTAACAATAACAGTAGAATACAGGTATAGATAACCGAAGCACTTGTTCTAATAAATCGCGTATTAGGAAATACTAGAATAAGAGGGAACAACACCAGAACAAAGCACATAAATACTAAAAATGAGATATGGCTAACCCAAGTTGTTACCAAATAAGCATGACCCAAAAGAGTTTCAGGTAATGGTTCGCTATATAAATAAAACGACGATAAAACTACCGCCGCAATTATATTAAAAAAAGTAAACCAATGACCCCAACTAATAAGGGGCAAAAGTCTTTTACTATAAGATTGAGCAGAAAAAGATACCATTATTGTAAATTATTCTCTTTTTTATTATTTTTTTGCTATTGATTGCTTCAATGCCGCGGTAAAATTATTAACAATTGCCTCACGTTGATGCTCAGGCACTTGGTTACTAATAATATCGGTAATGGTATTTCCTAGGCACATTAAAGCTAAATCAGCAGTTGCTGACTCATTTATTAGTACATCTAGTAACTCTTGGATAATTTTTTCTACACGTTCGTTGGAATACTTCGATACAATGGGCATCTTAAATATCTTAATTGGTTGAGATTTACGTAAGTTTATCAAATGCCAGAACAATATAAAACTGACTGGTTACTATGAGTTTAATAATTTCAAATATCGCCTTACATTTTTTATCAAAGAAAGAAGAAACAGCAGAGGTTGTTTTACGTTTAGGGCCAGAATCTTTAGATGTTGATCCTAAGATCCATGACTTTGTTGATGCGCTACATGCTATATACAATGCCAAAGGCAATAAAGCTTATGGTCATTTTTCATCAATGCCAGCAGAAGGCGACTCTGCTCGTTTTGTTGATACCATGGAAAGTTACTTAGGCGACGTGCAAGGGTTTCATGCCTTTAGCGCACAAGCGGCTAATTTATTGAAAAATGAGTTAGAAAAGTACGACTTGGCTGAAACAGGTTATTTAGTGGTTTGTCATTATGAACATATGGGCGGACGTTACCTTTTAGTTGCCATTATCCCTATTTCAGAGCACTACTCTGTAGATGGTGAACTTAATATATCTGCAGCACAGCACCTTGATACCAACCGCTTACAGCTTGCAGCACGCATCGACTTATTTGATTATCAACAAAATGCTGAAGGTAATCGTTATGTTTCATTTATAAAAGGCCGTGCAGGGCGTAAAATTTCTGATTTCTTTTTAGACTTTTTAGGTTGTGAAGAAGGTCTTAATGCAAAAGAACAAACGCAAACTTTAGTACAGGCCGTTGAAGATTATGTCGCAATTAATCAACTTGATGCACAAGAAAAACAGCAAACTCGCAAAGATCTTTTAGGTTATTGCAAAGAGCAAAAAGAATGTTCGCAAGATGTTTCAGTAAAAGACTTAGGTAAAGTTATTGAAAAAGACGGCAAACAAGATTTTTATGAATTTTGCCAAACGCAATCTTATCCTTTAGAAGAATCTTTTCCGCATGATCAAGCTGTAGTTAACAAAATAACAAAATACTCCGGTTACGGTAATGGCATTAGCTTAAGCTTTGAACGCTCTCATTTTGGTGAAGACGTTGTTTATAATCAAGCAAATGACAGTATTACCATTTATAGAGTACCGCCAAATTTGAAAGAACAATTACTCGCACTTTTAAACAATCATAACGATGACGTTGTCGAAGAAAGCGAATAACCAATAGAAATACCGCCTGCGGTAGGTTATGCGTAACCGAGCTGGCAATTATATTAATCAATAAAAACAAAGCATTAATGGCTTTGCTAAATAATTTACAAAATTTAGGACAATTATTATGAATACCTTAACAATTACTCGACCTGATGATTGGCATGTACATTTACGTGACGGAAGTGGCTTAAAAAGCACCGTTGCAGATATAAGCCGCTATTTTGGCCGCGCGATAATTATGCCTAATTTGGTTCCGCCAGTAATGAATGCAGAACAGGCGCAAGGGTATTATGATCGTATAATGGCAGAAAAACCATCGGCACAATTTAAACCGCTTATGGTGCTTTATCTTACCGACAGTACAACCGCAGAAGAAATTATTGAAGCCAAAGAAAGCGGTATAGTCTTTGCTGCTAAATTGTATCCAGCAGGCGCTACAACTAACTCTTCTTCAGGTGTAACCGATGTTGCCAATATTTATCATGTTTTAGAAGCAATGCAAAAAGTAGAAATGCCTTTATTAGTGCATGGCGAAGTAACTACAGACGACATTGATATTTTTGATCGTGAAGAACAATTCATTGATACCATTTTAAAACCACTGGTTGAAAAATTTCCAAAGCTTAGAATTGTCTTAGAGCATATAACCACCAAGCAAGCAGCTGAGTTTGTAGCGCAAGCGAGCGACAATGTGGCTGCCACTATTACTGTTCATCATTTACTCTTTAACCGTAATCACATGTTAGTTGGCGGTATTCGTCCTCATTATTACTGTTTGCCGATCCTAAAACGTAATATTCACCAACAAGCACTTATAGCTGCTGCGACTAGCGGCAATAAAAAGTTCTTTTTAGGTACAGATTCTGCGCCACATGCACAGCATGCAAAAGAATCAGCATGCGGTTGTGCTGGCTCTTATACTGCACATGCAGCAATAGAATTATATGCTGAAGCATTTGAACAAGCAGGGGCGTTAGATAAATTAGAAGGGTTTGCGAGTTTACATGGCCCAGCATTTTATAATCTGCCAGTAAATACCGACACTATTACATTAACCAAAACTCCGTGGAAGGTACCAAGTACACTGAGTTTTGGTGATGAGCAAGTTGTGCCGATTCGTGCTAATGAAGAAATTTTGTGGCAAGTAGCTAAGTAAGAGGAGTAGAAATGCAGTTATTTGTTAATGATCTAACCGTTATCGATTTTTCTTACCTGTGTAGTCGTCGCGGCGTTGTTGGAGAAAGCTGGATAGTTGACGTATTACTTGACGGTGCATTGAACGAACAAAGCATGGTATTAGATTTTGGCATTGTTAAAAAGCAAATTAAAGCCATTATAGATGAAGCAGTTGATCACAAACTACTCCTTCCGATACAAGATAAAAACCTCAATATTTCAGTATCAACTTTTCATCAAGATCATGAATTTGTTGATTTTGAATCTGAGCAAGGCGCGTTTTATTTACAATCTCCAGCCTGTGCCTTTGCAAAAATTGACGATAGTGCCATTACTATAGAAGCGGTTACCGCTCATTTAAATGACATTATTATGCGTGAGCTGCCAAGTAACGTTAAAGGTTTAACCTTAACCTTGCGCCCTGAAGTTATTGATAGCGATTATTATCATTATACTCATGGTTTAAAGCTACACGACGGTAACTGTCAGCGCATTGCTCATGGTCATCGTTCTAAAATTGAGTTCATTAAAAATGGCGAGCGAGATTTTTCCTTAGAAAAAAGTTGGTGTCAGCGATGGCAAGATATCTACATTGGCTCTGAATGTGACATTACATCGGTTGATAACATTCAATTATCTGCAAGTGCGATGGGTAATTTGAAACCCGATCACCATTTCTTTTCGTATGTTGCACCACAAGGCAGATTTGATATTGCCGTACCTGAGCAGCAATTAGAAATTGTTGATTGCGACTCTACCGTTGAACTACTCGCCGATTTTGTTTTAAGAACCTTAATAAAGGAACAACCTGAAGCCAAATTTAAAGTTATTGGTTACGAAGGCGTAGCAAAAGGAGCAATAGCATCTAATGAATAAATCAATTGTTCTAAAAGCATTTGTATTATCAGCATTGTCATTAAGTGCTTTTGCTACGCAGGCAAAAATTGCATTAACCGGTGAAGTTTCCCAAGGTGGCTTAATTGTTGGTAAAACGCAATTAGGCAGCAAAGTTACGCTAAATGATAAAATATTACCTTTGAGCATTGATGGTGAATTTGTTTTTGGCTTTGGCCGCGATGACGAAAGCTCTTATACACTGACCGTAATATCGCCTAAAGGTAAAAAAGAAATACAAGTTTTAAAACCTAAAAAACGAAGCTATAAAGTGCAACGTATTAAAGGTATTAAAAAAAGTATTATGCAGCCTAACCCCAAAGCCGTAGCTCGCTCACAAAAAGACAGTAAGCAGATAAAAACTGCTCGCAAGATTAATAGTGAGTTAAATGCTTTTGCTAAAGGCTTTATCGCGCCAATTAATGGCAGAATCACTGGCGTTTATGGTAGTCAGCGTGTTTTTAATGACGTACCTAAAAGGCCACATTTTGGTTTAGACTACGCAGGTAAAAAAGGCGATCCGGTTAAGTCACCAGCTGATGGCAAGGTACTAATGTTTGTACCTGACATGTTTTATTCTGGCGGCACCATGATTATTGATCATGGTCATGGCATTAGTTCAACGTTTTTACATTTAAGCAAATCACATGTTAAAGCCGGTGACTTTGTTAAAAAAGGTGAAGTAGTTGCTGCTGTAGGCGCAAGTGGCCGAGCAACAGGTCCACATTTAGATTGGCGAATTAATTGGTTTGAGACCAAAATTGATCCTGCACTTGTATTAAAACTTAAACCGCTGTAAAAATAATAAAGTTTTAACCCGCCTAATCACAAAAGAGGTAACCAAGTATCCTATGAACAGATCCTTGATTACCTTTTTTTTTATCCCATTTCTTCTTTTCATTTTATTTGTTAATCAGGCAAAAGCAGAAACGCTCGCCATTGGCTGGGAGGTTTGGTATCCGTTTCAATATCGAAACCAGCAACAAGAATTAGTTGGTTTAGATTTAGATATAGTTAAAGCGATTTTAAAAGAAGCTAAGTTTGACGCTGCGTATACCGAGTTACCCTGGCAGCGAAATTTGAACTATGTGAAATCAGGTGAGATCGATGTCGCCATGGGCGCATCAATAACTGAAGAGCGAAGGGCCTATAGCTATTTCTCTGAAGATTACCGGAAAGAAAAAATTGTACTTGTTGTTCGAAAAGGAACAAAAAAGCAAATACAGTTAACTAGCTTGTCTTCATTACAAAGCTCTAAATACCTTATCGGTGTTGAAACTGGCTACTATTACGGTGAAAGGTATCAAGCGTTAATTAAAAACCAAGCCTTTAAACAACACATTGTCGAAGTATTAGATATCGAACAGAACATTAAAATGTTGATAAAAGGGCGCATTGATGGACTTTTAGCTGACCCAGTAACAATTGCAGCTTTTATTGAAAAATATCATATAGAAGATGAAATTGAGATCCATCCTTTACCTATATACGAAACAAGCATTCACTTAATGTTAAGTCATAAATCATTTTCAATTCAACAGCTTGAACGAATAAATGCCGCAATTGTCAAACTAAAAAAAGCAGGGCGCTTAGATGATATTTTTAAAAAGTATGCGATAGACTAAGCCGATTAAAGCTACAAATTTAAAAAAAAGCTAAAAAGGCTAAAAAGGTAATGCTTTTGCTGCCTTTTTCTTCGCCGACTCGTC
>PJEL010001844.1_pt1 | contig 20322 bp, 16 predicted proteins | sample 1853271 | NCBI WGS metagenome assembly PJEL01 (sample SAMN08108733, study PRJNA415343) | Invertebrate metagenome, whole genome shotgun sequencing project. | host: Globobulimina | place: Sweden: Gullmar Fjord | collected 2015-08
AAAGCTTATTGTCTGGGATGAAAATCGAGAAAAAGCATTACAACGACTAACAAAAGCTTTAGCTGAATATAGAATTAGTGGCGTTACCACCAATATAGATTTTCTCTATAACTTAGCAACCTGCCCGCCTTTTGTTAATGAAGATATCGATACGGGTTTTATTGAGAAAAACGAAGCCTTAATTTTTCATGATAATGATCAAGCACTCGCTGGCGAATTACCGATGGCTGCTTTATATCTAGTTTTATCTAGAGCAGAAAAAGCTCAAGCTATCGCAACAGCATCAAACGATTGCTTTTCACCATGGAACAATACCAATGCATGGCGTTTAAACGAAGCACATGTTCATCAATTAGTACTTGCACACAATGACGTTGAATATGTGGTTGAAGTTGAACAAAAACGTCATGGTTCTAGCAGTTATTATTTAATTTCAGTAGATGGACAAACCGTTGATTGCCAAGGTGAAATTAAAGATGATACTTTATTTGTAAGCATTGACGGCTACCGTAGCCATGCAACAATTGCTCAAACTCAAGTTGATAATAAAACGCAAATTAGCTTATATCGCCAAAATGGTGTCTTTAACTTCACCCATATCTTACCTGATTGTGGCGATGCTGATGATAGTAACGCCAACGATGGTCTGATCGCGCCGATGAACGGCACTATGGTTAGTGTTATGGTTAATGCTGGCGATAAAGTTGAAAAAGACCAAGCGATAATGATCATGGAAGCGATGAAAATGGAACATACTATTCGTGCACCAGCCAATGGTATTGTTGATGCTATATTTTTCCACGAAGGAGAAATGGTTGATGGCGGCGCAGCATTAATTGCATTTACTGAAGAGGATGCGTAAATGACCGTTTCACTTCAGTCTTTACCCAAAAAAGTAAAAATAGTTGAAGTTGGTCCGCGCGATGGCCTTCAAAATGAAAAAGCACCTGTTTCAGCAGCAGATAAAATCAGCTTAATTAATCAGCTTGCCGACGCTGGCGTTAGTTATATTGAAAGTGGTAGTTTTGTATCACCTAAATGGGTGCCGCAAATGGCAACCTCTTCTGATGTCTTCAATGGTATCGCTCGTAAAGAAAACGTTACCTATGCCGCCCTCACACCAAACCTTAAAGGGTATGAAGCGGCAATGGCGGTAAATGCTCAAGAAGTGGCTATATTTGGCGCTGCCTCTGAAGCATTTAGTCAAAAGAACATTAACTGTTCAATTGAGGAAAGTCTTGCACGCTTTGAACCCATAATGGCTGCAGCAAAAGCGGCCAACATTCCAGTAAGAGGCTATGTATCTTGTGTAGTTGGTTGCCCATATGACGGTTTTATTGAACCAGAAAAAGTAGCTTATGTTGCCAAAAAACTACTAGATATGGGCTGTTACGAGATTTCACTTGGCGACACCATCGGCGTCGGTACACCTGCAAGTGTTGAAAGAATGCTAACCACCGTTAGTGAGCATGTTCCAGTAGAAAAACTCGCGGTTCATTTTCATGATACTTATGGGCAAGCGTTAACCAATATTTACACTGCACTGCAATGTGGCGTATCTGTTGTAGACACGGCTATTGCTGGTTTAGGCGGATGTCCTTATGCTAAAGGAGCTTCAGGCAACGTAGCAACAGAAGATGTTGTTTACATGCTTAACGGCCTAGCAATAGAAACCGGAATAGACTTCGACAAGCTATTAAATGCCGGCTGGTATATCAGCGACATTTTAGAAAAACCACCGGTTTCAAAAGTTTCAAACGCTTATCGTGCTAAGCGATAATTACCAAGATGTGTTCATTAGGAGAAGACAATGGCAGGATTTGACAAAGTAGTATCTAGCTACGAAGAAGCCATGGCTGGATTAGAAGACGATATGACCGTAATTTCTGGCGGCTTCGGCTTATGCGGTATTCCAGAAAATTTAATTGCTGAAATCAAACGTAAAGGTACTAAGGGTTTAACCCTTGTTTCAAATAACTGCGGTGTTGATGATTTTGGATTAGGCGTTTTGCTACCAAATCGTCAAATTAAGAAAATTGTCGCTTCTTATGTTGGTGAAAATGCTGAGTTTGAACGTCAGATGATGGCGGGTGAGCTTGAAGTTGAATTGACACCTCAGGGAACACTAGCGGAAAAGATGCGTGCTGGCGGAGCTGGTATTCCAGCTTTCTTTACCGCTACAGGTTTTGGGACACCAGTAGCAGAAGGTAAAGAAGCACGTGAGTTTAATGGCCGTGACTACATTTTAGAACCGTCTATCACTGGCGACTTTGCCATTGTGAAAGCATGGAAAGCTGACCGGTACGGTAACTTAGTTTTTAGAAAAACAGCAAGAAACTTCAACCCTTTAGCAGCTACTGCTGGAAAAATCACGGTAGTAGAAGTTGAGGAAATTGTAGAGCCTGGTGAATTAGACCCTGATCATATTCACACACCTGGCATATACGTAAATCGTTTGATCAAAGGCAGCTTTGAAAAACGTATTGAACAACGTACTGTTCGTCCATCACAATCGCGTTAGGCACAAGGAGTTAAAACATGGCTTTATCAAGAGAACAAATCGCACAACGCGTAGCCCAAGAATTAAAAGATGGTTATTACGTTAATCTAGGTATAGGCATTCCTACGCTTGTTGCCAACTATGTTCCTGATGGCATGGAAGTAATGTTGCAATCAGAGAATGGCTTATTAGGCATGGGACAATTCCCAACAGAAGAAGAAATCGATGCCGACTTAATTAACGCCGGCAAACAAACAGTAACAATGGCAAAAGGCGCCTCTATATTTGATTCAGCTGAATCTTTTGCCATGATACGTGGCGGGCATGTCGACTTAACTGTTTTAGGTGCATTTGAAGTAGATGTTACCGGAAACATTGCTTCTTATATGATCCCAGGCAAACTAATTAAAGGCATGGGCGGCGCAATGGATTTAGTTGCTGGAGCTGACAATATAATAGTAACTATGACGCATGCTTCAAAACATGGTGTTTCAAAACTATTAAAAGCATGCAGCTTACCTTTAACAGGCAAAGGCTGTATCAAACGTGTATTAACTGACCTCGCCTTTATCGAAATAAAAGATAATAAATTTCACCTAGTTGAACGCGCCCCAGGGGTTAGTATTGAAGAAATTATTGCATTAACAGAAGGCGAACTGGTTATTCCAGCCAAAGTACCTGAAATGACATTTAACAGTTAACACCCTATTAACATAGCCAAAACTAAAATTGTACAAAAAGAGAAAACGCTCTCTTTTTTGTACAACTTTTTGATTTTAAACGCCGTTCCTAAAAATACATTTCTCTATACTTATCAATAACTAAAATACAAACAAAAAATAACAGTAACATTTTACATGGTAATTGTTACAGAAAGTTGCATTTTGTTGCGATTTTGGTAATACTAAAAGTGACAAAGAAAAGGCAAGGCACATGAAAGTGTGCTACGCAAAACCACCGGCCTAAAAACTTTAAATAGTTCACGGCAGCGGAGTCACCTCATAACAAAGGTACATCCTGTGGTTTTTTCTTTTACTAACTAAATTAATTATTAAGGTTATTAAAATGAAAAAATTATTACTAGCTTCTACCATCACTGCTTTAACATTAACGTCTGTTGTAACGACTCCTCAGGCACAAGCTGCAAACATCGCTCAAAGCGTATGTGAATATGTGGCTGCTGACGACAAGAAACGCATGCGTTCTTTTTTAAAGACGAATAAATTAAAAATTCGTAGTATCTTCGGCGGTATACAGTGTAATGGTAAAAACTTGTTAGAATTCGCGTCACATAAAGGTTCAGTTAAAACGGGCTCTTTGATGATTAGTAAATTACCAAAGAAAGTTGTTTCAGCTAACTTGGCGCTTATTCAAAACGGATCGCAACCCTTGATAGATGCAGCTAACAAACGCGTTAGCGGCTAATTATTGTTAGAAGCAGACGTTAGTGATAATGTTTTCCTTTTAATAATTCTCTGTCATTTAAAAAGGCCAACTTATGTTGGCTTTTTTTTCGCCCTAATTTTATTCAAATAATAAAAATATTAATAAGTGGGTGTTTTTTCAGTTTAATGAAAATTTTTGCGCTGTGTTTAAACAATGTCATTTAACTAATTGATCTTAAATGGAACAATCACTAGCGACGAAATAGAAAACTGATTACACTTAAATCAACAATAGGATAGAAACTGTGGTTTATGTCAACTAAGAGAAACTATACAGATAGTAACAACGCTCTTGTACTTACGGGGGGTGGCGCAAGAGCGTCATACCAAGTGGGAGTGCTCGCTGCTATCGCCAAGTTTGTCCCTCGAAATCATGGCATTCCTTTCCCTATAATATGCGGAACTTCCGCTGGCGCTATAAATACAACAGCGCTGGCATGTTATGCCTCTTGTTTTCACCTTGGTGTGAAAAAATTAGAATGGGTTTGGAAGAATCTCGATACCGATAAGATATATCATGGTAACGCCACTAATGTATTTGGCCATATTTTCGATGGCATGTTAGGGAGCTTTCAAGCTGACTATGCCACTAAAAAGCCAAGAAGCTTATTAAATAACGCCCCATTAAGAAATTTACTCGATACGGTAATGGACTACAAACGCATAGACAGTAATATTCTACGCGGTTATCTATCTGCCGTTTCAGTTACCGCTTCAAGCTATTCAACCGGCGATTCAATTAGTTTCTATCAGTCACAAGAGCATATAAGTCCTTGGTTTAGAGCGAAAAGAAGAGGTGAGCCTAGTCAAATAAACAGTAATCATCTAATGGCTTCATCAGCTATCCCATTAGTTTTTCCATCTGTAAAAATTAGCAATGAACATTTTGGTGACGGCTCTATTCATCAACTTTCGCCATTGAGTCCAGCAATTCACTTAGGTGCAAAAAATTTATTAATAGTCGGTGTTGATCAACCTAAAGAACCTAAACATGCTAGAGAAAACAACCCTCACCCACCAACAACTGCAACAATTGCCGGGCACCTGCTTGATACCATTTTTTCTGATACTCTAAAAAGCGATTTAGAAAGGTTAGAGCGAATTAATAAAACAATTGAATTAATTCCAGAGGAGAAGCGTCCCAGTGATTTAAAAAAAATTAACAGCTTATTAATTAACCCTAGCCATGACTTTAATGCGATAGCCATTGATCACTTTGACGACATTCCCTTATCAATTCGACTATTATTACGCACCGGCGGCATCACTAATGACTCAGAGTCTAGTTTGATAAGTTATCTGCTATTTGAACAAGAATATTGTAAAAAGCTGATCAAATTGGGTTTCGAAGACGCGATGGAACAAGAGCAAAAAATCAGAGAGTTTCTTTCAATATAATCACTCCTTTGATCATCCTCTTGCCTGACTTAATAACAACGACTTGCCTCCTTCATGTATTGATCGCTCAAAGCGCTCAACACGATAAGGCTTGCCGCGAACAACCAGCGTATCTTGTGACTCTAAAATAGTATCTAAATCTGGTGTTTCAGTTTCTTCTTCACCACGTCGAAAACCAATCAAGGTTACTTTTGATTTTTTAAGATTTAATGAACGAATAGAATAGCCACAGACATATGAATCTTTTGTCAGCAAAATACCATGGGCAAATTCAATTCTATCCATAGTATCTAAACTCATATCAGTATGTTCACCTTGGAAGAAACCATGCAAATGGTTATAGTGATTCTTACGCTCTTTTTGCACCCGACGAATTATTCGAGCAAAAGGAACGCCCGTTAACGCTAATACCTGAGATACGAGCATTAAACTCCCTTCTAGGCTTTCAGGTACTACTTCATTAGCGCCAGCAGCTTGAAGGTTATCAAGTTGGTCATCATTTCTTGTACGTACTAAAATAGGCACTTCTTCAGATATCGTTCTAATTTTTTGAATAATTTCTATCGACTGTTTATCGTCACCAAACGCAATAACCACCAATCGTGCTTTTAAAATATGCGCAGCATGTAATAGCTCTGATTGTCGCGAACTGCCAAAAAGTACATTTTCACCGGCTTCTCTTGCTTTAGAAGCACGTAGGGGATCAATATCAATTGCAACAAACGGAATATCATCTTGTTTTAAAAAGCGGCTTACCGTTTGACCTACTCGCCCAAAACCGCAAATAATAACATGATTTTCCAAATCAGCATGTTCAGGAAGCTGTTCAAGTTCTTTGGTATCATCAAACTTTTCTTGACTAAGCCAATGAGCCCAACGCCTCGCGTTATCTACCATATAAGGAGTAATCGCCATGCTAATAACACCAGCAACCAATAATATAGAAGTAACCTCTACTGGAATAATATTTACTTGATTTGCTAGGGCTATCAGTACAAAGCCAAATTCGCCCATTTGCGCAAGCATAAAGCCAGAGGCCCAACCGTCTTTAACTGACTCACCAGCTTGAACTGCAAGCGATTTGATAATTAGCACTTTAATGCTCATAAAGGCAAAAATAACCGCAAGTACGGCCAATGGCGATGACAACAAAATACTTATATCTAACTTCATGCCTACAGTAACAAAAAATAAGCCAAGTAGAATATCTCTATAGGGCCTTATATCTGCTTCGAGTTGATGTTTATACTGGCTCTCACCTAACATCATCCCCGCTAGAAAAGCCCCCAGTGCCATTGATAACCCAAACCATTGGGTTAAAGCTGCCGCCACTAAGGTGACTAACAAAGTCGTTAATACAAACAACTCATCAGTTCTTACTTGTGCAACAACATGAAATAAACGCGGTAAAAACCACTTGCCAGTAAATAGCAACAAGCCAACAACGACAACACCTTTAATGAGTGCAAAAAGTAAGGCAAAAAACATCGATGATTCACCATCAACGGCGAGCATAGGAATAATGATCAAAAAAGGAACAACGGCAACATCTTGAAATAAAAGAATTGCGACAGAGATCTGGCCAGACTTTCGCTTCATAGCACCTGTTTCACTTAATTGGCGAATTACTATGGCGGTTGACGACAAAGCAAGTATGGCACCTATAGTTAATGAACTCGCAAAAGTCTGCCCTAGAAAATAAGCAAAGAAGCTAAACAAGATTAGAGACGTAACAACTTGCAAACTGCCAACAGAGATAACCAAATGCCGCATAGCCATCAGTCGTGGTAAGGAAAACTCTAACCCTAAAGTAAATAATAGAAAGACAATGCCAAGCTCTGCGATATGCTCATAGTCATCATGTACTATTGAAAAACCATGTTCACCTACCAACATACCAGCTACTAAATAAGCCAATATTGCCGGCAAATGTAACCTCCTAAATAGCCAGACAACACAAACGGCGGAAGTTAATATCGCAAGAATTTCTACGTAATTTGACACACAGACTCCTTTGAATCGTCAAGTTAAGAAGATATAAAATAAATAAGAGGAATAGATAATTAAAACAAGTGACTAAGTAAAGATAGCATTAACAAATCACCAAGCAAGCATAATTAATTATAAAGTTGAATTTACATATAAATATCACTTTATACTGTCTCATTACAGACTCTCTAGGAGCCGCATATTTATTGACATTTCGCTAAAACATTTAATCTTACAACTGTCATTTTTTTGTCTATTTAAACATCAATTAAAATTGCTTAATAATTTAAGAAGATTTTCAACAACTTAAAGTTTGTATATTTTTGTAACAAACAAGGAACAGTAATTGCATAAAACCATCATCGAATTAGTAAAAGGTGACGCTATGCAACCATTAGACATACATAACATTCAGCACTCTGAGTTTAACTCATTTAGAGTTTTTGGTGGTATTAATCCTACTGATGTTGATCATGGCGCAGCATTACTTGAACAATTACAAACTACATTAGAAATAGATAAGTTACTCAATATTTTTTCAATGGAAGCGAGTAAGTATATTGAATTTTCAGGTTTATATTTCAAAAAAGACAATATTTCTGCCTCTATTCGAGGTAGTAAAAAAGCAAAGTCTGAACGCCGCTTCGAACTAAAAATTAATAATGAGTTTATTGGTGTATTAACCTATACGATTAACTCACCTATTAGCCTAACCAATTTTAGCATTTTAAATAAGTTACATAAAAAATTGGTTTATCCACTTAGAAATGCAGTGCAATATAAAAAGGCGATGTCGTTAGCTATGCAAGACAGTTTAACAGAGCTTGGCAATAGACGTCATTTCAACAAACAGCTAAAACGTGCGATGCACCATGCCAATCGAAAACACAGACACCTTGGTTTGATCATTGGTGACTTAGACAAATTTAAAGCTATCAACGATACGTATGGCCATGCTGTTGGCGATGAAGTGCTTATTCAGTTTGCTAATGCCCTACGCTCATGCGTACGCGACTCTGATAGCTTATTTCGCTTTGGTGGTGATGAATTTACTATTTTAGTTGAAGAAGCCTGTGACCGATCTTTGCATATCATCGAAAACAGAGTGCATGCTGCAATTAAAGAAAATGCCTACTTAGCTAAATATCACGTAGGTTGTAGCTTAGGCTCAGCGTTTATGAATAGAGCTGATAATGAAGAAAGCTTTTTTGAGCGAGCAGACCAAGCACTCTACAGAAAGAAAATGAACATGCCACAACGGCTCTCCGTGGTGTGAACTAACTTATAAGCTGAAACACATTATATTAGGGGCTGTTGAACTTTCATTTTAGTCTATGCTATAGGCTAATTTTTAAGATAATAAGACGAAGAGAGTACTGTGTAGTCATTCTCGGCTTTGGCTTCCTGCGACGCTCTATTTCTTGCGTCCTTGCAGTCATACTTTAACGATTTTCAACGATGTTAATAGGTTAAGCCAGCCTAATTAAACCGAGTTAATTTGTGGCAGAGTATAAATGCTAGTTATCTCATTCGTTTTCACTGTGTTGCATACCTAACAACACTTGTTGCCGCTCTACTGGCGTAGCACCAACATGTAAGCGGCAAATTCTTACCGCTTGTGAAAATTTATCAAGCCCGAGTAAATACAAAACACTGGTAAAAAATTTCTGATCAAAAAGAAATGTTTCACTGTAATGTGCAATGGCTTCATCAAGAGACGGATAATCAACACCATCAAATAGAAATCGACGGGCATCGCCATTATTTTCTAACGGAATGCCCTCTAGTACAACTTCCCAAGCTTGAAAGTTTACTCGCGCTTTTGCTACTTCAAACATGAACCATGCGCTACGTTGAAAGCCCTCAAAGTTGCCACCTTTAAAGTTACTTTCAGCAAGCTCTTGCTTGGTCCAATTCAAACCTATTGCTAGATGTTTGTTATAACATCGAATAAGTTGTTTCTTTACACATTGTGCAATAAGAAAAATGGACAATTGCTCAGATTTTTTGGCAAAGCTTTCACACTCCTGACAACTTGGTAGTGACAATGAAGCATGCTTACAAACAAGTTTTTGCTCGGTAGTGCGAGGAAAAACAAAATCGGTCGATGATGGCTCACCGCAAAACCAACACTGGTGACGATTTTCAAAGGGAATTTCTATTGGGCTAATATCAGTTTCCATCAAATAATTACTTTTTCTTTCTCGCGGCTTTTAGTTTCTTTTTCTTACTTAGTTTTGGCTTCCCTGCTTTTGCCTTGCTTATTGATTTTTTCTTAGTGAGGCCAGTTGAACTTTTTTCTTCACTTTTTCGCGCCACACGCTGATTTTTATCTTGCTCTGCTTGATAGCGACTTTTCTTAATCGGTTTAGTTTCTTCTTCTAAGTATTGCGCAGGAAGCGGACGATCTAATTCATAACCAGGTACAACAATTCTTTCAAAAGTACGACCAATTAACGCTTCAATATTGCCCAAGAATTTTTCATCTTTAGGACTAACTAAAGAGATTGCCGTACCGCTTTTACCTGCACGGCCAGTTCTTCCGATACGGTGAACATAGTCTTCGGCCAAGAAAGGCAGATGAAAATTAACAACATAAGGTAAGTTATCAATATCTAGCCCACGCGCCGCAACATCAGTGGCAACTAAGACCCTAACATTACCTTCAGAAAATTGTTCTAATGCTTTATTTCTAGCACCTTGGGTTTTGTCACCATGACATAATGCCGCTTTAATGCCATCAAGCTTCAACTCTTTGGCGAGTATATTGGCACTTTCTTTGGTACCAGCAAAAACCATAACCTGTTGCCAGTTATTAACGCCAATAAGCTCAGAAAGTAGTTCACGCTTTCTCTGCTCTGAAACCCAATAGACTGACTGTTTCACCTTGCCAGAAGTCGCATTTTGTTTAGCGACCTCAACTGTTTTAGGTGTAACTAAAATTTGATTTGCTAAAGATTTTACTTTGTTCGAAAAAGTTGCCGAAAACATCAGTGTTTGATGCTTTTGTTTAATAGCTTGGAGAAGTTTTTCGATATCATTTAAAAATCCCATATCTAGCATGCGATCAGCTTCGTCTAATACTAAGAATTTCACATGAGATAAATCGAGTGTGCGCAGTGTCAAATGCTCAATTAAACGACCGGGCGTAGCAACTAATATATCAACGCCTTCTTTTAACATTTTGACTTGCGGCGGCATATTAACACCACCATAAATCACCCCCGATTTTAGTGGTAAAAATTCACTATAAGTTGCAACATTTTCAGCAACCTGTGCAGCTAGTTCACGTGTGGGAGTAAGAATTAACGCTTTAATAGCCGTATCAGACGTTATTTTTTTATTTTTGGCAAGAATATCAAGCACTGGCAAAGTGAAGGCGGCCGTTTTGCCAGTGCCCGTTTGTGCACTGGCTAAAAGGTCATGTCCCGCCTTTACCAAAGGGATCGCTTGTTGCTGGATAGGTGTTAAGTTTTTATATCCACAGCCTTTTACCGCTTTAAGTAAGTCTGCCGATAAACCTATTGCATCAACGCTCATAATTTTGCCTAAATAATAACTTGATAAATTTGCGGCGGATTATAACAGCTTTATCGTTTGACTCCATGACAAGTTAGTAGATTAGCGTACGCTCTGCGCAAGGCTTTTGCTAAAATGGCTTAGTTAAAGACCCAAATTAGCTGAAAACAGAATAATTCATGGTTGCTGAACTATCAGCTTGTAAAAGTAGGATGATTTAAGAGCCGAGTAAGTAGAAGTCTTAGTGAGTAAGGGCCTTGGTAAAGGCCCTAGTGATGGCCTAACAACTCATTAGTATTTAAATACCATCAAGACTTATTTGAGCAATTTCTTCATGGGCTTGTTGTTGTAACATTGTTAAGGTTTTTCCGTGCGCTACTGGTTGTCTTGTCTGGGCATCCACTTTTACAAAAACAATATCATCGGCTAAACAGATAGTACTTTTAGTGGCTTTATTTCTTACTAAGCAAGTAACGGTAATAGAAGTTCTACCCACTTTTTTGGTTATTAAACCAAACTCAACAACATCACCTTGTAACGCTGGCGATTCAAAAGAAATTTCACCAATATGCTTAGTCACTAAACAGTTAGTTTCAAGCTGACAAATAGCATAAATTGCCGCTTCTTCGTCAATCCACTCTAATGCTCGGCCACCAAATAATGAGTTTGCATAATTAAGATCACTGGGTAAAACTAAACGGCGAGATAAAAAACGCATAGGGTTTCCTTTAAAAAATAGAAGAGTTGAGACCGAAGAAAGCTTTATTGATACGTTATAGCTTTTTTTGCCAAAAAATTGCTTTGCCCATTTCTGGATCAAGTTCGTAACCAGAGTAACCTACTTTTTCATAAGCTGCTTGTGCAATTTTGTTACCTTCGAGAACTTCTAACGTTAATTTACAACAGCCCATTTCTTTCGCGATATTCTCCACCGCTAACATCATTTTTTCAGAGAGATTTTTACCGCGATATTCAGCCAAAACAACAACGTCATGAATATTTATTAATGGCTTTGCTGCAAAAGTAGAAAAGCCAATAACACAATTAATCAAGCCTGCAGGTTTTCCTTCTACATAACAAAGCACACTAAATACCGATTTGTTTTGCTGTAAGTTTTTAATCAAGTTAGCTTTTACATAATCAGTTAATTCCTCGCCACCTCCCATAGGATCTAGTGCATATGCACCTAATAGCATTAATACGTCATTTGCAACCGTAGCGTTGTGATAATCAGCACGGATAATTTCAATATTCATGGGTAAACTTACCTTATAAATTCTTCTAATTTTTCACTATTGGTATAAGCAAACTATACTCAAAAAATGAATGCACAAAATAAATGTTGTCAATACCATGATCCTGACGGATTCATTTGTCAGAGTGAAGCAAATTCTTCAGGTTTTTGTTATTGGCATGACAAAAATATCGACAAAACCGGGCCAAAAGTAAAAGTGGCTTTAGAAGCACACATTAAAAATGGTGGGTTATTACGCGGCATCATTTTAAAAAGGGCAAATCTTAGTGGGATCGATTTAGTTAATCATCACCAAAAGAAAGGTCATGACTTCTCTTATGCTGATTTCTATCATGCAAACCTAATCGATGCTCATATGTTTAATATTAACCTTAACAATGCAAGTTTAATGAAAGCGGAGTTACTCGGTGCAAACCTTAATTGTGCGAGCTTACAAAACACCAATTTACTGGGAGCAAAATGGTCAAAAGCTAAAATAGAAAACATTCAATTTGGTAATAAATTACTACAAGAGCTAAAAGCGAAGGAATGTATTAAAAAGCGTTTGATTAACGAAGCGTGTGACTACTTTGAGCAAGCAGAGGAAATCTATCGAGATTTACGTAAACATGCCGAACGAGAAGGCATATTTAGCTTAGCTGGTGAATTTATTCATCGTGAACTTACCATGCGACGTATGCAAATGCCGCCACGAAGTGCTAAGCGAATCTCCTCAAAGTTGGTTGATTTGTTTTGTGGTTATGGTGAAGATCCATGGCGGATCATTATGTTGTCTATTTTGTTAATTATTATATGTGCTTCTTTATACGCATTTACCGGCTTAAATTATCAAGGTGAACTTTATGCCGTAAGCATGTCCCATGATTTTGTAGAAAATATAACCATCTTTGCCTCTTGCTTGTATTATTCTGTCGTTACTTTTACCACATTAGGTTATGGAGACTTCACCCCTGTTGGTCTATCAAGGGCAATCGCCGCCTTCGAAGCTTTTACAGGTAGCTTCACTATCGCCCTTTTTGTTGTTGTCTTTGTGAAAAAAATGACGCGCTAAGTAGCAAACCGTGATTTAGTTCTTTTTCCTTGTCTAGCGCCCTGTTAGAATAAGTGCAATCTAAAATTCATGCTCTATACGGAACCATTTTTCAATGCGTACTAGTCAATATTTGCTTTCTACTTTAAAAGAAACACCTGCCAGTGCTGAAGTGATCAGCCACCAACTTATGTTACGTGCCGGACTTGTTCGTAACGTCGCTTCTGGCCTTTATACTTGGTTACCCACCGGGCTCAAAGTACTTAAAAAAGTAGAGAATATTGTCAGAGAGGAAATGCAACGCGCTCACTCAATTGAAGTATTAATGCCAATGGTTCAGCCTGCTGATTTATGGGAAGAGTCAGGTCGCTGGGAAGACTATGGCCCAGAATTACTTCGTTTGCATGACCGCCATAACCGCCCTTTTGTGCTTGGTCCAACACATGAAGAAGTGATCACAAAACTTGTTAGCAATGAAATTAGCAGCTACAAACAACTGCCATTAAATTTATTTCAAATTCAAACCAAGTTTAGAGATGAAATACGCCCTCGTTTTGGTGTGATGCGTGGTCGAGAATTTTTAATGAAAGACGCCTATTCTTTCCATTTAAGTGATGAGTGCTTAAAGAAAACTTATCAAGTAATGTTTGATGCTTATTGTCGTATATTCGATCGTTTAGGTTTAGATTATCGTCCAGTAATTGCAGACACAGGCTCAATTGGTGGTGAAGAATCACATGAATTCCACGTATTGGCAGACTCAGGTGAAGACGACATTGCCTTTAGTGATGCTAGTGACTTCGCTGCAAACGTTGAAAAAGCAGAGGCTTTAGCGCCTCAAGGTGAACGTCCTTCTGCAACAAATGCACTAACAAAAGTAGCGACACCTAATGTAAAAAGCATTGCCGATGTTGCTGAGTTTTTAAAAATACCTGAAGCAAGTACAGTAAAAACACTGCTTGTTTTAGGTGACCATGAAAATGGCGAAGAAGCTCCCGTAGTCGCACTTGTTTTACGTGGTGACCATCAATTAAATGAGATAAAAGCCGAAAAAATTGCCGGCGTTCACTCTCCTGTAACCATGGCAACCGATGAACAAATTAGTGCAGCTGTTGGCTGTAACGCGGGTTCAATTGGTGTAGTTAATTTAAAACTCGACATTATCGTTGACCGCAGTGCAGCCCACTTGGCTGACTTTGCTTGTGGTGCTAATGAAGATAATTTTCATTATAGCGGTGTAAACTGGGACCGTGACTGTCAAGATTACCTTATTGAAGATATTCGCAATGTCGTTGAAGGTGACCCTAGCCCATGTGGTCAAGGTAACATCATTATTAAGCGTGGTATTGAAGTAGGTCATATCTTCCAACTTGGTCAAAAATACGCGCAAGCAATGAAATGTGGCGTACTAACGGAATCAGGTAAACACGAAATATTGACTATGGGTTGTTACGGCATAGGTGTTTCACGCATCGTTGCGGCGGCAATCGAGCAAAACCATGATAAATATGGTATTAAGTGGCCAGAAGCTATTGCACCATTTCAAGTTGCACTCGTGCCGATGAACATGGCTAAATCTGCACGTGTTAAAGAAACAGCTGAAAAGCTTTATCAAGATTTAACTGCAGCGGGTATTGATGTTATTTTTGACGACAGAAAAGAGCGTCCTGGCGTAATGTTTGCTGATCATGAATTAATGGGCACACCGACTTTACTAATTGTTGGCGAACGCAATTTAGATAATCAACAAATAGAAGTGAAAAATCGCCAAACAGGTGAAAAATCATTAATCGCTATTGATGATGTGATGTCATTATTTAAATAAATAGCTGCTAATAAATCATTTATTAATTACAGTTATTAATAAATGACAGTGAATCATTAAAAAAGGGAGCTATTACTCCCTTTTATTTTGCTCAATTTTTCACTTTAGATTGCAAATAATCCACATTCGAATCACCATTATTATTGGTACAACTCTGTAGCATGCAAGCGACTATCAATCGCTTTTATCATTAATTGGTAAGCTGTCGATTGCGTATTCGCATAGTTTAATTTAAAACTTTCACGATCAATGCCTTCTGGCAAATCAAGATGTTGTGGCATAAAAGACTGCTCATTCACTTTGCCGAGAAAATAGCTTTGAACATGTAATGCCGAGGCATTATTTTTAGTCGCAAGTTGAGCAAAGCGAGTACCAACTCTATCGGCTAATAAATCAGCAAAACTAAAGCCACTACCGCCATTCGCATCAAGTAATTCCTTGAATTCTCCTAAAGCATCACTCGCATCAATATTTCCAAATAACTGTAATGCTACGGAGTAAATAAAATGCTTTTGTAAATCAACTCGTCCATTTAAGGTCAACTTATTACGTAAAGTATTTCTCGTTGCTTTTTGTTGCCTTGTCATTTGACTAGAAACATTGCCAACAAGTAACTCAAATTTATCGTGACCTAAATATAAGACCAAAGCCATCAGAGCATAAAAATTTTCATCAACGTTGCTGTAATCACTACTTTCTTGGCTTTTAATATATGCAGAGGCTAAAACAACAGATAAGTAATCAGCCAACTTTTGAGAAGAGCGCTCGTGTCGAACTTGCAGCAATTTATCATGATAATACTGAATATTTTCAACTTTGCCAAAAACTGATAACTGATCACGTAATTTAAATAGTTTTGCTAAGGTTCCGTCATTGCTTGCACTTAACTTGCTTGGTAAAAGGTAACTTATCGATATTTGTTCTTCATCTATATCAACCGTTTTAACCATTTGTAATAAAGCGTCGCCTAAGCCAGGTTCTATTTTTTTATCTAACCACCAAATTACGCTTTTGATTAATAAACGCTGTGAGATACTCAAACTTCCAAGTGAAATGTCTGATACCTTCAAACCTTTTTTTGATGCGTATAAATCGACAGATAAGTTTAAATATAAGCTCTTCAAAGGTAATTGATAAGACAAATGAAAGGTTGCTAAATTATTAACAAAACCACTTTGCATTTTTATTTTTGGCACGGCTTTATGCGCCAGCGATAGCAAACTAGCTATCTCATGCTTTGACAGTGTAATTTTTGAAGGTTTGACCTGTGCAGGTATTGCTTGTGAATATATCTGCACTTGTTCATTTTGTGACTTTTTTGAAGCAGCAAGTGTTTTGTAAAGCCGTTTAACCGTGCCTTTTGCCAATGCCGCAGACTCTACATCAACAGCGGCAACATCACTAATAAGAGGTTTACTATCAATAGCAAGGTAAGCAATGAGTAAAACAGCGAATAGTAAAAAGACAAAGGCATAACTAAGCGTTTTGAAAAAAAATTTCAATTAAAGTGCTCGAAAAAATAAATAAGGTATTTTGAAACGAACCGAGTAAGAAGTAAATCAAGCAAAAGTAAAATATGCGAAATAAGTAGAATGAACAAGCTTAAAACATTAACTTCTATCTGCAGGAGCAGACAAACTAAAAAACTACAGCATTATAGAGCAATAGCATTAGATAACTACAGCGATAAAGCATTTAACTAAGTTCGCATAAGTCCCAGTAGATCTTGCGATCAAAATGCTGTGCTAAGCGCATATTAAGAGATTTAAAAGTTGTTAAGCTTTTATCTTGTGGCGAAAAGCACTGCCAAATAAAATGGTGGCAATTATTTTCAAGTAAATGATAATCCTGATATTGAAATATCTGCTCTATTGCTCGTTGTGCAGCTTGAGCACTGGCTAAGGGAGTCGCATTTGAATCACAGGCGACAAAAATTTTATTACCAGAGCGCTCAGTGGTAAAGCGTTTCGCCGAGAGCGGTTTCACTAGCCCTCTACCATCAAGTTCAACAATGGTATCGTCATCAACCCAAATCCCCGTATGCTCAAGCATACCGCCGATGCCACAACAAACAATGGCACCAATTTGTGGTTTGGCTCGTTGCTCGGTCGAAAAAAGCTCTGAGGGATAAACAGCAACAGGAGACTGATGTTTACCTAATTCAGAAAATGTTTGCGGTTTTCGCGAGCGATAACGCAAATTTTGCTGTTGCTTTCTATCATCAGCTAGCTCTTTAACGGTTAAGGCCGAAAGTGCAGCCGCACCTAACCAAAGTAATGGTAATGCCATAACAACCTCTTACATTATTGTACTAATAACTAGGTTATAACTATTTAACATTTTTACACTAAAAAAAATGCAACTAACTGTTTCAAAAACTGCTTTTTTTAGCAACAATAGCAATGTACCCATAGCTCACACCAGCAATAGTAGAATGCCAATATGAAAGAGATCAAGAAGTCATCAAAACTGAAAAATGTTTGTTACGATATTCGTGGACAAATTGCTTCAGAAGCCCGTCGTTTAGAAGACGAAGGTCATAAAATACTAAAACTAAATATTGGTAACCCGGCCCCATTTGGCTTTGAAGCCCCAGATGACATTCTAAAAGATGTCATGCACAACTTGCCAAGTTCTCAAGGCTATAGTGACTCAAAAGGCATTTACTCTGCACGTGTAGCGGTAATGCAATATTTTCAACAACAAAACATTCTTAATGTTAGCGTTGACGATATCTATATTGGCAACGGCGTCAGTGAATTAATTGTGATGGCAATGCAAGCCTTGCTTAATGATGAAGATGAAGTATTAATTCCCGCTCCTGATTACCCACTATGGACAGCGGCGGTAGCGCTATCGGGTGGTAAGCCCGTTCATTACAAATGTGATGAGCAAAACCATTGGTTTCCTAGCCTTGAAGACATAGAAAGTAAAATCAGTAAAAAAACCAAAGCGATTGTTTTGATAAATCCTAATAATCCTACCGGCGCGGTTTATTCAGAAGAAGTACTGCAAGGCATTATTGCACTTGCCCGTAAACATCAACTGATCATATTTAGCGATGAAATTTACGATAAAATTCTCTACGATGATGCCGTTCATATTCCAACCGCTCGTCTATGCGACGACGTATTGGTCATCACCATGGGCGGACTTTCTAAAAACTATCGTATTGCTGGTTTTAGAGCCGGTTGGATGGTAATAACAGGCCCTAAACTTCATGCTGAAGATTACATGGAAGGGCTTAATATTTTATCCTCGATGCGTTTATGTGCCAATGTTCCTTGTCAGCACGCTATTCAAACCGCATTAGGTGGCTATCAAAGTATTAATGAGCTAATAAAAGATGATGGTCGATTAATCAAGCAACGTAATCTTGCTTATCAAATGATCAACAATATTGACGGTTTATCATGTAATCCAGCCATGGGCGCTTTGTATTTATTTGTCAAAGTTGACAGTGAAAAATTCAAAATCAAAGACGATGAAAAAATGATCCTTGATCTGCTCAAACAAGAAAAAATACTATTAGTACATGGCGGCGCATTTAATATTACTGAAAAGAACTATTTCAGATTAGTATTTTTACCGCATGTTGATGAGCTAGCCCCTGCGCTAGAAAGATTAAAGCATTTTTTCGAAACCTACCGACAATAACTTTTAGACATGATTAGCGAACAGTTAACCCTGTTCGCTTTAATAGCACTTAATAAATAGCGCTTAATAAACAGCCTTATTTTGTAACAATTACTTTCAGCCACTCCTTTATTAACCTCTTCAATCCTTTCTCTACACTTTGATTTTTCTGTGGCTTTACTCTTTAAGCAACCCTAAACTTCAATTTGCTAACATTTGACTAACAATTTCGATATGCAATACTCAATTTCGACCTAAATGCGTAAATTTAAACGCATCAAAGATAATAATAAATCTAGGAAGGAAAATAATGAAAAAAAGTATCCTCGCAATATCACTGATATTGGCACTTACTGGTTGTAATCAAACCGCAACAACGCCTGATACAACACAAGTAAAAGAGACCAGCAGCCAAAAAGCTACTGCTTTGCACTCCGGCATTATCAAAAAAAACATGGATTTATCAGTAAACCCTGGTGATGACTTTAATAGCTATGTCAACGGTAATTGGATCAAAAACACCGAAATGCCCGCTGATAAATCTCGCTATGGAGTCTTCACTTTATTACATGAAAAATCACAAGAAAATGTAAAAGCCATTATTAAAAACTCAGCAAACGGCTCTTACCCTGAAGGGTCTGATGAACAAAAAGTTGGCGATCTCTACGGCTCTTACCTTGATATGGAAAAGCGTAATGCACTAGGCAGTTCGCCATTAGATAACGAATTTAGCAAAATAGAAGCTATTAGCAATTATGACGAATTGGCCATTCATTTTTCTGCCTTAAATAAACTAGGTTATGCCGTACCTTTTAGCTTAGGCACTTATGTCGATTTTAAAGATCCCAATACCTACATGGTTTATACCTGGCAGGCTGGTTTGGGGCTACCCGACAGAGAGTATTATTTTAAAGAAGATGATGAGTCAAAAAACATTCGCGAGCAATACATTAAGCATATTGCCAATATGCTCACACTAGCCAAATTAGAAAATAGCGAAGCCGCTGCTCAAACAATTATGGCGTTAGAAACAAGCCTAGCTAACGTGCAAATGAAAAAAGAACAAACACGTGATATGGTCGCTTTATATAACAAATTCCCGACTGAAAAATTAACCGATGTTATGCCAGACTTTAACTGGCAAGATTTCTTAAAAGATGCTGGTGTAAGCGATGTTGATGGCATTGTTGTTACCCAAGTTGATTATTTAAAAGCATTAAATAACATCATCAAAGAAACTGACTTAGCAACGTGGAAAACCTACCTAAAATGGGGTGTGATTAGTGCTAATGCCACCTTCCTTTCTGATGATTTTGATAAAGAAAACTTCAAATTTTACAGTACAACGTTAAGCGGTGTTGAAGAGCAACTGCCTCATTGGCGTCGTGGTGTAAGTATTGTTAATGCCAATCTTGGCGAAGTTGTTGGTAAAGTGTATGTTAAAAAACATTTTCCACCACAAGCTAAAAAACGCATGCAGCACTTAGTAAGCAACCTTCTTAAAGCTTATGAAATTAGCATTAAAGACCTTGATTGGATGACTGAAGAAACTAAAATTCAAGCCTTGGATAAACTATCTAAATTTACCCCAAAAATTGGCTACCCTGATAAATGGAAAGATTATTCACAATTAATGATCCAATCAGACGATCTCTTTGGCAATATGCAGCGTTCTGCATTACTTGTTTATAAGCAAAACATTGAAAAACAAAAAGGGCCAGTACA
>PJEL010001845.1_pt1 | contig 20320 bp, 21 predicted proteins | sample 1853271 | NCBI WGS metagenome assembly PJEL01 (sample SAMN08108733, study PRJNA415343) | Invertebrate metagenome, whole genome shotgun sequencing project. | host: Globobulimina | place: Sweden: Gullmar Fjord | collected 2015-08
GTAGTACGGTCTAAACCGTCCGATAACGCTTGGTGTATGGGATTTGTTTTTCTAATATTTTTCTGGCCTCTTACATTTATGCCTTGTCTTTGCATGGAGCCAGAAGTTAACCATTATTGTCCAAATTGCAGAGTTAGATTAACTGACTAAATTTTAAAAACTCAAAGAGTGTTAACGAATCGCGGTGCGATTCTTTTATACTCTTCTTTCAAAAATGATTTTAGCTGAAGCCATTTTTGAAAATTTACGCACGAAAAGAGGAAAGAAACTCAATAAAGATGTCAAGGGATCAGTATTCTTTAGTCAAATGGGTAACGAAGTTCGAGTTGATATTCATTTAGAAAATGTCCCTGATGGTATTCACGGTATTCATATTCACGAAAAATCAGTTGAATGTTTTAACTCTTCGAGTGTTAACGAATCGAGTTGTTGTCAGAAAGCAGGTGGACATTTCAATGGAAGTCTTCCTAAATGGTCACGAAAAAAACCTGGAGGTACTAAACATGGGTCATGGTCTAATAAAACTGATCGACACGTTGGTGATCTTTGTAATAATGTGATTAGTTATAACGGTATGGTAAATTTTAGTTACATTGACAAATTGATTAGTTTGATACCAGGACACCCCCACAATATTGTTGGAAGGAGTATAGTTTTACATTCAGATCGAGATGATGGAGGTTTATTAGAAAGTCAATACAAACAAATGATAAATGCTGGTGTTCTTTTTGAAATAACTCCAGACATAATTGATGATATTGGCGAAAGTCTAGAAACTGGGAACGCTGGTGAAAGAATAGCGTGTGCTAATGTTTATTATTTGAGTCATTAGTTTTTAGAAAAATAGCTAAGCTTAGGAAAATGAGGTATATTATTATAAAAACACTCTTCGAGTTTTTCAAAATGCCTAAAAAGAAAACAAAACTGGTAAAGGTTGACCTATGCGAATTTTTAGGTCAATCTCAATCAAATCCATTAGGTTTACCAACTGGACCAGTTAAAAAATCTAAAAATTATCATGATGAACGTGAACCTCGTGAACCGCGTGAACCGCGTAAAGTTTCTGAATCTGAAAAAGACAGTAATTGGAGGTCAAATTTGAAACCTCGTGAACCGCGTGAACTTCGTGAACCGCGTGAACCGCGTGAACCGCGTAAAGTTTCTGAATCTGAAAAAGTCAGTAATTGGAGGTCTAAAGATGCTCTCTTGAACGACAGTCTTTCTGAAGCTGTAAAAGCTAGTAGATCACATTGTTTGAGAGTCAACATGTGCACGAATTCAAAGTTTAAAAAAGAGTCGGAACGAAGTGTTTCAAAGGCTGACGCCGATCTTAATTGGAGAAAGTGAAACTAACTTGAACGTGAAAAAGTTAATAACCCTGTTACAACTTGAGCAATAGCTAGTACACATATAGCATATTTTAAACCGTTAGCGGCTTCAATAAGCTTATCTGTATCAGATTTATAAGGTCTGATATTTAAAAGATCAGAAATTTCCTTGAGTTCAGTATCTTTTTTAACTGTTGCTTCTGGAATTTCAAAAGATACTGTAGGACTGATTCTTGAACGGCGTTTTTTAAGAATTGATCTAGGTCTAATTTCGAAATTCTGTTCAACAAATGGATTAAAGGGTTCAGAGTTTTCAACCTTCTCAACTTTTTCAGTTTCAATTGGGTCTTTCATGATAAAAACTCTTCGAGTGTTAACGAATCGCGGTGCGATTCTTTTAATTTTAGATATACTTTTCACACTTTTCTAAGCCTTTAATTAATTTGAATCAAAAAGACCCTGAATTATTAAAACGTTTCCAGAAAGATCCTCAGAAAGTTATTGCAGAATTAACATCCTAATGTTTGAAAAAGTTAAACTGCTTAGGTATATAAGGCAAAATAGTGTATAACAAGGGGCATGGACAAAATATATTCTCGAAGTTTTTTGCTTCAAACTCGTAATTTGGACCTATGTCTCTTACGTTCCGAAATCCTAACAAACATTGATTTAAGGGTGGTTGTTGCTAAACAACCACCACCCTTTATTCCAAATGAATCAAAGTCTCATTATAAACGTGGTGGACGTGGTCGTAAAGAATTTAAACCGAGGGATAACGATTGGCGTTCAAGACCAAAGCTTACAAGAGGTAAAGATGCCTGGGTACCTGATCATGAAGACAAAGAAAAGAAACCAAAAACTGATATTAAGAAGATTCGTGGAATTCTTAATAAATTAAGCGAGAACAACAAAGAAAGTCTCCTTGCTGAAACTCAAGCAATTGAGTATACTGATCCTGAAGTCGTGAGTATTATTTTTAAGAAAGCTGTTGCTGAACCATTTTTCAGTGAACTTTATGCTCAATTCTGTTTGGGTCTTACCAATTTACATGAATTGATCCGTTGTTTGTGTACTGAAGAATTCGGTAAAATTAGAAACAAGAATCTTTGTAGATTTGTAGGTGAGTTGTATAAACTAAGACTAATCGAAGATTTAGAATCATTTGTGGATTTTTTGAAAGAAGATCTTAATGATAAAAATCTTGAGATCCTTTGTGAACTTATTATAACTGTTAACCCTAAAGATCCCCAATTTTCCCCAATTATTAGCGAACTTTACGAACATAAGGCTAATTATTCAACACGTCTAAAGTTTATGATTATGGATGTGTATGATTTTAAGATTGGTAAACGTAAACCAAAACAACAGCGTGCTACAATTAAGAATAAGAGTGAAAAAATAGCTAAAGAGCGTGCACTGGTTTAATTCTTTTCTTCTATAAATGGACTTACAAGGAAATGAAGCTGAAATTGGATATAGTCTTGTCATAATTGGTGCGGTCTTGTTTTTAGGACTAATTTACAAAAATAAAGGGTTCAAAAAGATGAATGGGTTAACTAAATTCATGACATTAGTTTTCCTAGCTTGCATAGGTTTCGGTGGAGCCGTTCTAGGAAAAGCTCTTAGACATGTACCTGGTATTGGCACTTCCGTTAGCGGGGGAGAAGATACCGTTAGCGGGAAAGATATCGTCTTCGATTTAACCAACCCGATGACCAATACTAGTATGGGAACTATCCGTTGTACACACGGAACTTGTCCAACTGGAACAATTTCATATCCATCAGGAAGTGACTATGTAACTCTTATACAGAAAAAAGGAATTTACGATATTCTTCCACAAGAATTGAAGGATAAATTTAAGCAATGTGAATCATATAAATTATGTTTCAGTAGTAGTACCTTTAAAGAAACGTATAATTAGTAGTTAAATGGGGACTCCATATACTATCGAAGAACTTGATTCTTTTAATAATTTACACGAAGCATTTTTTAGTTATAAGGATGAAAAATTTGAAAATACTGAATATGACTATGATTATGTAGGAGATTATGAATCAACTAAATGTATAAGTGCTAATGAACGAATACAATATGAACCCGATTGTGTTTACACCAATTTCCGTTTGAGAAAAGTTGATTTAGATAAGATTGAAAGAATCAGTCTTGAGATAGGAGGTCAACAGTTTGATAGTGCGTACAGTGTTTTATCTCCAGTATTTTCCGAGTTTATTGGTAATAGATTTGATGAAAATTTGGATAGAACTTTTTACGTGTCTAAAAGAGTTCCTGCAGATCTGATAAAAACTCTAATTAAATACATAACTCCTATATCAAATATTGGTATTGAACTATCTAATTTGGGTATACCTTCATTACTTAGACATGATATAGTATTTAAAACTAAAGAAAAAATTTCTATTACGTATGATATTCATAAATACAAAGGTTCAAAGGTGAAAAAGAATGTTTTATTTCATCAGTGGCATTTTACAGGATATCAAGAACCTGGCAAAGATTTTAGGTTAACTTTCAGACATCCTTTGTGTGGGTTAGTAGGACTTTCAGACACTCCTGTTAAACAGTTTACTTTATGTTTAAAAGATTCGCACTACGATTTGTTCTTCGAGTCTGTTATCAAAGCTAATAATATTAAAAAAGTTCCTTCGGGTTATTTGAATGTTTATCATTTTCCAAAAAGTATTAGTTTATCGATTGATTCTACAATAAGAAATAGTCCATTTAAAGGTATATGGGCACGTGGAAAACAAATAGTAACATTTTACCGTGGAATGGCAGGTTTGGCACATTCATGTTAAAAACTCAAAGAGTGTCGCACCGATTCTTTTAATTGTAATAAGTAAAATGAGTCCTATTTTAACCATTAATGGTATGCCATCAAACGGGTATACCATGAATGATACCCGTTATCCTCAAGGAACTTTTCCTCAACAAAGTCTTTGGCAAGGTAATTTCAAGGGACAACCAGTAAGTGCTTTAGTAGATACGGCAACTATTTGGCAAGCAGGTACTGAAAATTATGGAATAAAGAATACTATCAAAATTGAGTTTGACCCAAATGAATCAGGTGCTTGGTCTTATGTTGGGTTACTTTCTTCTAGGAAGAATCCTTCGATGACTTATGGGTTTTTGGACCCTCCATTAACTGATTTTACCTGGAATGGAAAAGTTTACCCGTTAAGCGAATTTAAATACCTTCACCGTAATGGCTGTAATGGACCTAATTATTGCGACAGTAACTTTAAACCAGGTGCAGTAGTATTGCACGAATTTATGCATGCACTCGGAGGATCCCACGAACATCAAAATGCTCAAAATAGTCCATTGCATTTAAATACCGAAGGAGTTTACGAAAGTTATTGCGGAGTTCCCGATCCTCCCGAAATGGCAAAATGTAGACAAACAGCAGATTTCAACGTTTTAAGTCAATACACTTGTTTTAACCCTGAAACAGAACATTCCGATACTGAATGTTATAGTTATACTGATTTTGACCCTGATTCAATTTTACTTTACCCAATGTATGACCAATGGATTGCTGAAGGATATTCCAATCCAACTAAAAACAATTTCAGATTATCAGCTTCTGATATAGCTTGGTTACAAGATTATTACCCAATTAATGCTACTGAAATGCCAATAATTGAGGTCACCTTTAATAACGGAAAAGAATGGGAACATGCATGGGTTCAAAAAATTGTAACAGAGTATTTGGCACCATATGTAGGTGTAAACTTTGTTTGGCCAGGAATGCCGTTAAAGAATCCTCCAGTCCAAAGAGTTGGTAGTCCTGAAATATCTTTAGAACCAACTCAACCGCCGATTGACGGATCACCTCCTTCAAGTGAAGAAGAAGTCACTTCCGCACCAACAAAAGCCCCAATTCAACCATCAACGGGTGATAAATTAAATTTAGATTCCCAAGACCAGTCTGTAATAATTGGGGTATCAATTGCTGTAGGTGTTCTAGTTATCGGTGGTTTAATTTGGTATTCAATTCCTAAATCAAAGAAGAAATAACCTTGTCATTAATTAAATGTCATCTCTTCAAGGACTAACTCGTGGAGGTAAAATGGTTATGCAAGGACCTTGTGTAGATGTATATCCAGCTTCGGCATTTAAAGAAGCTGAACAATCTTTGGCATTTCAAGCTATTACTTTGAGTGAAGCAGTTTGGCAACCTGGTACAAATGGTAAAATTACCATTACTTTTGGTGGATATGGTTGTCCAGGATGTAGTCCAGATGCAGCTTGGTCTCATATAGGTAACAATTCAAATACTCAAATGCCATCAATGAACTTGGGTTATATAGATCCTCCTTTTGAACCTTTTGAATGGAAAGGAAAGACTTACCAAGCTACTCCCCACGATCAACGTAATTATTGTGGTAAAGATGCAAGTGGAAAGTACTCAAAAGCTAAGTGTGAAGATAAATGGAAACCTGGTGCCACTGTTATTCATGAATTTGGGCATGCATTAGGTATGTTACATGAGCATCAGAATAATTTGGAAAATTCTAATGATATTTCTTTGAAACCTGAAAATGTCATATCTTATTATAACGGTATTGGTTTAGGTGAAGAAGGTGCCGTTACCAATGTATTAGATCGCTATAGTTGTTCAGATGAAGATGATTGTAAATATGATGGAACAAAATATGATAAGAATTCTATTATGTTGTATGCACTCCCGGATGATTGGGTTAAAGGAGAAAATCCTACATACCCAAATTTTCAGTTGTCCGAAGACGATAAAGGTTGGTTAAAGGAAATTTATCCTAAAAGTATTGACAATTTTCCCAAAATTACTGTTGAATTTGTTGATCCAAATCCAGAACCGTGGAAAGTAGCATGGGTTGAAAAAATGGTAACTGAAACTTTCGGGCCGTTAATTGGGATTAAATGGGAATTTGTATCTGAACAAATTTTGGGTAAAAGTACGCATGAGAGCGGTTCGCCAACAAAGAAACAAGTAACCGTTGCTAAAAGCGAAGAAGTTACTTCAACAGCAGAAGTTACTTCAACAGCAGAAGAATGGTCTCCTAACGAAATTACTAGTTTGATTATCGGTATTATCTTCGGACTATTAGGATTCGTCATCATCGGATATTTAATTTACAAAAATGTGGAAAAAACAAAGAGAAAACGTCGTTAAGTGTTAAAACTCAGTTAAATATTCTTTATAAACGAGTTCACTTTGTCCACCTATTAAATCATTAAGCAAATTTGATTTAAGCTTACTCCCGTTGTTAATAAACCCTATAGCTGTACATTCATTCGATATAGTAATCACGTACCAATCAGCTTGATACTTATTGTAAACATTGTTTGAAATTTCACTAATCTTATAATGTGATAATGGGATAGTTGATAACATTAGGAAACTAGATCGTGAATAATGTTTAAAACGATAAAGATATATTGTTAAACCCTTCTTATTTATGTAATAACTTTTTAGTATTTCTACTGTGTAATACTCGAAAGGTCTATTTACAAATAAACATATAACTTTTTTGATATGTTCATTCATTTACTCACTCATTCTTTAGCTTTCTAAGGTATAGAATTTATTTGATCTTTTACATTAAAGAATGTCTTGTAAAGATAATGAGGTTGAAGTAGTATCAAGTAGCGAGATAGATCCGTCTGCAATAGCAGGAACAGTTATTGCGACTATTTTAATACTAGCTTTTATTATCACTTTTTTGGTTTTTAGATTCCAAGGGAAGGAACTCAAAAACATCAAGACAGGAAAGGCTAAAACTCCTAAAACAGTAACTGGTCAAGTATATCACACAATGTTTGATCGTCTTGGTGGATTTTTTGGAGGTTCTATAGGACAATTTAGTATTGGAATGATGGTTGCTATTTTGGTTTCAGATGTAGTTGGAGCCTTTAACGGTTTGATTATTACACCAATTGTTCAGGTAGCAATTCCTGACCAGACTGTTTTTACTAAAGGTGTAGATATTGGACGAAATGTATGGTTTTACCCTGGACAATTCTTTTTAAGTTTATTAGGTTTTATACTTTCATTATTAATTCTATTTTTCATTATTGAAGGGTTTTATCAAGTCAGTAAATTACCTAAGACTCGAGAAGTACTCAAATATGGGTTTATGGCTATTATATTGATTGCTCTTTTGGGTCTTATGGGTTGGAATATTTATGCAGCAGTTGAACCACAAACTTCCAAAACTTGCGTTAAACAACCAAATAGTTGTGAAGGTTGTCAAGTATACCCCGAAGGATCTACTATGATTCAACCAACAACTGGTGCACAAGGAGCATTGTCTTCTTTAGTAAAGGGTAGTACCGGAGCCAAAGCTCCAGATAACCCAATACCTCCGATTACTCCAATGCGATCATTTACTAATCCAATGGGAGGGGTTAGATTCGGTATTTAAGCCTGATTTTCAATCAATGTTTGCATTGCTCTTCGACGAGAAAGTACCACATACCCAACTAGTTCTTCGATATCATCAATTTTCATTTGAATTGGTTGAAAAACCCATCGATTAGTAAAATCAGTAGGAAGTATCGAATACTGTTGTGGACTAATAATATCCCCTTCAACAATACCGACATCAACCCAGTTAGCTTCTTGGTCTTGGTCGTCTTGATCAGTATTACTTATTGTTACAGGGAATGTATTCTTTTCACGACATTGGGGGCAACCGCACACAACGACATTTTCACTAGATTTCTGAATAGTTAAACGGTACCATTCAGAAATACAATTTGTACATCCCGTAAAGGTACATTCTGAACACTTTACGGGGTTATCTGGTTCTTTTAGGCAAATTCCGCAATTCATTTTTATTTGATAGCTTATTACCAACCTAAAGTATTTACTTTTTTGGGAAAATAGAGTTAACCCGAAGGTTATCACTTTTTTACTCAAGAGGCGATGTCCGCGAACCCCATCTCACCGTGCATGATTCCCAGAAACCTGAAAGTGACAGGAGGTGACAGGAGGTGACAGGAGGTGACAGGAGGTGACAGCATGGCGCCGGCATTAGCGTAGAGCTCATTCAATCGTGGCGTAGAGTTCACTCATAATCTCGTCCATAGATACGGTACCATCATTGACCAATTCCCCAATTTTCTTGATGTTCTCCTTTGTATTGATAGCCTTACCATAGGTTTCGAAGTACTTCTTGCGAGCTTCTTTTTTCTTCTTCCATTCAACTACCTGGATGGGGTCCTTCGGTTTTGGCAACCGGTGGCCGTTAACGCTAATTACCTGGGCGCGGATCACAGATGGACGTGGACCCAAGTTAGGGTACGGCTCAGGAGGAATATCGAAGAAAGTTTCGAAATCAGGAGATTTCAGCTTCGGAGATCCAAAAAGAAAGGGATTGAGTTTCGGTTTACGAGGTGCTAATGGTACACTCAAATGTTTCTTCGTTGCTTCAGGTGTCTTTGGAACTTTAGACATGGTTTACGTTGGTTTACGTTGGTTTACACTGGTTTACTAAAGTTCCTTAGAATTTGAAAACTGGGACCTTAGAATTTACCCGAAAGTACCTTAGAAATCAGTACCAGTTTTCAAATTTCAAAACTCCTTAGGATTATATCTACAGCTAGGGTATACTAGAGCAAAATGTCCGACCTTGTTATGCTTGCACATGAATACAAAGAAGACAAACACTTGAAGAAGGTAGACGGATACTGGATATCTGAAAAGTACGATGGTGTTTGTGGTCTCTTTAAACAAAAAGATAAGACTATGTGGTCCCGTAACGGGAATGCGTACACTTTGCCCGACTTCATTACTGAACAACTAGTTTCAATCGGTGTTGATATGCACGGAGAGATCTGGTTTGGTCGCGATACTTTCGACATCTGTTCTGGAATGGCTCGTAGAGATGATAACGATGATGAAGCCTGGAAGACTATGACCTTCATGGTATTTGATTCACCTGATGTAGAAGGTAAGAACCAAATTGGAAAACTTCCTTTTGAAGACCGTATCAGAAAGTTCCAAAAGGCATGGAGTGCAGCTGGAAAGCCAAAGAACGTCAAAGGAGTGAAGTTTCGTAAGTTTCATCCTGAGAAGACAACCGTTGCTGAAGAGCTTGCTAAAGTTGAAGAAGCTGGAGGTGAAGGACTGGTATTGAGAAAGCCTGGTTCTAAGTATGCTATCAAGAGAAGTCAAGATATGTTGAAGGTGAAGTCCTGGCATTTTGATGAAGCTGTTGTAATCGGTTACAAGGAAGGATCTGGCAAGTACAAGGGTATGGTTGGTGCTCTGAGGGTGAAGAACGAGCAGTTTGGTGAATTTCCTGTGGGAACCGGTTTGAATGACTGGCAACGTGGTGGTACTATTGACGGTTCTATGGATGACGCAGAAAGAAAAGAGGAACGAAGCCAACAGAATCATTCTAACAACGAGACTTACAAGAAGCTTGTTGCAAAAACCAAGAAAACAGGAAAAGAGCGCCGAGATGCTCTGAGAGAATTGAACGGGTTGTTTACCGTAATGCCTGTGATTGGGGATACTATTACCTACCGTTACAAAGAAGTGACAAAGAGTGGAGTACCGAAGTTTCCTTCTTTTGTGGGAGTGAGAGATTACGAATGAACTAATGTAAATGGCTTTGGCCAGCCCTTTAGGGCTTTTAACGAATCGCGGCGCGACACTCTTTGAGTTTTTAACACTCGAAGAGTTTAAATTCTAGCCAGTTCAAGAATTGTAAGATATTGGGTAACATGCCATAAACAGTGAGTAATCATATATGCTTCTTTTAAACCCGTATAAATTTTACGAACCAATTGGGATTCTATGTCATTTTTTTCACAATGTATTTTAAAATAACATCGGACGTGTTCAAACGATTCTGATACTATCATCATAAAAATAGAACAAATAGACCACCAAAAGAGATCATATCCCTTATTTATTGTATAATCATACATTTTTGGTAAATATACTAAAATGACTAGACCGGTAGCCAAATTATCAATTTTGATAGCAAGTTGTTGATAGTCCCATCGACGATAAGCTGGAAAATATCCTGGTATACCATTATTTTTATATTCAATAAGGTGGTAAGCAACTGACACTAATGTGGTAAAAATTAAAATAAATGCACGTATGAACTGTTGATTTTCAAATTCAATTAGAATCGCCGGTAAAGCTGCTATATTGGAACCGGTTATAATCAAGTTTGGAGAAATCATCTTTGGGTGTGTTAACGAATATTAACGAATCTTGATTCTTTTAAAACAAAATAGCTTAGAGTCTTAAGCTATTTTGAATTTAAACTTAATGTTATGTTTCAATGGTTGCTAAGAAAATTAGGGTTATCCAGTCCCTTCAAAACAGTTAAATTAGGGGCTTTGGACTACCGATTTCAAGAAATGTGTAGTATTTGTCACGATGAACTTGGATTAGGTAAATGTTACGTAACTAGGAAATGTAATCATATTTATCATAAAAAATGCATAAAAGAATGGAGGGAAATCAGTTATACATGCCCATTATGTAGAACGATAATAGTACCATGGGGATGATGATATCCCCATCCCTTAAAACTACTTAGCGCCCAGACAAGCTTTAGCTCCCAGGGCCCAAGCTTACCACTTAGCGCCCGGATTTCACCAGGGCCCAAGCTTCCTTGAGAGTATATCCATCTTGATGATGGAGTTTCATAGCTCTTTTAGCATTGGAGCGGTTTTGTTTCTGTTTAACATGGCTTAGGCCTTTCATCATCTTCGTTCTAGATTGAATACCTAGTTTACGACAACGATGAGTTTTAGGATGTCTGTAGAAACCTTGTTGGCACGGCTTACGTTTGTATTTAGACTTAGACTTAGACTTTTTGTAAGCAGCTGGTCTTTCTGGAATTAGGGGAGCTCTACGACCAGGTTTTACTGTAGGCCATTTCTTAACGCTTCGACGTTTTGAACGTACAGGTCTTGGAGGGGATAAAGTAGTAAACATGTCAATTAATGGTGGTGAAGGAGCTAGGCGTCTAGGTCTAGATCTTCTTGGTGGTGAAGGAGCTGGGCGTCTAGGTCTAGATTTTACAGTAGGCCATTTTTTAGCACGGCTTCGGCGTTTTGAACGTCTGTAACGTACGTTCTTACGAACATTGGAACCTCTTAATAAATTACGGCATCTTTTGGTACCTGGATGACGATATTGGTGAGATTTGCAAGGTTTACGTGAGCGACGAGATTTACGAGGAGACCGTTTTTTAGGACTACGAATTTTACGAATTCCAGAACTTGTATCACCCTTAACTATTTTCCAAGCATCCTTCAAACTAATACCAAGTTCATGATGAAGTTTCATAGCTTCTCCTCGTCCACCAAAGTGTAACTGGTTAAAACCCCACCCAGATTCAGTAGTACTACTTCCCGGAGTTAAAGAATAAACAGTATCTTGACTTACATCCCCAAAATCTGCTGGACCTTGTCCAAAACTATGTCCGAACGCATGACCAGCATAAGGTACTTCCATTACAGCAGCTGGATGTTGAAATGCATTTGGAAGAGGGTGTCCTCGGTAACCAAGCGCACCACCCATACTTTTCGGAAATAACGCACGGTGCATACCAGCTCCCCAAGTTCCGTTGTTTGATCCTGGGATATAACTCATTTGATTATAATCAACAAAATCATTCGGTACGGTACCGAAATCCAGAACAGTAATCTTCTTGTTTTCTGCTTCTTGTTTTTGTTGATCTAATAATTCACCCATGTTTGATATAGGGTTTTTCAGTTCTGGTTCTAAACTCAATTTAAAATTTTTTAGGTATTTTTTTGGTTTAGTTATTCCAATTCTTCTTTTTGGAAATGCAGTTTTGTGTATTTTTTGAAAAACTTTTAAAAGAGTTTTAGTATCCAATTCTTGTAATAAATCTTTCCTAAATTTTGGGTCAATTATCAAATTTCCCACTTGGATTCTTCCATCATCATATACTGTAACTTTTGGTTCTGGTGGCCATTGTTTTTTGGGGGAAATAAGGGACCAAGAATTAACTCCACCAGACCTGATAACTTTCATAATAGCTTCCCTGTGTTCATCTGGTATATATTCATTCAATTCTGGAACTCCTAAATTTTTAGTCTCGCCATCACTAAATGTTAGAATAAAACTTTCCTTTTTCTTCTTATTCTTTTCAAATTTTGTTAAAATAGCTTTACCAAAACTCCGACGTCTTCGACGTGGCATTTATTAGAACAAGGAAATTAAAAGAACCGCACCGCTACACTCTATGAGTTTTTATAATATGATATTATAAAATGCCGAAGTGTTTGAAGAGGCCAAATTACAAAGCAGAACCTGAAATTATTAAGGGTCCACAGGAAGATTCAAAAAGCGTAACCAAACAAGAACAATTAACTAGGGAAGATTATCGGGAACTTCTGAGAGATTCCATTTACCTGATTAATCTGAAAAATAACTACATATATAATCCGTTTCGTCAATGACTTTAACCACTTAAAGTTACTTAATCATGTAGTTCAAACAATTTTATTAATTTCGGATAATAATCAAATGTCAACAAAACTTTTCTGGTTTTCCAAAATTGGAACCAGAGATTCATTTTCAAGAATTGCAGAAGCTATTTTGCCAATCTTGAAAAAACGCAATTTCCAATTATATACTATTGTACCACCTACACTAGAACTCAGCTCAGAAAACGAAAAACTCTTTACAAATATTCTCAGAATGGGACAAAATATAGACGAAGGAGGTCTCAAACTCGATGAAAAGGAATTCATGGCCCCACTAAAGGAAAATTTAGGTTCTAAGATGAAGTACATTGTCCTTCAAGTATTAGCACATTGTCAAGCTCAAGGAATCGATACTCTTCTAATAACCATGGGAGTTTATGAAGCTGATTGGTTTATGGAAACTATTGAGTCTATCCGTAAAACTGAAACAGCTAATTATCTACTAAATAATATTAAAGTAGTATTGTATGTACCATTTGATTATATCCCTTCCCAGGAAGCAATTAAAGACCTTCTTAAAGCGGACGTTGTTATTACTACAGTTCCGTATTTAGTTGATATATTTCCTTTTGATGATTGGGTAGGTCATGCTAATGATCAACGATTTAAGAAACTCGAAGACAGGGAGGGGGTGGTGTGGACAAGAGAACGTTTAATTAGATTAATCAACTCAATGAAAGAAAGATTCTGGAAAAGCGAAATTAAAAAGATTGAAGAGGGCGACCTGATTATATTAAATGCAAACCTGTTTGGCGAGCGTAAACGGATAGACATTACTATCAAAGCTTTCGAGAACGCACTTGATCATGAACATGATAAAAGACTTCTCCTTTGGTTGCATGGAGGATATGATGAAAGTCTTGAAATTTCGGATCGTGTACGGAAGAGACTAATAATCAGTAATAAAGTCCTGACTTCTGAACTGAATTTGATTTACAATGTGGCTCAAATTGGAATTAATACCAGTTGGGGTGAAGGATGGTCTTTAACTAATTGCGAACATGCAATTACTGGAGCTATCCAAGTAGTTCCAGATTGGTTGGCTTGTAAATTTCATTTCGGTGAAAATCGTGGGTTATTGATCAAAGTTGATGAAACAGAATCAGTAAATGAGGCACAAGCAAAGGTGATTATAGGAGTACCTAATCAACTTAGTGCCAATTTAAAATTGCTAGAAGCGATTGTTTCGCGAGAATGGGATCCTGAACCTACTATAAAGTATATTAATCAATACACGTGGGAATCTGCGGCTGAAAAATTAATCAGAGTTTTGAAAGAAATTTAAAATTATCATAGTGCGAATTAGATTACGTTTCCAACTTATCCTGATAATATCCTCTAAAGTTTCGTGTCGTAACCAGTAATTATTTGCTATTGCTTCAGCTAATACATAATATAAAGATGATTTGTATTCTATATTCGCGTTAAAAAAGTATATAACATAAGCCGTATATACAAACATTCTTACATTTTTATAATCGTAAAAAAGAGCTAAACTTAAAATGTAAAATATAAGGTTGATTCCATACAACGTATTAAAAACATTTATATCTGGAATTGGGATTGTTTCTTCTGTAAACCATAATAAAAACAACAGAATTAAATATTCTGTTCCAAGCAAATCTAGTGCATCCATCGTTTCAAATTAAAACTCTTCGAGTGTTAGGCTTTCGTAAATTTTGATAAAATACACAACAGCTAAGATATGAACCGTACTATGTCGTAATGCCTTATAAAGTTGATCTCCACCAATCAGTTTATTATAAGAATATAGTCCAATGATTAAAATAATCAAAGTAGTCATTTCTTCAGTACAAGGAGTATCAGCGAAATGAAAAGAAGAAACTATGGCAACTACAAAAATATCTAAAACACGTCTCCAATCTTTTAAAGGATATACCCAATACCCAATAGAAGTCAAAAACAAACAAAAGTCTAATAACCCATGGGAGTAAAGATTATGATACCATGCAACTACTGAAGTAAGTAAAAACCCAAAACTTGTGAAAAAAGTTATATTATGAAAAGGATTCGTTAACATTTTAAGGAAAAAGGATAAGTTATAAGAAAAATGAACAAGATTAAACAATTATTCAAAAGTCTCTTTGAAAATGAAGCGCCTTCAGCTCCTTCAGCACCATTAATCGAAGAAGGCCCTGGTGCAACTATAGTAACATCTAGTGAAGAAGAACGCGTAGTAGAAAAAAGTGAACCAATTTCAGCTGATCAATTAATTATTAAATCGACTACCAATAATGAAATTGACTCTGTTTTTGATGGAAGTACTCGATATGCTGTTCAAGAACGTACTGTAGAAATGATTAAAGAAACTCCAATTGAGAAAATTCGTTGGAAACCAGATGATGCTTTGTGGAAGAAGTATCAGGAAGCTGATTCTATTGTAGGAACTATTCCTTCACAATTATACAAAATCAAAGAAGCTCGTCAAAAAATTGAAAGACGTCGTGAACAAGCTGAATCTTACCTCAATAAAGAACATATCACCCCTTACGATCGCCTTCAAGCCCTTGAACTAAAACAAGATATTATGCAAGAAGAAGGAATTGTATCAGAAAAGGAACAAAAGCTGGCCCAAGCACAGGCTTTAACAGAAGATTCTATCTTTGAAGATTACGCAGAATACCTAATGAAAGCTCAGAAATGGATTGTAAATACCCCAGAAGTTAAAGGGATTATTTCTGCACGTGATATTCTAAATTCACAGGCTATTTACATCTCTGCTAAAAAAGCAATGGACCAAATTACAGTAAGTCCTCCAGGTAAACGACGTGATGAATCAATGGAGCGTTTAGCACGACTCGATTTGTTTTTTGACCTTCAAGGCGCTCATAAGGAATCCCGTGCTGTCCATTTATTGGACTTTCAGAAGTTTGCTAAAGACTTTAATACTGCTAAACAACATCTCTTTGACCGTCTTGACTTTCAGATTGCAGGAATTGATGCTGTACAGAAGATTCCAGATCGTCAACAGGAAGATGTTAAACCAGTCGAAGCTGGGATTGGGTCTCTTCAAGGAAGTACACCTATGCATTTACAGACTGTTGATAACAAAAAGGATGAACTTCATGAAATTTTGAAAAATGTTCCGTTAGGTCTAGAAGATTCTGACATGGAAGAACGACTTCAAGAAGAAATTAGAAAACGCCAGAAACCAGAACCAGAAGTTGAATATGGTACTCCTTTGTCTGAAGTACTGGGTGAAGAAAACGAAGCTAAACAAGAACTTCTATTACAACTTAAAGATCTCGAAAAGCGTGGAGTTGAATTATCAGGAGTTTTCAGTATTAAAAAGAAGATTGAAGACATTCAAAAAGAAATCGAACGCGCAACAGAAGAACTTAATAATCAAAGTACCAAGGATAGATTCGAAGCAGAGATAGCTAAACGTAATAATTTTGATCTTTAAAGAAATACCGTTCAATTACTTTAAGAATAAAGTCTCAGTTATTTAAAAGAATGAGTCAACCAGGAGCTCCAAACTTTGCTTACAATAACCAAAATTATGGAAATGGTCAGCAACAAACTCAGGCTAATGTATATCAACCAGGACAATTTTACGGACAACAACCAAGCCCCCAGGTAGATTATTCACAGAATGCTTCTTCAGTAGGGCAACCGGGTGTTGGGATAGGAGCTTCGCAGCCGGCACCAGGTATGCCCACAGGAGCATATTCTTACACTGCAGGAAATAGTGGTCATCAAGCAACCATTAATCAATGGGGTCTTCGTGATAAATATGATCAAGGTGGTGGTCTTATGCAAGTTAATCCCCTGGAAACACAATTTAATGTTCTTGAACATACTATAATTGTTGACACTCGTGATTGTATAGGTCAAAGATCATTAGAAGATGCTAGGACCATTTTTGTAGCAGAAGGTGGTCGAGGACCGACTCAAGGTACTATTACTAACGCAACCGCAGGTACTCCCATTGTAGTTACATTTAATTCAGTAGATAACCTTAGAAATGGGGACAGTATAGCTATACAAGGAACGAGAGGTATTTCGAATTTAAACGGGGTTCGTACAATAAGTAATATTAATACAGGTCTTTTAACAGCTGACATTTCTTCAGGTGGAACAGGTGTTTATAATGGAGGAGGGTCTTGGACAAGACCAGCAGATCATGGTTATCCTGAGTTAACTGACAGTGATTCAACGATCAAAGATAATGTAATTACTGTTCATTTAAATAAAGAACTCAAGTTTCTGAGAACTATTACACTTTATCATATAGTTGTACCTCGTGATATAATCCCACTTACAGTTTATTTAGCTGATTTTATCCCAGCAAGTATTGATGAAAACAACACAGTATACCCAGGTTTTACTGAAACAAATTATACAACCTGGATTCCTCAGGAAAAGAAGCTTATGGAAACTAGAATGCTTGGATTTTACTCTACTCCACTTGATATGTGGCGCACATACACTTTTGGTGCTTTTAGTATGCAAGATCAATATACACCGCCACCATTACAACTTTGGAATCCTCCTGGACCAGGTGCGTGGCCTTTGCAGCCAATTCCTTATCCTTACCAAACTGTTCCGACATATCGTTCAAATTCTTTCCCGATTACTGTTCCTAATATTGTTGCAGGAGATTTCTATTTGATTCTTTCGGGTTACGGAGTTTATGATCTTGTTGATTGGACTTTTCCTGGTGGTACTGCTGATCAAGCTTTGCAAACTAGTTTGATTCGTAAACTTTTGTTATTCCTTATTACACCAAAACAAAGTCTTAATGACGTTGATTACATTGATCTGATTTTAAATTGTAACACAGTCAACAGTGGTACCGCAATTGATAACGATCAAACATCTGCTTACGGTTTCGGAGATTTCCAACGTTACGTTCCAGGTCCAGGTGTAGGACAAGCTTATCAACCAGGTACATTTAATATGGCAGGTATTTATGATAACCATGGTGGAGGTGTTTCACAACCAAATGTTGTTGGGGCTGCTAATGGGTCTACTGGTCTTTCTGACAGTCCAATCCCATTCCCTAACTTCCTAGGAAATGTTTGGGGGCCTTATAACAAACCTGGAGATCGTTTCCAACGTCTTGGACTGAGAAGTACGGTTCAAGATCTTTTCCTTAACGGTGACCTCAACAATCTTTTAGGTTCACCAGTCATTGTTGACACAGTTCCAGCGGAAGGAATTGTTCTTGACCAGTCGTTTGGTCTTAATTTTTCAGCCTTGATTGAATGTAACCTTGCCAATATTACAGATTCAACCAATCCAAATATTCTAAACGCCATGCGAATCGTTCCAAATGGCTTCGGTGCTGCAAGCATTCGTGCAAATGGAGGTGGTACATTTTACACGAATCAATATAATGGCACGGCAGGCGGACAAGGACCATCAAATCTTGGTGTTCCAAGTGCTTGGGTCAATACTGGTATCTATGGTGCAGCTAGTTTCTCTGATCCAATCGCCCAAGGTGCTGCTGGACCAAACCCAACAGCCCTAACATCAGACGCTTCGAATGTTGGTACTGGAGCTCTTCCTGGTTATGAAACTAGTTACTACGACTTAGGTCAAAATAACGGTTCATTCCAGCTTAATGTCACAAGATATATCAGTTATGTAGTGAATGACGTTCCAGATACTGACGTAATCATTCGTGTGGAAGAAGCCTTGCGTACAGAGCGTTCACAATCGACTCGTTCACGAAATGGAGATGCTATTTTGGATTGTCCCATTCGACTTAACTTAGGTTCAACAGCTGGTACCTTACAATATGTCGAAGCGTTGCAGTCATTGTTGGCTGGAGCCACTGGATATTGGGAAAAACGTTACCTAAACCCGAAGGCGTGTATGCATCAGCTACATATTAGTTTCTGGGCGTACGAAGGTCAACCAATTCCTTTGGAACCTATGCTTCAGATTCGTCGTTCTTTGGATTTTTTGCAATTGTTTGTGAGAGTTAACAATGTTTTGGAAATTGACTTTGAAACAAGTCCATTTAGTTTTGCATTTTTGTTTGATCCAACCAATCCGCAATTGATTGGGAGGGTAAAACGATATTTCCAACTTATCTTCAAGGCTAATGCTTACCAAGGAACACCACCAGGGTTGGAACCAACTGCATTTCAGTCTCTTCCTCCTGGAGCATCTATTCCTTCTGATATTAGACCTTATGCTTAATTGATTATGAAGAACAATTGTGAATTGGTGTACAATTTTAAATCCACCAAAAGTACACCAAAGTACACCAATTTTTTATGATGTTATAAGGTATACAAACCTTCCAGATTTTAAAATTTTTGACATACGAAATTGGGGGAATCATACACCAATTTTGAGGGGGGGGGAGAAAGCATTTTTCAAAAAATCTGATTTTCGACACTCTCAACGACTTAACTTTTTTTATCAAATTTTACCAAGTTTTTATGAATTTTCCCTTCTAACTAATATCATTATGTTATATCAAAACTCAATTGCAAATGGTTTTGGACCTTTCCCCCCCTCCCTTAAAATTGGTGTATGATTTCCCAATTTCGTATGTCAAAAATTTTAAAATATAAAATTTAACAATGTCTTTTACCATAGTAAAAAATTGGTGTACTTTGGTGTACTTTTGGTGAATTTAAAATCATACACCAATTTAAGGGATTATAACAATTATAACCAAATGGAATTCAAATGTACAGTATGTGATTACACATCATATCAAAAACATCACTTAACAAGACACATAACTAAGAAAAACAAATGTGGAAAAAACCCCCAGATAGTTAAACTAGATGTAGAAATTAGTTGTGAGCATTGTGGTAACCAGTTTAAATCTCAAACAACTCTAAAAAGGCATTACAAAGTTTGTAAAGTATTGGGTGATATTGAGAAAGAACAGCTTAGAAAAGAAAATGAAGAATTACGAGCAAAATTAGAAGAAGAGCGTTCTAAACCAAAAACCACTGTTAATATTCAAAATCTAAACATCCAGATAAACGGATATCGTCAAACATCATTTGACCATTTGACAGACCGAGATTATAAAAGAGCAGTGGGTAGAATGGTTTACTCTGTTCCGCAAATGATAGAAGATGTTCATTTTAATAATAAAGCACCTCATAATCATAATATATTTATCTCAAACATAAAGGGTAAGTATGTAATGGTTTATGATGGAGAAAAATGGTGTTCCAAACTTCAGGATCAGGTGATAGATCAGTTAATAAATGATCAAGAGTATGCAATGGAAGAATGGCTGGGAGAAGGTAATCGTTTCCCGAAGGAAATGAGGAAATTTAATGAGTATTTGGAAAAGAAGGAAGCTCACGGAGATGAATTGAAATGTTTAATTAAGGAGGAGGTGAAGTTGTTACTGTATAATAATCGCGATAAAGTAAGAACTAATAAATGTAATAAAACGACTTAAGTTTTTACATTCTTAAAATTAAAAGAATGTCAGCACCAAGTTATGATGACCCAACCAAACCTCGAGTTTTTAACAACCAAACATTAGCTCG
>PJEL010001846.1_pt1 | contig 20319 bp, 16 predicted proteins | sample 1853271 | NCBI WGS metagenome assembly PJEL01 (sample SAMN08108733, study PRJNA415343) | Invertebrate metagenome, whole genome shotgun sequencing project. | host: Globobulimina | place: Sweden: Gullmar Fjord | collected 2015-08
ATCCCTTCCAAAAATATACGCAGCAATATTGCGAAGGCCGCAGCTTTTGATCCAACAGAGAGAAAAGCTGTGATCGGTGTTGGTGCCCCTTCATAAACGTCAGGCACCCACATATGCAAAGGCACGGCCCCCACCTTGAAGGCCAAGCCCACCACCATAAAGATGATCGCTAGAACAAGCATCAGATCAAGGGTCGTAGGGACAGAAAATGCAGCTGCGATCTGACCAAGTTGAGTGGTGCCGGTCAGTCCGTAGATCAACGACATTCCATAGAGAAAAATACCAGAGGATACAGCGCCAAGGATCACATATTTAAGGGCGGCTTCATTGGATTGCAGCACCCGTCGGCGATAGCCAACCAACACATAGAAGGACAGGGCCTGTAATTCGAGGCCCATATAAATCACGAGTAGATCCTTCCCCGACACCATGATCATCATACCCGCCGTGGCGAACAGGATCAGCACATAATACTCACCTTCGACAATATTTTCGCTTTCAAGGTAACGTCCAGACATCAGGATAGTCAGGACCGCTGCCAGAAAAATAACAGACTTAAAAAACAATGCGAAGGGATCAACAACGAAGCTATTTCCGTAGACACTTTGCGGGCTATCAATCAGCAACAACGCCGCAAAAGCGGTAATCAGTATGATTGCGAGAGACGCGCCGTTGAGCATGAGCCCTAGACGGCGCATCGGGAACACCGACCCCAGCAGTAAAAGGCAGGCACCAACAATCACGATAATTTCCGGACTGCTGGCGATAATTGATTGAATGATGAGCTGTTTATCCATTATCGCCCTTATCCTCCCCGCATCATTTGGCCGAGCAAATGTTCGAGTGACGGCGCCATAATGCCAAGGAAGGGTTTTGGATAAAGGCCAATCCAGAAAATAAACACAGCGAGCGCCGCCAGGCTTACCCCTTCGCGCTGCTCAATATCCCACACAGTCCCCTTTTCAAAGGCTGCGACTGGACCAAGGGCCACATTTTTAAACAGACTCAACATATAAACAGCAGCCAGCATGGCTCCAACAATAGCAACAGCACCAACCCCAATATTTGCACCGAATGCACCGGACAGGATCAGCAGTTCACCGATAAAACCGTTGGTTCCCGGCACTGCCATGGAGGCGAAGGCAAATATTCCAAAAAAAATCGTATAGACAGGCACTATTTTCATCAGCCCACCATAGTCAGAAATTTGCCGTGTATGGGTGCGCTCATAGATCAGACCGATCACCAGAAACAAAGCCCCTGTAGCGATCCCGTGATTGAACATCTGCAGCACCGCACCGATCAGACCATTCTGGTTAAATGTGAATAACCCGAGGGTCACGAACCCCATATGGCTGACGCTGGAATAGGCGATCAGTTTTTTGAGATCTGTTTGAGCCAGCGCGAGAAAACCGCCATAGACGATTGCCACCACAGAGAGCCCGATCATCATGTCCGCAAAATAATGCGAAGCGTCTGGCAACATGGGAAGTGAAAAACGCAGGAAGCCGTAGGCGCCCATTTTCAATAAAACGCCTGCGAGAATAATACTGCCTGCGGTCGGTGCCTCCACATGGGCATCTGGCAACCAGGTATGAACGGGAAACATCGGTACTTTCACGGCAAAGGCCACCAAAAAGAACAGGAACACCCAGTTTTGCACTGGAAGGCTGAAATCAGCAGCCATCAAACTCAAGATATCAAATGTCTGTCCACCTTCCCGGTAGAGCACGATAATGCCGATCAGGAAAAGTAGGCTGCCTGCAAGTGTATAGAGAAAGAACTTAACCGCTGCGTAGACCCGCCGCGGGCCGCCCCAGACACCGATTATCAGATACATTGGGATCAACATGGCTTCCCACAGGACATAGAACAGGAACAGATCCAGTGCACAGAAAACCCCAATCATCAGGCTCTGCATGATCAGAATGCAAATCATGAATTCCTTGATCTTGGTGGAAACCGCTTTCCATGATGCCAGAACGCAGATCCAACCCAGCAACGCTGTCAAGAACGTGAAAAGGATACTGATACCGTCGACACCGATCGAATAGGAAATACCTAACGAGGGGACCCAATTTATTCTTTCAACAAACTGCATATCGGCGGACGCGGCATTGAAACGCATCAGCAAGGCGGTCGCCAACAGAAAATCAGCGACAGTAAAGATTAATGCCATCCAACGAACCGCAGAAGAATTCTTCAGAAACAGGATCGGGATCACCCCAAGGGCGGGAAGAAATATGAGCAGGCTAAGAGCTGGAAAATTCATCATTATCCCCCTACTCCAGCCAGATCAGGCTGTAAAAAGCAATGCACACAAACAAACCGAAAACCATCGCCGCCGCATAATGGGTCACTATGCCCGTTTGCAACCGGCGGGCTTTAGCACCCATACGAAGCGCTGTCCGCGCAACACCATTGACGATCCCGTCAACCACGTGAGTATCAATACTCAAGCTATCGCGCGCTGTGCCCGAAAGAAGACGCAGGATAACCGTGTCCGACAGGTTGCTGATGATTTTTTCCCACCAGGCAACGGGATTTTCAGCAATCCACATGAAAAGGCGTGCGCCCTTGCGGTAAAACCAGTCCGTATCGAGACTGACTGTGTCTTCAGGATCAAGATATTTGAGCAGCAACACAAACCCTGCGGCTGTAAACATCAGGATACTGAGACTCCCCGTTATATGCGCCGCTGTATAAGGAACGAAATCAACCTGATAGGGCAGCAGTGCATAGAGAAGGTTTGGAAAAACACCGATGCCGATACACAGAATCGCTGCGATGCCCATTGCCAGCAGCATATTGAGGGGCGGCTCAGACGGGCGTAAGCCGCTATCTTTACCAAAAAACATATAGTAAGGAAGTTTAAGCCCCGTATGCAGGAAAGTGCCCGAGGAAGCCACGGTCAACAGCAACACAGTCGCTGCTCGCCCATCCCCTCCCGCTGCCGCAATCACCATGGATTTGCTGACAAAGCCACTGAAGAACGGGAAGGCCGATATGGCAAAGGCACCAATCATATAAAGGGCAACAGTCCAAGGCATTGTCCGATACAGACCCCCGAGTTCCGTTAATTTACGGCGGCCTGTCATTTGAATGACGGCTCCCGCGCCCATAAACAGCAATCCTTTATAAATAATGTGGGAAAATGCGTGGCTGCTGGATCCGTTAAGCGCCATTGCCGTGCCGATACCTACACCCGCAACCATATACCCCACTTGGCTGACAATGTGATACCCAAGCAAGCGACGGCAATCATTTTCAAGTACCGCATATATTACGCCATACAATGCCATGACAACGCCAAGACCGATCAGGATCTCCGTTCCGGGAAAGGTTCTGATTAAAACGTAAACGGCTGTTTTGGTAGTGAAGGCACTTAAGAAAACAGCTCCGGTCACCGTCGCTTCTGGGTATGCATCGGTGAGCCAGGCATTTAGCGGCGGTACCGCTGCATTCAACAGGAAGGATAGCAATACCAACGTAAATGCAAGCCCGCCCCATTCTCCGCTTTCTGTTGTGAGTGGTCCAAATATAAACGATCCAGTTTCCAATCCATGTAGGACGATGCCGCCAAACAACATCACCCCCCCGGTCACATGCACCAGAAGATAGCGAAAGCCCGCTTTCGTCGCGGCTTCTGAGCGAGTTGCGAAAACAAGATAGGCCGATGCAAAAGCCATTACTTCCCACGACACCAACAACGTAAACCAGTCACCGGCAAAAACCACACCGAGCGCGCTGCCTATATAAAGATATGCCGAGACATGTTGGGACGTCTCTTTTACGTGGAGACTATAAAGACTGCCGATAAACGCCATAAAAGTGAACACCCAGGCGAAAACCAGCGCCAGTTTGTCGACTTTTCCAATTACCAAGCTGACGCTTGCAAAATTAAACTCACCGTACGTGCCCGGAGACATGAAGGCGACACTGACAATCGCCGCCATCGGCACTAGCAAAAGTCCAATTTTTTGTACGATCCCATTGACAAGCGGCAGTATCAACGCAGCGAAGACAAAGACCAGACCTGGATGGACCCATTCAATCATAATAGTCCTTATCACGCATAATGCGCCCTTGATGACCAATTGCCTTGCTCACAAAAATGATAATTGCACAGGACAAAAAACCGAAAATGGCCCACCACGCGGGCAATGAGTCCCAGAAGAAATCTCCGTGATCACGCGACGCAAAAAAATCAGCGACGACGATTAACAGTAGAACGGTGATTAATCCCCGACGTCGTATCCGGGCAAACTCAGCATCCCCAAAGAAACGCACAATTTTCGAAATCATGGCACCACTCCACGCGCTAAACTGAGAAAATAGTCAGGGAAGAAGCCCATCACCATCGACAAAAGCGCAGTTACGACCAGCGGAATGGTGATCACCGGAATCTCCCTTATTTCACTGTCCGGTAATGGGAGCGAAGACCCAGTATTTGTCGGTCTGAAAAAAGCGATATATGTAATGGGGAGAAAGTAGGCAGCGTTGAGGATAGAGCTTATGAGAAGGACGGCAAGGAACACAAGCTCCTTTGCCTCAACCGCCCCCAGAACTAGATACCATTTGCTAATAAAACCGCCTGTGGAAGGTACTCCGATCATTCCCAATGTTCCGATAAAAAACGCGGCCATTGTCCACGGTAATTGGCGCCCAATCCCTGACAAATCGCTGATTTTCTTACGTCGGGAGGCGCAATAAATTGAACCAGCACAAAAGAACAGAGTGATCTTGGAGAGGGCATGTGCCGGCATATGAATGATGCCGCCAATAATCGACATTGGGGTCAGCATCACGGCGCCCAATATGATGTAAGACAGTTGGCTAACGGTTGAATAGGCAAGCCGTGCTTTTAAATCATCGCGGGTCAGTGCGTAAATTGAAGCCATTATAATGGTGAAAGACACGATATAAGCTGTCGCAATTCCAAGTCCATGCAGGTCCATCAGGCGTATGCCAACCACATCGAAAACTACTCGTAAGACGCAAAAAACACCCATTTTCACCACCGCGACAGCATGAAGAAGAGCACTGACAGGGGTCGGCGCAACCATGGCTGCGGGGAGCCAAGCGTGAAAGGGCATAATGGCCGCTTTTGCAAAACCGGCGAGATAACAGAAATAGATACCTGTGAGTAATGCACTGGACAGGCCCGCATTATCAAGCAATCCACCCGCCTTGAAATCCAGAGTTCCCGCATACTGATAGGTCAAGGCAAGACCGGCAAGCAGGAAGGTTTTCGAGGCACCCATCAGGTAAATCAGATACCGACGACTACCGAGCCAGGATTCTTCATTTTCCTTGTGATAAACCAGTGGATAGGTGATCAGGCTCAAAATTTCGTAAAAGACCACCAGCGTAAACAGATTGGCAGAAAACGCCCCTCCGATCGCAGCGGCCAGGCTGACAGCAAAACTGGCATGAAATCGTGTCTGGTTCTCCTCATTCAAGGTCCGCATATATCCCACTGAGTAAACCGCAGCAGCTATCCATAATGCGGATGATATCGTTGCAAATACCATTCCCAAAGAATCCACACGAAAGGCAAACTCGACACCGGGCAGTACAGAAAATAAATGCAGTTCTAACGTGCCGCCACGAAGAATAGTCGGCGCCATTGATATCACGATTGCAAACAACAGTATGGCGGAGGGCAATGACACAGCATCGCGCAAGTTTTGGCGACGGCGAAATATCAACACTGCAAGAGCCGCCAACAAGGCTACCGCAACCGCAAGAATTGGCCGATACGAAAAAATGACATCCAAAACTGAATACCTTCCCATGTTTTTCATATTTTTAAAGGGCAAATCCGAGTCTGGAATTATCCTTTCATAATCGTAACCTCATCCACTTCGAGGGTGGCCTTATTGCGTACTAGAGCCACCAAAACTCCCAAAGCAACCGCTACCTCAGCAGCGGTTATCGCAATAACAAAAATCGCTATGATCTGACCGCGAAAGTCGCCAAAAAAGTGCGAAAAAGCGACCAGATTAATGTTGACGGAATTCAACATCAATTCGAGCGACAACAGGACAATCAATACATTTCGGCGAAGCAGGACGCCTGCAATACCAACAACAAAAAGAACAGCACCTAGGATCAGATACCAGGAAAGCGGAACCATTATCTTCCCTCCTCAGTATGTCGCGTCAGGATAATGGCGCCGACAAGCGCCGCTAGCAAAATGACCGACGCAACTTCAAAGGGGAAAAGATATTCTGTAAAAAGAACTGTGCCGAGACCGTGCACTGTACTCATTTGCTCCGGTATAAGACTGGCGTTTTGTCCAAGCAAAAAATCACTACCCAACAACAGAGCCAGCATCTCCCCGCCCAGCAAAAGAATGCCAATAACGGTAACTGTCGTTCCTTTTTTAAGAAATCGCGTTCGGGCTTCCGCCTGAACGTCCAGCATCATGATGACAAACAGAAATAGAATGATCACCGCCCCGACATAGACAAACATCTGAATGACAGCGAGGATAGGAGAACGAAGGAGTAGGAAAATGGCAGCGACTTGCACAAAACAAACCATCAGCGCCATCGCGCTATGGGTTGGGTTACGCGCTGCGACAACCAAAATTCCGGCCCCGACTGCAACTGTTGCTATCACCAAAAAAAAGGCTTGTTCCATCAATTCGCCTTTCAAAGGGCGAGGCTCGCCTGCCCCCTTTTTATCACCATGCCTGAGAAATCAGGCATCCATCTGAAAGCTGTATCCAGTACCACTAATGTAATCGAGCATTGACTTTTCATCCCGAAGAGCCGCATCAAGGCGTTGTTTGACAACATCACCAATACTGATAATACCGGCTACATTGTCTTCATCATCGAGAACCAGTACATGTCTTGTTTTATGGGATGTCATAAGTGCCATGGCTCTTGCTAAATGATCGGACGCTTTGCAACTAACAACTTTTTCACGCATGCCATTTTGAACTTTTTGTCCTACTGCTTTTTCACCATTGTTGGCAATGGCGCGGCAAATATCACGTTCAGAAATCAATCCAATTGTTTTACCTTCAGGATCTTTCACAGGCGCGCATCCGATATGTTTTTCGGCGAACATTTGCAAGGTGTTACGCATTGTTTCATCTGGAGAGACCGAGAAAACAGAGTCTCCCTTATTTTTCAATACTGTTGATATTTCCATCAAATCCTCCTTTCTATATTTCCAACCTGAAGGGCTGATACCCACAGGAATAATGTCAGCGTCGCCTAATCCGTTTCCACCAATCGTGGCCCGGTTTATTTCCAACCACTTCTACTCGAACCGCATCTATCGTCGACATTTTTGCCTCAAATACACCACCACCAGTTTTTGCTTTATGGGGCATCCCCATCAGCGTATCTCTGCCAACCGTCAGTGCTTTCGTATTTTCAGCAGAATATTCATAATGCTGACCTAACTTAATCGCGTCTGCAGGACAGGCATCTTCACAAAGGCCACAATACAAACAACGACCCAGGTCAATATCAAAAACCTTTGGTCGCCGATTACCTTTAATATCTTCAAAAGGGACAACGTTAATGCAATCACACGGGCAGATTTTTGCGCAGAGCTCACAGGCGACACAATTGGTATCGCCTTCCTCATTGGTATTGAGAAAATGGTGTCCTCGGTAACGCGGGAAAGGCACCCATTTTTCTTTGTCCGGATATTGTTCTGTAACTGACTTTGAGAACATATAGCTCAAAGTTAAAGAGAGCCCACCCGCAAGATCCCAGAAAAAAGCCCAGCCAATCCACTGGGACATCCGCTCCCCAAGTGAAGGTTTGTTGGCTTTCAGCACGGTTTCAGACACAGTCTCCTCCTGTCCTTACACCATTGAGTTAGGACATGAACAATCCACTGACAAGTATGTTAGCAAGTGATAGGGGCAACAGCACCTTCCAACCGATACTCATCAACTGATCGTAGCGATAACGTGGGAAGGTGAATCGGAACCACATGAACAACCAGATAAAAAATCCGACCTTTACTGCGAACCAAAGCGTTGGCGGCAGTGGCACATGCGGATCATTCCAACCACCAAAGAATAAAATTACGGTCAGCGCGGCCATAAACACCACGATCAGATATTCACTGATCATGAACAATGAAAACCGCATGCCGCTATATTCCGTGTGATATCCGGCGCCTAGATCTCCTTCTGCTTCCGGTAGATCAAAGGGAATACGCTGTGCTTCTGCAAGGCCAGCGATAAAGAAAACCAAAAAGCCGAGAGGCTGATAAACCACATTCCAGACATCGCCTTGTGCTTCGACAATACTGACCAGGCTCATGGAATGGGCAAGCATAACAACACCCACCACGGCAAATCCCATAGGTATCTCATAGGAAATCATCTGGGCGCAGGTCCGTAAGCTTCCCAAAACCGCATATTTGCTGTTGGAAGCCCACCCACCCAGAATAACGGCGAAAACATGAATACCGGATACGGCCAGAACATACAGCAAGGCAACATTCATATCGGCTAGGTAGAGTGTTATTTCCTGATCAAACAGAAAAATGCTTCCTCCAAACGGAATAGCCACAAAAAGAGCAAAGGTCGCGACCAGGGTAATGATTGGCGCAAGCTTAAACATAAACCGGTCAGCTTCATCGGGAATATGATCTTCCTTGGTGAGTAATTTAATACCATCTGCCAGTGGCTGCAAAATACCATGCCACCCCACCCGCATCGGCCCCAATCGCTGCTGCATATGTCCGGCGATTTTACGTTCCAACCAGGTCAGCGGTATCGGCAGGATCAACAGAACCCCGATAACAACAATAATCTTGGCGATAAGCACTACAAGCGGAACAAGTTCTATCATAGCCAACGTTACCTCGCATGGTTGCGGGAACAGGAAACGATTACTGCGATAGGTTAAAATAAGCGCACCTACATGCGTCTGGCGGGTTCACACCCGGAAAACGTTAGGATTTACAAATACGCCACATAATCGCGTCTTAAACAAAACCTAAAGCTATATTGTCACTATACATAAAATCTATTCATTCGTAAAGTTGCGGATAATCTATATTATTAGTTTATTATATTAATTTGTACTTTGTACTCATTCTAGATCATGCAGGAAAGTTGTTTACGCTAAGCTGACGCTGCGTTTCGATTGCGAAATAAAATTCTATTCAACTATTTCAAGATTTCGCTAAAAATCGAATTTTTGAGGAACTGTTTTAGAACAATCAACCCCTCATTAGATTTATCTTCGCTGAACACGCAACGTAAGGCGTATCCTTCAATTGAATCCAGAACCAGTTCACTGAACCCTTCCGGGTTCTGCATTTTTCGAAAACTACCGTTTGCAGCTCCCCGACCTAATAAGCCGGCTAACGCCTGAATTAACTTCTGTCTATTTTCAAGAAACAAACCTGTAATCAATGGATTGCGAATAGCTTCTCCCAGAATTTCAATACTGAGGATCATATGTTCCGGCTGAGCAGCATAGGCAGCATATTTTTCTGTGAAGCCCATAAAGGTAACGGCAGGATCTTCAGCCTCGTCCAACATCATCAAAAAGGGTAATAGTTCTTTAGTTTCCAACTTTGCTATTTCAGCCAAAACCGCGTTTTTACCTGAAAAATGATTATAGAGATTTCCAAGGCTAATTCCTGCTTTTTTTGCAATATCTCTTATGCCTGACTGATTAAATCCATTCTCCAGAAAACAGCTCAATGCCGCCTCGACGATAAGGTCCCGGCGCTTCTTCACCAATTTCTGTTTCCCAGATAACTGATTCATCTCTTGAAACCTTATTACAATGCAGCTAGTTAACTATGAACAGTCGTTCATTTCAATATTTTATAATTTTACAAATGCCAAACAACATACCCTTTAGTAGGTGCAACATCCAGTTATCACATCAATTCATCCTGCATTCTGTAAACCAAGGCTGCGCAAGGCCACCTCGTCCCTCTTCGGTCGGTTGCGAACACGTCACCTTTGATTAAGCGTCATTTAGTTCTGGAGGATAGTATGACAGACAAACCTAACCCTGTGTCCGCTAGCGATGCGAACTGGTCTTCAAAAAACAGCTTTCTCTCCAGACGTTGGGTCTGGATTATTCTTTCCATTGCTGTCCTGGCAGGTGTTGCTTTTTATTTGGCCGCGGCTGAAGATGAAATCGAGATCACACAGAAAAAGGAAGCGCTTCCAACACAGTTGGTATCCATTGAAACACTTGATGTGGGCCCCGAGACGGTAGCAGTGGTCGGCCATGCAGAAATTCGTCCCCGCTGGTCCGCGGAACTTCGATCCGCAGTCACGGGGCGCATCACAAAGGTTATGAAAAGCGCTTTGTCCGGCCAGCGGGTTGCGGCTGGAACAAAACTCATTACGATTGAGGACAGTCAGTATATTGCTGAACTGGCCTCTGCCAATCTCGCCTTGAAAGAGGCCAAACTTGCACTTTGGAAAGCAAAGAACAAGACGACTGTTGCCCGCAACATGTATAGTCGTGATGAGACAAAGCCACCGAATGATCTCTCCCTTTTCCTACCACAACTGGATATAGCCAAAAGCTCGGTATCCTCGGCAAAAGCGAAGGTTGCGGCGCAACAACAACAACTCAATGACACTCGTATTATTGCTCCCTTCTCCGGATATGTGACTGAGCGTTTTGTCAGCCCCGGTCAAATGTTGAATGTCGGAGAGAAGCTACTAAGGCTGGTAGACGACAGTGCGTTTGAAATCACTGTGGAATTGAGCAGGTTCGATTGGCTACTGCTCAAGCAACCCATTTCTGGTCAAAATGCCCGAGTTGTCACGCAACAGGGCAAAGTGGTCACCCAAGCAAAAATACGAAAATCGGGTGGTTTTCTAGATGAAAAAACCCGGCAATATAAAGTCTTTCTCGATCTGGAAGATCTAAATCGTGATATCGTTCTCTCGGGTGATTTCGCCAAGGTAATATTGCCGGGAATCACGATACCTTATGCATTAAACATACCCGCTTCAGCTCTCACACAAGAAGGGTATATCTGGAATCTGGATGATGAAAATCGGTTACAACGCCATACTCCGCAAGTCCTTTTCCGGCGCGACGACCGGATCATTATTCAGGCGTCAAAATCGAAGGAGACATGGCGCATCGTCATCACGCCCTTAGCCTCCTTTCTACCCGGACAAATGGTCACCCCAAAAGAAATGGAGGGCTAAACCATGCATTCTTTAACCAGTTGGTTCATTCGCAATCCTGTAGCTGCCAATCTGATAATGTTCCTTATCTTATTTCTGGGCGCAATAACTGTTTTTTCAATTCGAATTGAAGGTTTTCCGAGAGTTTCTCCCGAAAGCGTAATGGTTGAAACAATTTATGAAGGCGCTCCGGCAACGCAGGTAGATGAGCTTGTGACCCAAAAAATCGAAATGGCACTGGAAGGTATTGAAGGGGTGCGTAGCATTACCTCTCAATCAAATAATGAATTCTCGATTGTGAGCGTACGACGAGCAGGTGGGCAGGATCTACAAAAAATTCTGGATAAAGTACGCCTTCGGATTGATGGCATATCAGAATTTCCAGCAAACGTTAAACCTCCAATCATTCAAACTGACGAATTTAATTTTCCGGCCCTTTATATAAATATCCACGGACAAACGGATCCCCTGACGCTGCAGATCCTCGCAAAACGTTTGAAGGAAAAATTGTTAGCTGCGCCGGAATTATCCAAGCTGAAAGTCTGGGGCCTGCTGAAACAAGAAATGCGGATTGAGGTCCAGCCACACATTCTTCGAAAGTACGACCTGACCGTTGAAGATATTACCGACCTAATTCGTCGAAGCTCCCTCGATTTTCAGGCTGGTACACTTCGAACGACCGGTGGAAACATCTTCCTCAGAGCAGATAACCGGGCAAAATTTTCAACACAATTCGAGCTTATTCCAATTATCGAAGCTGAGGACGGTTCCTCGGTTCTGCTGAAAGATATAAGCATTATTAAAGACACCTATCACGAAGGGGACTATCTGTTCCGCTTTAATGGTGAACCAACAGCAGGTATGGAAATTCTCGTCGGCCAAAAAGAAAACCTGCTTCGTATTTCTGAGGTTGTTCATGAAGTTGTTGATGATTTCCAACGTCAACTCCCCGCCAATGTCCAGATCTCGATTTGGGGAGACAGTTCAAAATATATCTCGGACAGGCTCAAATTACTGCAGTCAAATGGTTTGCAGGGCTTATTGCTTGTAACTTTGTTGCTCGCGTTGTTTCTGGACATACGCTTGGCCTTTTGGGTTGCTATGGGCATCCCTATTTCCGTTATGGGGGCACTTGCGGTTGCTGGATCAAAATGGGTCGACTATTCCTTGAACGATGTGACAACCTTCGGCTTGATTATCGCCCTGGGAATTTTGGTCGACGATGCGGTAGTTGTTGGGGAAAGTGTTTTTGAAGAGAGGAAAAAAACCTCTGATCCTATTTTAGGGACAGAAAAGGGTGTCTCCAAGGTTGCTATCGCAACTGTATTTGGGGTCTTAACAACGATTGCGGCCTTTTTTCCCATGGTTTTGCTCGACAACCCGCTCGGCAAAGTTCTGGCGGGATTTTCCGGTATCGTCATTTTTGCACTCGCTTTCTCTTTATTTGAAAGCAAATTCATCTTGCCTGCCCACTTGGCTCATCTCAGCCTCACGCCTCCCTCAGGATTTTTCATCTTCAATTTCTGGCATAAATTTCAGAAAATTGCACAAAGGGGGCTTAACGGTTTTCGGGATCTTTTATATGCCCCGTTACTCAAAACAACGATCCGGCACAGATATGCCGCCTTGATCCTGTTTACTGCGGCAGGTTTCCTGGGACTTGGCCTTATCGGGCTTGGGAAAGTCAAAACTGTTTTCTTCCCTGATGTCCCTGGTCAGATTATTTCCATCAGCTTAAAAATGGATGCGCGCGCGCCTTTTGAACTGACTAAGGACAACATTGAACGCATTCAACAAATCGGCACTGAACTTAATGAAGAACTGCGAGGCCGAGCCAATTTAAAAAAACGGCCTATTCAGTCTACATTTCTCATAATCTCAAGTGCCAGATCAGCACTGATTTTCGCCGAACTTACTCCGGTCTCTGAACGCCCAAATGTAGATGTGGTGGACATCATTAGAGAATGGCGTGAACGATCTGGTCAGATCGAAGGTGCTGTCGAAACAGAATTTTCCGGGACCGAAGAGCTTGCTGGCGGCTTTCAAATTGTATTATCTTCCAAAGACCCGGAACTTCTGAATTTAGCAAGTGATGAGCTCCGTGCATTCCTCGGCAAAATCGATGGTATAAATAATATCCGCAGTAGCCGGACATCCGGGCAACCGGAATTGGAAGTTCGCATTAAACCCGAGGCTCGCACGCTTGGATTCAATTCGGCAAACCTCGCCTCACAAGTTGGATATTCTTTCGGCGGCGCTGAAGTTCAAAAAATAAGGCGCGACGGAACAGAATTTCGAGTCCTTGTCAGAAATACGGACATGGCACGGGATACAATTGATGATCTGCTACAATCACGCCTTCGGAGCAGTTCTGGCGAATGGATTCCGCTTCAATCCATTGCCGAGATAAAAGGACGATACATTTCTGGCACAATTCATCGGCAGAATGGGAAACGTGTTAATACAATTTCGGCCTCTATTGATCGATCTGAAGTCGCGCCGGAAGAAGTCGGGCAGGCTACTTTCCAGAAACTGCTCCCAGAGCTTTTGTCTAAATATCCCAGCGTAACAGTCAAAAAAGGTGGTGAACTTGAGGAAATGGGAGAAATAAAGGGGGGCATGAAGCAAGCCCTGCTCATTTCTGCTGTGTTGATCTATGTATTGATGGCTGTGCCGCTAAAGTCCTATTGGCAACCGCTCATAATTCTGACCATTGTACCTTTCGGGTTTATCGGCGCCGCTGTTGGTCATTTATTCATGGATTTGCCTCTGTCACTTCTGTCCTTTTTTGGCATGCTTGCCCTAACCGGTGTAGTCGTCAATGATTGCCTGGTCATGATCACCAGATATAATCAGTCACGTGAACAGGGTTTGTCTGTTCCCGACGCCCTTCATGACGCTGGCGTTGGGCGATTTAGAGCAATTTTTTTAACAACCGCAACAACAGTCATTGGCTTGTTACCATTGCTATTGGAAACCTCCGAACAGGCGCAATATCTGATCCCAGCTGCGGCCTCTTTGGCTTTTGGAGAATTGTTCGCGACTGCCTTGATGCTTCTTCTTGTCCCGGCCCTTGTTGCCATTGCCGAAGACGTAAAGGGGCTTTATTCGGGGCGCTGATACATATTGAGGTGTCAGTTGTAATCTTTCAATCTGTGCACAATTTGAGTTTCCCTTCCTATGAGTGGAGTTCGGGAGAGTGCCAGAACCTATACTCATGACTTGGGGTAGATAGATACATTTGTTGCTTGTTAACGCAAAATCCCTCCTAACTTTGGGAGTTGGGAGGGCTCTGTTGCAAGAAATGTAGGTTGTCGCAAGAGGTCTACTATGGTTGATTTCTAGATGACAATATCAAACAATCGGTTAATGAACTTGGCTTCCGCTATTGGTCCTGTTTCTCCGCGTAACCAAAAATTAAATTGCCCCTTTTTAAACATCCTCATCACTTCAAATCCTTTTATAGTGGCGTAAGCCGTTTTGAGAGATTTGAAGCCAAGAGTGGGCTTTATCAATCGCTTGAGTTTGCCGTGATCTCCTTCCAATCTGTTGTTGAGAAACTTGATTTGTCTATGGATAAGACCTTTTGGGAAAATGCCTTCCGCTTTCAATTCCCTGATCGCCTCCCCATAGGTCGGCGCTTTATCTGAGGATATGAATAAGGGGACCTGACGATTGTTATTTTTGATCGTTTTCTTTAGGAAACGCTTGGCGGCTCGGGTATTGCGGGTTGCCGACAAGAAGAAATCAAGGGTATCTCCACCCTAATCTATTGCTCTGTATAAATACTTCCAGTTGCCTTTAACTTTGATATAGGTTTCGTCAACGCGCCAGGAAATTGAGCGGTTTCGCTTGTACCATTTGAGCCTTTTCTCAAGTTCTGTAGCATAATGTTGAACCCAACGATAAAGCGTTGAATGATCGACATCGACGCCCCGCTCCTCCATCATTTCTTCCAGATCTCGGTAACTGATCCCGTATTTACAATACCAACGAACGCAATGAAGGATCACGGTTCCATTGAAATGTCGCCATTTGAAATCAGACATTCGAAACCCCTTCATAAAGTGCGGTCATCTAATGAACGATACGCCTAGTGTGATTTTTTGCAACAGGACCCTGTCTTGTATCATATTGATATGAAATTTGATAATGAGACGCCATTTTTTGAGATTTCTTTTGAGACAGAGACAGTCCTATAAACGATCGTTTATCGGACGCGATCAACTGAGACCGAGTCGGTGCGCTTAAAGTGATTTTTTGCAACAGAGCCGACCTAACATTGTTTGCGCGGCCTGTTTATTGGGCCGCGCAACATCTTGTATTTGGCACCAATCATTTCTTCAAAACAACACTCTCCGGCACGTAATGCACACCGGCATTGCCTTTATAGAAACTGGACAAGAACACTTTTCCTTCATGCGGAACAACCACGGAAAGGTCTCGAACCATATCACCTGAATGATTAACAAATGCCAGTATTTCGGATGCGTCTTTGGATAGAACCATGAAACCTGTTTCACGTTCGGTACCAAGAAGCCACTCGGGAGGAAGCCTAAGAAGAATGTGCTTGAGCCAGGGATACTTGTGAACGAAATCTGCCAATTTACTTCGTTTTTTGATAAGTCCAACCCATACACGCCCTTGTTGATCGCGATCCAATCCATCGGGCAAACTTGGTAAATCACTCCACAGAGTTTCGTAGGTTTCCGACTTTGGCCCAAACATATTGGCCCGAGTGATCATGACGTTGACAGTTTCGGTTATAAGCAGGCTTTTTTCATTTCCCTGCTCATCATATTCGATAAGGATACCGTCTGCAAAAATCGAATTTTCGAGTACCAGTCCAACTTTCCTAGTCTCTGTGTTATAGCGCCAAACACGCCCGTTTCTGGCCAACGTTATCGCATCGCCTACCGCTCCAGTCCCGGAAGACGCTTTAGGGTTACTGAAAGGTTCGGTCATATACACATGCTTGCCATCACGAGATACATCCAAATCGTTGCAGAACTGCATCGGCCGGCTGTTACTTTCATTCAATTCATCTTGCGGCTTTTCATTCAATGGCTGGGCATAAACCTTGCCAACATCCGGTTTATCGAAATTCGGGACTTCAAGCCCATCATCACGCAGGTTCCCGGTTATTGGAACGCGAGTAACAAGGGCCGAAAATTTTCCATCCTTTATATCCAGGAGATATAATCCTGGCCCATGTTCATATGTATTATTATCTAGCCGAGCCATACAAAAATAGGCGAGATTATTGTTACCCGGAGCCATCTTGGCGCCAGTTGGTGAAACAGGGGATAAGGCAAGCTTTTTTGCATCGCCTGTCTCACTGTCCACCATCCAGATCCACTCATCTCGTGCGCTAACAAGTACCTTGCTAGTTCCTGGGATAGGCAGAACTTCATCATGCCCGGGAACTTCTTTAGCGATGGTAACCATATTGGTTGCCAGCACATCACCGACGTTGGCTTGTTGTAGTTCTACGGGTCCATCACCAAATACTCGGGCGACTGAGACCTCATGATAAGACGGGGGTGCTGTCAGATACCAACCTGCGACACCGCTGGCCAAAACAGCCAACGTGACCAATGTCCATTTTCTCATAAATAGTTTCCTCCCTGCTCATAATATTTATTTTTTTCTGGTGTTCCATTGAGTTATTCATGCATATCGCCTCTTGCAGCATTCACCCCTTTGATTAACTGTGTTTGTCGGCATAAAACCAACGGATCTTCTGTGAGGCAAAGTGTAGACAAGGCGTATTTGTCTCAGTCAGTTGTTGTAATGCACAGCAACTTGGCCCGGCCGCCTTCAATGGCAGTTGATGGAAGATTGGCGTTGCTCGAACAGATCTGGCCTTCTGGTGTGAAGATGAAGTCCCTGAGGAACGTTACCTGCGTTGGACTAGGGTAAGCTCTGAAACTCTCAGCCAAAGGATCAAAACGCAAAATTCTGTCAGACATATTGGATGCTATCCAGACATGTTGATCCACCGGATTAATACCCACCGCATAGGGGGTTTCGTATTCACCAGGCGCCAATAAGGGGAGCTTGTAGTTCTTTTCAAAGGTTTCTGTTTTCGGATTGAATTTCATGAGATAGCCCGCCTCAAAAGAGGGAATCCACAAATTTCCATCCGCCGAAAATCGCATTCTGCGCGGTGCAGGATATGGGGTATTCCATTCGGTAATTTTCATTGTTTTTGGATCAAGGCGCCCTATCCGGTCAGCATAAAGTTTGGAGTACCAGATCGTCCCATCCAGAGGATTGACGTCAATCCCATAGGGTAGATTAAGTATGTCACGCCCTTGCCCGCTCCATTGATGGTGGGAAAGATTGAGATGCATGTCCTCTTTACCAAACCATGACGCTGTCTTCAGAACCGAAGGCAAAAGCAGATCAGTGATCCAGCGCCAGAAACCATTTGAGGGGGTTTCAATCAAGGTGATTTCTTTGGTCTGAATATCCATTCGCCCTATCTGATTGGACAGTGCCATTGAGAACCACAGAACACCGTCCTGATCAAAACGCAAGGTATGCGGATAGAGGCCATCTGATCCAATAGTCACGAATTCTGTCTCGCCCGTATTTGGGTCCAAGATACCGATTTCTGAGGCCAAACTATTCGTTATGTACAGCTTGTCATCCGGACCTTCAATGATAGAGTGAGGTCCGTGATGGGCTTCAAATGTCCCAAGGGGTGCTATCGCACCGGAAAACATTCCGCCCAGCGGCAGGTTGTTTGATTTCCACTGAATGTAATCGACTTTATTGGTCGAACGATCCAGCACCCAGATACGATCCGTGCCCATATCGACACCATAGATCAACCCATTTTTGGCGATCTCTATATCATGGACATAATTCAAGGATTCACCAAATGTCCACTCACGGAAGAGGGTACCAGGAAGACCGTCATGCATCTCCAGTGTACGGACTGCTTCTACTGGGCCGCCGTCGAATTCTCGCGAAAGGATCGAGGCAAAGTCATCTTGATTTTGCCAAGTGATGAGAGCGCCCATGCCTTCCATACGTCTAATTGTTTCGCGCCATTCCTCTTCCGTCTTCTCCTGTCGAGTATGTTCATTACCGATCTGGTGACAAAAGTGGCATTGGCTTACAAAGTCATTTTTCGTTCCGGCATTGTCCCAGTTGATAGCCGCAGCGTGTGCGGAAGCGGTCAATCTTTCCGATATCTTGTCAACGCTTTTTAACCCTTCCAGAATTGTTTTAACTTTCTGATTTTTGCCCGGCACTAATTTATTGAATTTGTCTACATATTCAGCGCCGGCTCGAATGCGTAGCACAAAAGGACCTACTAGATTGCTTTCGGACAAAACCCAGTTGCCATTGCTGTCAGTATAGGTAGTGATGCTTACGCCGCGATTATCAAAGATCGTCGCCATAGCTCCCGCAACAGCAGTGCCTTTGTCTAGCGAGACATTTCCGCTTGCAGTTACAGTATCGGAAAATGCAGGAACTCCACTTCCCATAAATAAAGTCAAGGTGAGTGCTAATCTCACCTTCTTCAGCCTACTATTGAACAAAACTACTCCTCCGGTTGAACCGTAATTTGGCGTCGACTGGAGTAGTAAACGTTAGAAATAATTTAGATGTTTGACATTTGGTGCCAATCTGCGCAATCAGCCGTTGCCTTCTAACCTTGATGAATGTCGGTATTGACTGGGTGGGATAAAGTTTGTTTGTCGGAATGCCCGAGAAAAAATAGAAACTTGGGAATAGCCGAGCACCTCTGAAATGGAAGTCAGATCAATATCAGTGTACTTTAGATATCGGCGGGCCAGTTCATTTCGTTGATCCGTCAGAGCATTTGTGAAAGTCATACCTTCTTCTTTGATCTTACGTTGTAATTTCCGCCGGGACATCCCTAAGGATTTGGCAATATCATCTATACCGCATGCTCCATCGTATAGACCAAGCAAGATCGCAATTTGTAATTGACGGAAAAACGAGTTCGACGATTTTCGAAGACGCCGTTCCATCACGATTTGAAGTTCCGTATAAAGTTTTGCGTTCGCAGAGCGAATTGGGAGGTTTAGGACTGACGCCGGGAACTCAATGGCGTTGATTTCCTGATCAAATTGCAGCAAGCAACGAAAACGGCGGTCATAAGGCGTGCGATCGCCAGGATGGCGTCGTGACAGTCGTATTATATCTGGCGACCATTGTGCGCCAATGATCTGCCGTAAAGTATTGACCAGAGTGCTGGCAATTAGGTCGACTTGTATCGGTAGCCCAAGGATATCTTTCTCCAATATCTCAACCGAGCATCTCACCATGTCACCAGAATGTTGCATATTTGCCTGCAGGGCATCGGTATGTGTGGATAAAAACTTGAACAAATCCTTGAGTCCTGCGCCAACTGTTGTTGCATGTTCCATTGTTTGGGACAAATTTCCCAACACAGAGAGTCCCTGATGACTGGACATTAAAAGCCCGAAATGCTCACAATTCGTATGCTGTGCGGCAACTTCTAGAGACTGCAGAAACTTGCGGTATGGTACCCTCACCTCCGTTTGCTGGGCTATATCGGTCGGCAGGTTTACCGTATCAAATATAATGTGTGGATCGACTTTATGCTGTCGGACCAATTCCACCAACCCATCAAAGACTGCTGCTCGAATATAATACTTCAAACAGTTTTCCCTTCTTCGGCAAACTTCTTCACGAAGATATTTGATTGAAATATAACAGTGGCTCAGCGAGTGAAGTACGCCAGGCATCAGAATTTAGTCTTTAGTTCCAATTTATAGCATGTTCTATCATTAAGCTTACGCCAGGTCTACCGGACAGGGCAATGGTGATTTTCGCGGTCAGAGATTGTCTTTTGTCGGCTAATAGGCACATCTGAAGTAGATACAATCTGGACGAATTGTATGTAATCTGGCTGCTAACTTACTTTGAGTTTTATTATGGAAGACGGTCGTTGGTTGCATGCCCCGCAACCAAGATCTTGACAACGTTAATTGTGGATTTGTCTTGACGGACTTACAGCCACAGCGTCAAGATGGAAGTTGCTTCCCCAGTAAGCCGCCCAATCAATGATCGGCGGCGCAAACTTTATCAATCCCTTTAAAACAGCATAAAATAGGAAGTAATACCGAGATTAAGATTTCTTTTGCATTGAGGAT
>PJEL010001847.1_pt1 | contig 20317 bp, 23 predicted proteins | sample 1853271 | NCBI WGS metagenome assembly PJEL01 (sample SAMN08108733, study PRJNA415343) | Invertebrate metagenome, whole genome shotgun sequencing project. | host: Globobulimina | place: Sweden: Gullmar Fjord | collected 2015-08
GATAGTGAAGACAGCACTCGTCCCAGACCGTGTCCTCCGCCGATAGCGACTACATGCTCATATTGATTTAACGCGCTTTTATGCATCCGGGTTGTTCCTTCCTGAATACCCAATAGATATTTTGACGCTAGCATTATATCTTAAAACACTGTTTTGATGTGTAGTTTAGTTCAATATGGCATATAATCCTTTTCAGTTTTCTACTGCAGAGAAAAAAATGAAAACAGGAAGAGTTGGGAAATTAACCGTTGCTGTTGGCTTCGTCTTAATTTCGATCATTGTATTAAAGTTAATCTTCGTAGATATTGTTGACGACAAAGGGGAAGAAGTCGGTGCATTAGTCGAAAATAAACAAGCCCTTAGTCTTATCCCTGATTTTTCTGCCATTTCAAATGTTGGGCAAAAGAAGCAAGCTTTTTTCGATTATTTAAGGCCTTCAATTCGACTTCAAAATGGCATCATCAGTGATGAACGTACTTTCTTACAAAGGTCCAAACAGCATCTGGAAGATGGTTTATTACTCACAGATGCGGAGCTGTATCGCATCGAAGAGATAGCGAATAAGTATCAATATTCGTCGAGAAGTATCAACACAAGCACACTGGACAAATTGCTGATTAGAACCGACACCATCCCGGAGTCTATGGTTCTTATCCAAGCCGCCAATGAAACGGGTTGGGGGAGCTCTCGCTTTGCGAAAGAGGGCCTTAACTTCTTTGGACAGTGGTGTTTTAAAAAGGGGTGTGGGCTCGTTCCTCAGTCAAGAACTGCAGGTATGTCACATGAAGTTGCGGTATTTGATTCAGTTGAAGCTTCTGTCGCCTCTTACATGAGAAACCTCAACTCCAATGCCGCATACTCATTACTGCGCTCCATTAGAGCCGATCTGAGGGCTCAGAATAAACAGCCTCAGGCAAGTGAATTGGTTTGGGGCTTGGTAAACTATTCAGAACGTCAGGAAGCTTATATCGATGAGCTCCTGGAAATGTTACGTCAAAATAAACGGTACTTGGTGGAGAATCATGAAGAAAGGCCTTCTGTTTAGTTGTTTAATCATCGCTTGTTCCTCAGTTCAAGCTGCACCTATTTCTCTGGAGTATCAAGGTTTTTACCAAAGGCTCAAGCAAGTTAACAAGGGACATTATCCCTTAGTTGAAATCGCGTTTTCGGTGCCAATGGCTGGTCCTTGCATAGTAAAGAGTGGAACATTGACGACAGAGAAAGAGTCTTTCCCACTGACAATTACCGAGAGGCAAAGGATATTTTTGCCCTATGATGACAAGCTAAAATCAGACCGAGCCCTGATTAATCTCGACATAGATGGCGATAGCAGCAAGTGTAATATCGCCATGCAGGTTAGGGCGAAACAGACCAAAGTCGAATACTTACAAACTGAAGTTGTGCAAATACAAACCGAGATGGACGAGCTGCTCAATGCTATGCAGGGGTTTCCCATGCGCTATTTTAGCTCTGACATTGCCGGATTAAACTTTGAGTTTGAGCCTGGCAGTAAGACACGTGTAACGATCGATGGGGTTGAGCAGATAGTCACAGGTTTGCTAAGGTTACCGCGTGAAAGAATTGCCACGCTAAATAGAATAGAGTTCCAGACTAAACCTTTAGTTATCAGTCCCTGGACCAATGGTTAAAGCGTAAATAAAAAAAGCCCGGCTGATGCCGGGCTTTATTATATCTCTGCGATGATCAACGCTTTTATAACTGCTTTAAGAGGTGGTCTCTAAGGAGTATAAGTACTGACGATGTCGATTTTATTTTCACTGCGACTCTTGGCTGCTGCATCCAGATCGATATGACCATTGTTAGCGACATCTACAAAATCGAATGCCGGAAGATCTGATTCGGCAACGTCCCCTCTAAGCGGCGCATCTGCATCTCTTTGCAGAGAGATAAAGTCAAACTGCTCGCGGTCTACGCCCTGTGAAGGAGAGGTATTCTGCATCGCCGTGAAGATAGATTCGATGCGACCTGGGTGATGCTCATCCCAGAGATTAAGCATATCTTTAACTTCTGCACGCTTCAGGTTTTCTTGCGAGCCACAAAGGTTACAGGGAATGATCGGGAAAGCCTTGAGTTCGGCGTATTCAGCAATATCTTTTTCGCGGGAGTAAGCCAGAGGACGGATAACCATATTAGCACCATCATCGGACAACAATTTTGGTGGCATGGCCTTCTGTTTTCCGGCAAAAAACATATTTAAAAACAGGGTTTCAATGATGTCATCTCTGTGATGCCCTAATGCGATTTTAGTCGCACCGATTTTTTGTGCAAAACCATATAAGGTACCGCGACGTAATCGAGAGCATAAGGAACAGGTTTTTTGCCCTTCAGGGATCTTCTCTCTGACGACAGAGTAGGTGTCTTTTTCAATAATGTGGTACGGCACATTCAGAGTGTCCAGGTAAGCCGGCAGCACCTCTTCAGGAAAGCCCGGTTGTTTCTGGTCCAGGTTAACAGCAACAATCTCAAATTTGATGGGTGCGCGTTGTTGAAGGTTCAGCAGTATATCAAGCATCGCATAGCTGTCTTTTCCGCCGGAAAGGCAGCACATGACCCGATCACCTTCCTCAATCATATTATAATCGCCAATCGCTTTACCCACTTCACTGCGTAACTTACGCTGAAGTTTGTTCATTCGAGAGGTGTGGTGTTTGGAAAGATCTTCAGACATAAAAAACGCGCCTAGTAACACTTGAATTCTGGGCGCGTAGTATATATTAAAACTTAATCTTAAAAAAGAACCGTAAGGTTAACTCTCTTCTAATGGTGAATGGTAACCATCGGGTTTAATAGCCAACAGATCACAGTTAATGCTATCGATAACATGTTCAGCCGTATTACCGATGAGCGCTGCCGAGAAGCCGGTGCGACCTACGGTGCCTAATATCACGAGTTCTGCGTCCAGCTGCAGGGCAAGATCCGGGATCACATCCTCAGGTAAACCTTCTTTAACATGACAAAAATCGGTTGATATACCAAAGGTATTCGCCAGTGAGCCTACTCTCTGTTCATGCTGCATACGAATAGTTTCGCTATAGGTATGTGCATCGAAGTCAGGAAGCTCTATGGCCAGATTAACCGGCGTGCCCGGATAACCATTAACGAGGTGTACCTGAGCATCAAACTTCTGCGCTAAGCCCTGCGCATGTTCTATTATCTTGCCGTTTAATGTCTGGTGATCGTCATCTTCAGAGCCGACATTAACGGCACAGAGAATTTTTCCGGCGACAGGCCAGTCATGCTCTTTAACCAACAAGACAGGAACGGGAGCCTTACGCATAAGGTGCCAATCAGTTGGAGTAAAGATAACAGACTTAAGCTTGTCATGTTCATGAGTACCCTTGATGATGAGATCATACTCACCAGCAATGGCATGCAGGATAATGCTCTCGAAGGGGCGGTTATGCCAAATGACCTCAGTTTCAATCACGGTGTCGGCTTTAGAATAGGCTTCGACTAAGTCCTCTATCCATGCTTTGCGCTGGGCAATAACACCTTGTCTCATCGCTTCACGTTCATGACCCGAGAGTATTGAAGTCATCTCATAAGAGAAGTCAAAAATTGATAGAAATACAGTTATAGTGGCCTGATTTTTTGAAGCGAGTTCAACGGCTCGAGCAAGCGCGGGTTGCTTATCGCTAGTCGGATCGACAACAACTAAGAGCTTTTTATAGTCCTTCATAATCATTCCTCTTTCTCATACGTTAACTTAATAATGAGCTACAGAGGGCAAAATACATTGTTTCAGATCAATATTGCCCGATTTTCTTTACCTGATTGGAACTGATTCATTATTGAGTATTAATTAAAATAATCTATTTGAGTCATGTATTTAACTATACATTAATTTACAAGAAGTAGAACAGAATAGAGGAGAATTTAAGCAAATAGTTAACAGGCGGCGTGGACTAATCTCGCCTAGATTTCGATGGATGTAGCAGTTAATTTAGAAAAGGTAGGAAACTTGTAGAGACATAGCTAATTTTTATGAAAAAAAGCCATGTCTCCTGATACTGATACTTGTACTTTATCTTGCTATAGAAGTATTACCAGCAAGGGTATTGAGCGCTTCAAAGTTAACGATAGTAATGTACTTACCCTTAACTTCGATCAAATCGGCTTTTTGGAAGCGGCCAAGCAGGCGGCTAATCGTTTCAACCGTAAGCCCTAAATAGTTACCTATGTCACCACGAGTCATGGTTAGTCTGAACTCTTTTGGAGAAAAACCACGATTGCCAAAACGGGTAGCCAGATTACTGATAAATGCGGCAAGTCTCTCTTCAGCATTCTTTTTACTGAGCAGAAGAATCATCTCCTGGTCGCTTTGGATCTCATTACTCATTAAGCGCATGATCTGTTGTCTCAACTTTGGCATTGTGCCACTAAGATCATCTAGAGTTGTATAAGGAATTTCACAAACCATGGATGTTTCAAGGGCTTGAGCGAAACTTTGGTGTTCCTGAGAGTGGATACCATCAAAACCAATCACATCACCAGCTAAGTGAAAACCCGTGATCTGCTCGTCACCTTGCTCTGTAATAGTAAAGCTTTTTATGGTGCCTGAACGAATGGCATAAAGAGATTTTAAAGGGTCACCAGACTTGAAGATCTGCTCACCTTTTTGGATAGGCTTTTTTCTTTCGATAATCTCATCGAGACGATCGAGCTCATTGGTATTGAGTGTAAAAGGAATACACAAGGTTCCCATACTGCAATCATGACAATGAATGGCGCATCCGGGAACGGTCGAACGACGACTTTTATTGTTGTCTGTCATAGTGTCTCTCAAATTTCTCTATTACGCATATGGTAAACTAATTTAATAAGCTGAGCTAGCTCAGCTGAGCAATTGCAATGTACAAAGTTTGTAAACCAAATATGACCAAGATCGAGCCGCTGACCAATCTTACCATTCTATTTTGAACCCAACGGCCGAAAACATTGGCCGCCACCCCTGCACTGAGTAGGGCTGGAAGGGTGCCCAGCCCGAAAGATGTCATTATCATGGCTCCCTGAGATGCAGAGTTTGCCGCCACGGCCCAAGTTAATGTACTGTAAACTAACCCACAAGGAAGCCATCCCCATAACATACCGCCGATGAATGCCTGAGGTAGTGTTTTAACGGGAACCATTCGGCTTGCAATGGGAGATAAAAACCGCCAGACAAATTTACCTGCACGTTCAATCTGTACGATACCAGACCAGATTTGCGCAATGTATAGACCCGTCGCAATCATCATAAGACCGGCTATCAGCCTCAAAGTGATGAGATACAAGTCCATATCAAACAGCATGCCTAACGCGCTTGCTGAACCTCCTACAAGTGCACCGGCTAAGGCATAACTTAATATCCGGCCCAAATTATAGGTAAACAGAAAACGCAGTTGTTGTACCAACTGATTTTGTTTAGCGGAGCGGGGAAGTTGGGATGAAAAAGCACCAATTAAACCACCACACATTCCTATGCAGTGGCCAGCGCCCATCAGCCCTACTAAGAAGGCGCCGGTTACGCTGTAATCAATCAAGAGGGCGTTGACTCGTTATCGTTAGCTTTTGGAGTCGGTTTTTCATCTTCGTCAAATAGGATGGATACACTCTGCCTGTCAAGATCATCAAACTGTTCAGATTTTACAGCCCAAAAAAAGATCCCAATCGCGATAAGCACAAATAGCATGGCTATCGGGATCAACACATAGATGATACTCATAAACGAACCCTTAATAATCTCAGACTATTACCGACCACGATAAGTGAACTTGCAGACATACCTAAGGCAGCAATATAAGGTGCAACATGGCCTGTAACGGCCAACGGGATTATAAACAGGTTATAACCGAGAGCCCAGTACAAATTCTGCTTAATGATCTTATCAGTTAACCTTGCAACCGTTACCGCATCGTTAAAACGTGACAGATGATCGCCAAGTAAAATGAGATCGGCACTATTCTTAGTGATTGCAGAGCCACTTCCCATCGCGACAGAAAGGTTGGCTCCTGCAAGAACGGGGGCATCATTGATCCCATCGCCAAACATGGCAATAGAGGCATTTTTTTGAAGCTTTTGAATAAGACTCAGCTTGTCTTGGGGCTTTAATCCTTTATAAACATCGGTAATGCCAATTCTGCCAGCAACCTCATCGACATGTATCGAACCGTCACCACTGGCCACTGACACTTTACAGCCTTGCTCTGTAAGCGTCTGTACCGTTTGCTTGGCGTCGGTTCTGATCTCGTCGACTAACTTGAACCTTGCGAGGAGTTCATCCCCCTGAGCCAGATACACGGCTTGTGAATGATCACCTTGAACTGCGATAAATTCGGCGCTACCGATCCGGTAATCGATGTTATTTATCTGACCACTTAGGCCCAAACCGACAAAACTTTGTATCCGGCTCACTGTGAGTTGTGCATTCTTGTATGGCTCGAAAGCCTTGGCTATCGGGTGTAGAGAGCTCGCTTCAAGCGCTGCTGCGACTTCGAGCACTTGTACCTTATCGAGTTGACCATAAAGTTCGATATCTGTGATCGTGAGTGTGCCACAGGTGAGGGTACCCGTTTTATCGAATACGACATGGTTTATTTTCGTGAGTTTTTCAAATACGCCGGGTTTGCGGGCAATGATACCGATTCGGGTAAAAATTCCCGTAGCACAGGTCACAGCGGTAGGCGTAGCAAGCGCCAAAGCACAAGGGCAGGTGGCGACTAACACCGCCAAGGTGACCCAGAAAGCATCTTCTGGCCAATATATTTTCCAGACAACGTAGGTCAATAACGCGATAGACAGAATTGCCCAGGTAAAATAATTTGAGATAGTGTCGACGTACAGGGCGACTTTAGGTTTGTTATTTGAAGCCGACTCCTGCAGACGAATGATTTCCGCCACGAGTTGATCTTGACCAATTGCGGTGATCTTGAGTTTAATCGGCTGCTCAACATTAATGGTGCCCGCATAAACCTCACTGGTGTCAGATTTCTGTACCGGGGTCTGTTCACCTGTGAGCATGGCCTCATTGAAGCTGGAGCGGCCTTCGATAATGGTGCCGTCGGCGGCGACAACCTCCCCGGGTTTAACCAGTATGATGTCTCCCACTTTCAATCCTTTCGCGGGAACCTCTTCACAGGTGTCATTTGATATCAGATGAGCCGTAAGCGGCACCAGTTTATGCAAATTGCTGGAGCTTACAGAGGCTTTTTGCCGGGCATTTTGCTCGAAGTATCGACCGAGTAGCAAGAAAAAGGTAAACATACTGACCGACTCAAAATACACCTCGCCGGTAGCATTAACCGTGGCAATACAGCTGGCGATATAAGCGCCTAAGATGGCTATCGATACCGATACATCCATATTGAGCCGTCCACTGAACATGGAGCGGATGGCGCTAAAATAGAAGGGTTGAGCCGAATAGAACACCACCGGGGCGGCAAATATCATACTCACCCAACGAAAGTAGTCACGAAACTCAACTTCGAGTTCGGTGAAATAGCCGGCATAGAGGGCGAGGGCGAACATCATCACCTGCATGGTGGCAAAGCCCGCTAAACCCAGCCTCAATAAAAATTTTCGACTGTTCTGCTTACTCTGGATCTCCTGTTCATCGACCTGATAAGGGGCCGCCTGATAACCGATAAGGCTAATTTGGCTGAGTATTTCACTGAGTTTTATCTGCGTTGGCAACCAGGTGACTAAGGCGCGTTCCGTCGTGGTATTCACCTGGATACTACAGATACCGGGAACATACTTGAGTTTGTGTTCAATAAGCCAGGCACACGCAGCACAAGTAATGCCATCGATTGAGAGCGATACCCTTGAGATATCGCTTTCACTGTGGACAAAGTCTTGCTGGACCTCTGGCAGATCGAATGCTGAATAGGCGGTTAATTCTTCGGGGACCAGTGCCGTTTGCTTACTGCCGGGCTCGGTTCTGTACTTATAATAGTTACTGAGTCCAGCCTCTAAAATAGCGGCAGAAACGGCCTGACAGCCAGGGCAACACATCAAACGATCACTATTATTAATGTGGGTCGTGAATTGAGAGCCTGTTAATACGGGCTCACCGCAATGAAAACATTCAGGGTACTTCATAGGTGATGTCGTTTAACCTAGTTCAACCAGTATTGAGAGTCATCTTTGATCTCAAGTCGTTTTTGAATTCGCCAAGTACGGTCAAACCCTTCCAATCTGACTTCCCATGCACCCGTAATAGGATTGGCAAGTTCGATCCGGTAGGCTTTATCGCCGTCGGCCGTAACAATTTGTCCGAAATCACGCTTTTCTATGGTGGGGTGAAAAAATTCTACACTCAGTGCTGCAAGGTAAGACTCACCACCATGCTGAGTGATAGTGACTTCATTGTCGTCAACGAGTAATTCAAATTGCATTCCAAGCTGTTTAGCCTGTTTGATTTTCTTAAGATCCATATTAATGGCTTTACCATCTTTATAATAATCTTCAGAAACCAGAGAATCTTTATTATCTATCGCAAGATAGAGTAAGTTGAAGCTAGCCAAAACCGCACAAAGGGGCAAAATAATTAAAAACCAAGGCCAGAACTGCTTATACCAGGCTTGTTGTTTGTTCATCTGTCATACCTATTATAATAATTGCGATTATTTTACCGCTAAAAATGTGATTTAGCACCCTAAAAAAAAGGCCTCGATAAGATCGAGGCCTCTATGTTGCTTAGATGTAACTACTTGTTTGACAAGCTATAAACATAAGCTGTGATAACGTGAACTTTCTCTTCACCTAACACATCTTTCCAAGCTGGCATGACACCGCTACGACCATTCTTAATTGACTGTTCGATAGAACCACGGCTACCGCCATACAACCAGATGTTGTTGGTAAGATTAGGCGCACCCATCATCTTATTACCCGTCGCATCCATACCATGACAAGCGAAACAGCCCTTCATGAATGAGCCTTGACCTTGAGCGGCTAGGGCTTCATCGTGATCTCGACCAGCAAGCTTAGTAACATACTCAGCCAAACCTTTGATTTCACTGTCTTCGATTGGAAGACCACCTTTAGGTGGCATCATCCCATGACGACCATTCATGATAGACGTTTTAATAGTGGCTAACTCACCACCATATAACCAATCACCGTCAGTCAGATTAGGGAAGCCTTTACTACCACGGGCATCACTACCATGACATTGCGAACAGTTGTGTAAGAACAGACGACCACCCACTTTAAGGGCCTCTTCGTTCTTAACCAACTCATCGAGAGGCGTTTCGGCATAAGCCTTGAAGATAGGGCCAAATTTCTCATCGGCACGCTTAACTTCCTGGTCATACTGAACCCAACGACCTTCTTTAACCGCAAGCTCAACTGCTGCTTTAGAATCGGCTGCAATGCCATTCTCGGTTCCGATGCTTTGGTTAGCGCTCGACCAACCTAAGAAACCTTTGAAGTTTCCAAGACCCGGATAAAGCGCTAAGTAAATAACACCAAAAACGATGGTGACGTAGAACAGATAACTCCACCACTTAGGTAGTGGGTTGTTCAGCTCTTCGATGCCGTCAAAGCTATGTCCCATCGATTTGCCTTCTTCAACACCAGTGTTGTTTTTAGAGACAATTCTTAAAAGGACAAAACATCCAACGATTACCACGATAGTGAGTACGGTAATCCATATACTCCAGAAGCTACTCATCACTTATGTTCTCCTGAACCCTTGTTTAGTTCATCATCTGAAAAAACAAGGTTAGCCGCTTCGTCAAATTGATCCTTACGACGAGAGCTGTAAGCCCATGCAAATATACCGACAAAGGTTAACATCACGACAATGGTAATAATGCCTTGTATTGTTCCGTAATCCATATAGTTGCCTCCTAGTTATTTCAGTGCATGTCCAAGGGACTGCAGATAGGCGATAAGTGCTTGCATCTCAGTTTTACCTTCGACCGCTTTTTGTGCACCCGCAATCTCTTCATCGGTATAAAGGTCTTGGCCTTTATTTCCACCTTTATGAAGGTTACGAAGGATATCCATCTTCTGGCCAGTTAACTTGCCGTCAAGCTTGTTCTCTGCCAACCAAGGGAAACCAGGCATATTTGATTGAGGTACCACAGCGCGTGGGTCAATCAAGTGAACTTCATGCCATTTATCGCTGTATCTACCGCCTACACGTGCCAAATCAGGACCGGTACGCTTAGAACCCCACTGGAATGGGTGATCCCATACAGACTCACCAGCGACAGAGTAGTGACCATAACGCTCAGTCTCTGCACGCAGTGGGCGGATCATCTGGCTGTGACAGTTATAACAACCTTCACGGACATAGATGTCACGACCTTCAGTCTGTAGAGCTGTGTAAGGAATCAATCCATCGACAGGCTCGGTAGTGTCTTTTTGAAACAACAGGGGAGTGATCTGCACTAAACCACCAATACTAATGGCGATAACAGTGAGAATACCCATTAAACCGATGTTTTTCTCGACTAACTCATGATTAAATTTCATCGTTTCTACCCCTTATGCTTCTGCTAATGCAGGCAAAGATTCTTTAGGCGCTTTTACTGTCTTAAACACGTTATATGCCATTAGAAGCATACCGGTTACAAAGAAACAGCCACCAAGGAATCGAACAAAGTAGAATGGGTATGAAGCTTCAATACTTTCAACGAAGCTATAAGTCAGAGTACCGTCAGAGTTAACTGCACGCCACATCAGACCTTGCATCACACCAGAGATCCACATAGATACGATATATAGAACGGTACCGATAGTCGCTAACCAGAAATGAACATTAACCAGGTTAGAGCTATACATACGACCGTGTCCGTAAAGCACTGGGATTAGGTGATAAAGCGAACCAATAGAAACCATCGCAACCCAACCTAGCGCACCAGAGTGAACGTGACCAACGGTCCAGTCAGTATAGTGAGATAGGGCGTTTACGGTCTTGATTGCCATCATTGGGCCTTCGAAGGTAGACATACCGTAGAAAGACAATGAAACAACAAGGAAACGTAATACAGGATCGGTTCTTAGTTTATGCCAAGCACCTGATAGCGTCATGATACCGTTAATCATACCACCCCAAGAAGGAGCGAATAAGATAAGTGACATCACCATACCCAACGACTGAGTCCAATCTGGTAGCGCAGTATAGTGTAGGTGGTGAGGACCAGCCCAGATATACAGAGCAATCAGTGCCCAGAAGTGAACGATAGACAGACGGTATGAGTAAACCGGACGACCCGCTTGTTTAGGTACAAAGTAATACATCATACCTAAGAAGCCAGCAGTAAGCAGGAAGCCTACGGCATTGTGACCGTACCACCACTGAACCATTGCATCGACCGCACCGGCATATAGAGAGTAAGACTTCCATAAGCTGACGGGTACAGCCATAGAGTTAACTATGTGCAATACAGCGACAGTGATAATAAAGGCACCGAAGAACCAGTTCGCCACATAAATATGGGAAGTCGTTCGTTTAACAATAGTACCGAAGAAAACTATCGCATACGTGACCCACACAAGGGTGATCGCGATGTCGATAGGCCATTCAAGCTCAGCATATTCTTTACCACTGGTGATACCCAGAGGCAGAGTCACTACTGCTGAAAGAATGATGGCTTGCCAACCCCAGAATGTAAATGCAGCCAATTTGGGTGCAAAAAGTCGGGTTTGACATGTGCGTTGAACGATATAGTAGGATGTTGCGAAAAGTGCTGAAGTACCAAACGCGAAAATCACGGCATTAGTATGCAGAGGTCTAAGACGACTGTATGTAAGCCATGGAGTATCGAAGTTTAGTTGTGGCCAGATCAACTGAGCCGCGATCAATACACCCACTGACATACCAATAATTCCCCACATAACTGTTGTGAGGGCAAACTGGCGGACAACGGTGTAATTGTAATCAGCGCCTTGTGGCTGGGAATGGTTCATCATATTGCTTCCACTGCTTATTACTTATACTTATTATTTGAGTAAAAATGAGTCTTTACCCGTTAAATAGACACAAAACCGCGCTCCCTACGGAACATTGGGGAATGTGTCAACGTGTAGCCCTGCAATATTTGTCATATTTGCAAGGTAAAGCAATGATACTTGAGCTATGTCAAAAAAGATAGGAATTGTGGAGGGGTAAAAGTTGATCTAGATCAAGCTACGCAATAGAATGTAAACACTTTTCATCTAAAGGTTAAAATTTGTGCTACGGGTAAAATTTACTAAGCAGTTTTCGCTTTATCTTCTTCTAATATGGGCATTATTTTGTTCATCTTGCTCTCAGGAATCCCCCGAAGATGTATCAAAAACAACCAAAGACAGCTCGCTTTGTGACTTTAGGGTAGGTAAATGTACGCAGTCTGTTGCAGGCATTACATTTGACCTATTAGTCAGCCCCTACAATACCCCCAGTGAAAAGCCGTTAACACTTGAGCTTATCGGCTCTGAACCCGTAAATGACCTCACTATGCGGGTTGAGGGAAGAGATATGTTTATGGGGGTTATTCCGGTTAATTTAACCAAAGTTGATGAAAACCTATATAATGGTCAACTGATATACGGTTCTTGTAGCAGTAATTACATGGTGTGGAGAGCCTTTGTTACTTTCACTAAGCAAGGTACTCAGCATGCCGTCATGTTTGACTTTCTTGCAGATAATGAAGATAACGAGCTGTAGGTCTCTTTGATAAAGCCAATGATAAATCCCGGATGTATGCCAGAATCTAAATAGGCGTGGCACTAAACGGTGGTGAAATGCCTATTTAATTCCTGGATGGTATAGCTTAATAGTTTAACTCTGTAGATTTTCGTCACTCAGTTCCTCTTTAACTTTGGTAAACACTTCAATATTATCGATAAAGTGTCGTAACAATTCCGGGTCAAAATGTGAACCAGAACCTTCTTCCATTGTCTTTAGCACTTCATCTAAAGGCCATTCAGGTTTATAACACCTTGCATGGGATAGGGCGTCAAACACATCGGCAATGGCAACGATTCGGGCAAAGACATGGATCTCATCAGCCCTCAAGCCCGTTGGATAACCCGAACCATCGTATTTTTCATGATGCTGAAGTGCGATGATACTTGCCGCCTTCAAAATTGGACGCTCAGAGTTAGCCAGAATTTGATGACCAACAGCTGGGTGCTGCTTCATCACATTCCACTCCTCTTCGTTCAACTTACCCGGTTTTAATAGCACTGCGTCAGGCGTGGCAATTTTTCCGATATCATGCATAGGGGAGGCGTGCTTGATCAAATCTGCCTCATGCTCTTTAAGTCCCGCAATAAGCGCCAGCTTATAACAGTATTCGGCCATGCGCTTAACATGGTTAGCCGCCTCTTTTGAACGACTCTCTACTACATCGCCTAACCGTAAAATCAGTTCGGATTGAGTATCTTCCAACTCTTTATTTAATAGTAAGTTTTCAAATGCGACGCCGACATTGATGGCGAAGATATCTATCAACTTCTTATCCAGATCATCAATCTTACTAATCCCGTCCATGTAGAGCAGGTTAATCCAGCCACTCTTTGCAGGAAAATACCCTATAAAACAATCCTCTTCATACAAACAACGCTTCTGTTTCAGGGCTGATTGTAATAGCTTTCTGATGTGATCGGGAACTGGCTTTTCATGATGACTCGAGAACTGTCCTGTACCCGCAAGAATGTGTAACTCATCGGTATTAACCTGTTCACTCATGGCATCGATGGCATTGCAGGTCAGCAATAAGGTTTCGCTGTCGAGGTTTAACAGATTAGCGACCTGAGTCAGTAGGCCATCGGCGAAATTAAATAGGGTACGTAATTCGAACAGACCCGATGTGGCCTGGACGACTCTTTCCAATCCTTTTCTGTGCTTAATTTGGTTTTCCCTGGCCTCCTCAATCAACATGATATCCCGGTAGGATCGAAGAGCGGAGTAGACACTGGTGACTAACTTTCTGGAGTCGAGTTCGGCCTTTGCCTTATAGTCATTGATGTCATAATTGACGATGACATCTTCTTCGGGCGCTTGACCCGGTTGACCCGTTCTGAGTATCAATCTGATGGAGCTATTTTTAAGGTCCTCTCTTATCCATTTCACCAACTCAAGGCCTGCGTGGTCACTTTCCATCACCACATCGACAAAGGCCATTGCCACATTTGCCTCTTTACTCAGTATCTGTTTTGCTTCTTCACCGCTATAGGCATTAATGAACTCAAGTGAACACTTATCGAGTTTAAATCTGGATAGGGCTAATTTGGTTACTGTGTGGACATCGGGTTCATCGTCGACGATAAGGATCTTCCACGCCGGACCAGAGCTCTCTTCCAGCTTCTTTTTTTTACCTGAAAAAAGGGGGCTTTTCTTTGCTATATCGATCAGCATTAGACAACCTCAAAAAGTGAAAAAATGTATCCCTATCCATTGAGTGTAGAACAATGTTCAGGATGCTGGAAAATAGTCAGACAAAAAACAGCTAAACACCTTTACCTATTAATTATCGTATAGTTTTACCAAAATCGCTATTGATAACCATTCTCATTTGAGGGTATCATTTACTCTGTACTAATTTATATAGGGACCAACAATGAAAAACTCGAACGTCAATATGTCTATCTCTTCGAAGAAGTTAACAGAGCTTATCCAATCAGGCGCCTTGTGTGCCGCTGACTTCCGTTGTCTTGACCTGGAATCTAAACAAACCGTTTGGCAGATGTGCCTATGGTGCTGCAGTAAACGTATCCATTGTTCTCATGACTGCATTAAAAACTGCCCTAAGTCATGCGCCGATTCATTAAATTTGCACACAACTACAAGTATTGAACAAGTTGGCCAAATAACAAGTAAAGAGATGAAGTTTATCGGCATCATTTGAAAGACTTAGTCATATCGTTAGTGACATAAATTATAATCATTACGTCAATTTTGCATTTAAGTTCAACAGCTCAATTCCGAGACAGACATAGATTACAAACTCTATTTAATACTGCTAAAATCATAAAGTTACCTTAAACGAAGAAAATTTCCGGATCTCGGTCATCCCCCACGTATAAAGAGCAATTACCATGCAGATGCCTCCCGTTTTTCCACTTTTTGAATCAGCAAGCAATATTGAGGAGGGCAACAGCATTGTCAATCAGTACATTACCCAGATCAGCATAGATACCGTTCCCGATGCGGGACTCGTTTATGAACATGCTGCAGAGTTACTCTATGAGCAGAAGCATAATGAGAATAGTTATAAGGCTTACAGAAGCGAACTCACCACCTTCTTTCACTGGTGCTTCGATGTCGCCGGGCAAACACCGGCTTCATTAACTCGCAGGGAGATAGCACGATATGTCGATTATTGTCAGCATCCGCCCGAGAACCTCATTGGCTACTTTAATGTAGCCCAGTTTAAACTCGATAAAGCATCCGGGGAGAGGGTACCTAATCATGCCTGGCGTCCGTTTGTGGGTAAGAAAGCACTGGGTAAAGAGCAGCCTTATAGCCTGAGCGAGAACGCGTTAAAGACAAAAATTGCCATTCTCTCCTCCTTCTACAGCTATTTAATGAGCGAGGACTATTGCGATCGAAACCCGGCGCAAGCCTGGATGAACCACAGTCGATTCTCTTCGAAGAAGAAATATCAGGTCAAAATGGAGGAGGGCAGCATGCTCTCATTCACCGAATTACAGTGGTCTTACGTTATCGCGTCAGTTGAACAGTTGGCTAAGGAGGAACCGGAACTGCACCAACGTAGCCTGTTTCTTATTAAGCTTATCTATTTTTGTTATCTGCGTATCTCTGAAGTGGGGGCTAGGGCAGGCTACTCACCGGTCATGGGACAATTTAAGCAAGATAAACAAACTGGGATCTGGAGTTTCTTTATTCCCTTAAGTAAAGGGGGGAAACGACGTAGCGTCGCTATTTCGAAGGCTCTACTCGCAGGACTAGTAGAGTACCGAAGGCATCTTAAACTGTCTGATTATCCAAGCCAAGGGGATAATCATCCGCTTTTTATTCGACATAGAGCGGCGGGGCGAGGCAGGGATGTTGGCGCTATTAATGCTAACTTAGGGATCCGTCAACTAAGAGATGAGATCGAAAAGATCATCGAACATGCAGCTAAAAGTGCCGAAAATGACGGATTTGACGAAGATGCAAAGCAGATGAGGGGGTTAACCGCCCATAATATTCGTCATACGGGGATCACCCATGACATCAATATTAACGGCAGACCGTTATCTCATGTACAGGCCGATGCGGGACACGAGAGTATCGATACCACATCCCAATATCTGCATACTTCACAAATAGAGCGTCATCAGAGCGCACAAAATAAAGTACTGGATCATCTGCAGGGAATCGAATGATTTCTCGAGTTGGTGATCATTGGCTACTTAAAAGCAGATGTTCGAAATCCAATCCCGTCTAATTATGAGTAATGAGTTAATGCCGATAAGTGTCATTATCGGCAATTGAGATAAAATCGGAATCTCATGCACATATCCAGCTACCAGACTTAGTCTTGTTATACTTGCTTGCTATAAATTAACTCAAATACCTAATGAACAAGGCTTGATACGGCACTCTATTAACGACAATTCAGGATATAAACCTATACTGATACCGGAATCCACCCATTTCAACCCGTTAAACTGATAGGTACACCTCTATATAGCCCTAAGCGATTTCCACCCCAGATCTAAGCAGCTAAGTTCCAGCCAATCCATATCGACGGCACCAATAGCACCAACACTCAAAAGCCTGATGCCAATATATCCAGAAACAGCAAAGCCAGACATAACTGATCCTGACATAGTTAATTTTCACATTATTGGGCCTAACCATATCAGCGCCAGGATGAGCGAATATGGTTTTGGTATTTGGTATTTGGTATTTGGTATTTGGTATTTGGTAGTGAGTCTATTAATCAGGAAATCATACTTGTATGAATAACTACGACTGAAACGACATTAAGCACACAAATTCAACGCGTTGCTACGTACATACTTTGAATTTACCTGGGTGCTACATCGTCAGATTTCACGTAGCGCACGTCTATAATTCTTTGATCTAGAATGTCCTCTGATAGAATGTTCGTTGATAGATAGCCAATAGAGTCATACACCACAAACAATCAGCGCATACGATTAGCGATTAGTGCCAGATTTAATCCATCCATGGATATAGCAGAATTCAGCGCTGCTCATAAACGAGAAACCTGACTGTGCTACTTTATTGGAGAAAGGATGGAAGGAAGCATCAAAGAGATCGAGACCAGTGCCTGGCAAGGAACTCAATCCCCAAGAACGCGATGAATAGTCAAAGTGAATATCTAAAGCAAATAGTCAAAGTCATAGGATAGTCATGAGAGCATAATCATCCGCGTAAGATTCAATATTGCAGGTAGCAGCTTCATAGAAGTGACATTTGAATACAAAGCTAACAGACCTCAGTACTGAGCTCGAATAAGACTATCGAACTAATGATAGGTTATAGCTCGCACCCGTAAACACAGATATTCTCACAAACTCTATTTAACATAATATACATTGTACGCACCCTAATGTGAGCGTTTATGAGATTGACTATATTAGAGAATTGGTGGCCAAAGCCTTTCAGAATGTGTTCTTTCACTTTTAAGATTAGCCTTCGATTAAGCTTCAAAATATTAAAATCTAAAAGCATCGCTACGAGCTGAGGTTAAACGTTGTGATATCTAATCCGATAATTGAAATAGCCGTCGCTCGTATTACATAAGGCATGTATTGCGCCCAGCCCACAGTCTTAGATAAGCCATAATATTATTGGTTTAAAAATTGTGTCACTTGAACTTACATGCATTCAATACATTAATATTTGGGCAGCTAGAAATCCAGGCGGATAGACATGTTGTAGGACAGTAACCTCTGTCGATATCATTACAGGTTGAGATGCTCGGTGCGGACCTTAAAATAACTGCGCTAACTTCCTACATAGAATGGAGCTCTGCCATCACGTGGCACGGCAACATACTGGCCTCCATCGACCGTTATTGTGTGGTGTAGGTCGAACATGAACAGATCGCAATTTTCCAAGCTTTCATTGTACGCCGTGACACCTAAGTGTTCGGAGTCTCCGGATATTTTTGACAAAGTAATCTGTCCCATCAAAAATTCAATAGCCGTCTGTTCTGCTGTTTTCATGATTTCATTAGCTCTTGATTAGCCACTGCTATGACTATAGATCAATAAAACTAAATTGAGTTATCAGTCATGCTGTTGAATCATCATAATTTTCATTTTAGTCATTGCACAAAGGTATTTATGAAAAAATTCCTGCGTATGATTATGTCTATGCTTATATTAAGAGACTAGCGCCCTCACCTCGTCAACCGTTACATGGCGCGGATTAATGTGTGGTTCTCGAACTCAATCCTTGTACTGGTCCCAGTCATCAGACTTTTTTACGATCGTATCGATAATGTCACAAAGCTCTTCGCCTTTTGGCGTTAATCCGTAATACACGGACAAGGGAACAGTTTCTTCCTGTCTTCGCCACACGAAGCCCTCTTGATTTAACAGCTTCAATCGTTCACTTAACACCTTGCTAGAAACGAGTGCTAGCTGCTTTTTTATCTGCCCAAAACGCATTTCATGATGCTGACCCACTAACCAAACAATATGAGCCGTCCACTTTGTCGAGATCAAGGTTAAGTATTTGTCTGCACTACAATAGCCTTCGGGTTGCTTGCCTTGTTCACTCATACTATTTCCCTTCATCTTTGCTTTGAAAGCATCAAACTGACACTTAATCACCACCTTGGTTATCTAAGTTAGTTACTTATAGGTAGTTAGTTACTTTTAGGTGCCTAGTTTCTTTTTGAAACTTACTTCAATATTATAACTTCAACATCAAAAACATCCAACTGAGGACATATTATGAAAGCTGTATGGTTCGTAATTTTAAGTACAATATCTCTTTTCTCTTATGCATCAACAGATTATACAAAACCGCAAACACCTGATGAATTACACCAACTCTTTTCAGAGTATTTCTCAAATAAAGATGTTGCAGGGTTAAGTACGTTATTCCATGAAGACGCGGTATTCGTCTTAAACGCTGAAGGCAATCTAGCCAAAGGCAAAGAAGCAATAACTCAAGTTTTAACCGGTTATATGCAAGGCGATGTAACCATGGTCACACACGCCACGTCGATTCACATCAACGGTAATACTGCTCTTATCCGTTCAGACTGGGAAATCCCTAATGTACAAACAGGGATGGCTCTTGAAGTGATGAAGTACATTGATGGAGGCTGGGTTTATATCATCGATAATCCACATGGATTCTGAAAAGCTATTCATCCATCTAAAAACCAATTACACAGTGCCCTATTCAATGTTTACAGAAGGAATAAGATTGTCGGCGTATACAACACCGACAGCTATGGCAACACATGTATAACCTCTCCTCCCGCTATGCAGGAATGACTACTTCGTTATGTCTCCTGTTTCAAGTTCAGTGAAACTATAGGATACATCTACCCTAAAATAGCTTCATTTAGTGGCTAATAACCAGTTCAGAGATAGCAGATCAAAAGAGATTAATCCCCACTTAAGCTTAATGATGTAACATCTTGATTTAACGAAATCTTTATTGAGCTAAAGGTAAGTTGAAGTATTAATTTTGCTATCCGTATTTCGGCTTTTAGATCGCAAGAGACGAGAGTTGATTAAGCCGTACTTTGGCCGAGGGTTAGTTCAGAAACATCATTTTGGCTAAAAAAGAGCGGGAGCAAAACAATGACACAAGTAAATATTGAAGACAAAATGAATGAACGTCTAAGAAATACCTTCAATACTATCCTTATTGGATCGATGATCGCTTTAGCTATTGTGGGTTCTCATATTGCTTTGGATAGAAACTTCCCGGTTATTGTCGAAGAGACAACAGATAGCACAAATATCATAGTCAACTGTACCGGTAAAGGCCTGGGACACATTGTCGATAGTTATCAGATCGAAGGAGACATACTTACCTACAAGTTGTCAGGTAAAAATACTGAGGTCATCGCTCATATGGCTAACTGTAGAATCATGATCGAAAATAAGCAGTAACAGATTAACATCATTTGCTGTAACTGTTGTTTTCACTATCTAAACCAGGAACGCCTTGTTTTTAAACAGCAATAAAAAAGACCTGCTTTTTAGCAGGTCTTAAGAAAAGTGAGTGAAAAGCGCGTCGGGGGCTAGCTATTTCAGGGTTTTGCTACTTCCCTCGTTGACCGCGCTGTAAGCCCAGAAACTAACACGGTTGCTGAACTTAGAGTCATGATATCCTAAACTTAACAACCCTATCACGCTCTAAGAAACGCTT
>PJEL010001848.1_pt1 | contig 20314 bp, 9 predicted proteins | sample 1853271 | NCBI WGS metagenome assembly PJEL01 (sample SAMN08108733, study PRJNA415343) | Invertebrate metagenome, whole genome shotgun sequencing project. | host: Globobulimina | place: Sweden: Gullmar Fjord | collected 2015-08
GACGCGGAGCCCGAGGCGATGATGCGGGCAGTCGACCAGTGCGCGGATCTGCTCTCGGGGCTCGCAGAGAAATGGGGGGCATACCTGGCCTCCCAGAGCGGCCACCGCTTCCAGCTCGCCTTCCAGGACTCGAAGAGCGCCCTCGAGTGGTGCATCGCCGCCCAAGAGAAGCTCCTCGACGTCCCATGGCCGCCGTCGCTGCTGATGTGCCCCGAGGCCGCCGAGGTCCGAACTCCGAGCGGTCGAACCCTGGCGCGAGGTCCCCGAGTCGCGATGGCGGTTCACGCGGGACAACCTCACACCCGCGTCGACGGAGCGACTGGACGCACCGACTACCTCGGGCCAGTAGCCGTGCACGCCAGCGCGATCCTCGAGCTGACCGCCGGTGGCCAGATCCTGACGAGCCGGGCCACGCTCGCTGCACTCGACCCCCGCGCACGCCAGCAGCTGCGGGCCACCGAGCTCGGGGAGTGTGGACTGCCGGGATCTCCCGACAACCGGCAGCTCTTTTCCCTGGTCCCCCACTCGATAGCAGGACGAACCTTCGCTTCCACCCAGGCGCGGGCCAGATTGCTCGCCACCCTGCCCGTGAATGCAAGCAGCTTTGTCGGACGAAGCGACGAGATGAGGCGGTTGGCAGAGCTGGTCTCCGCGCACCGACTCGTGGCGATCCACGGGGCAGCAGGCATCGGAAAAAGCAGGCTCGCGCTGCAGTTTGCTCTCGAGCGGGTCGCCCAGTTCCCAGGCGGTGTGCACTGGTGTCACCTCAAGAGCGCCGAGAGCGAGCGAGATCTGACAACGGCGATCGCCACCGAGCTCGGCCTGGGCTCCAGCCAGGAGGCCCCGAGGGAGCGCATCGCCCGAGCCCTGGCAGGACGTGGCGCAACCTTGATCGTCCTGGATGGATTCGATGGCTTGGTGTCAGATGGATCCGCGGCTCTGCAACAGTGGCAGGTCGCCGCTCCGGAGGCCACTTTCTTGCCGACCTCCAGGCAGCTCTTGGGCCTTCGCACCGAGGTCGTCCTGGAGCTCGGGCCTCTCTCCGTCGACTGCGCCACCGAGCTCTTCCAGGAGCGGTCCCCCACCGATGTCGCCGACGAGGACCTGCTCGCCTCTCTCGTCCAGCGCTTGGATGGCGTGCCCCTCGCCATCGAGTTCGCGGCGGCTCGCTCGGCCGTGCTCCCGCCAGCTCTGCTCCTGGAGCGGATCTCCACCGGCCTCCACAACCTCGGCGGAACACTGCAGGCGGCCATCGAGTCGTCGTGGGAGGGACTCACGCCCGCCGAAAAAGCTGGTCTGACAGCGCTCTCGGTGTTCCCCTCACAGTTCTCCCTCGCCGCCGCCGAGGCCGTCATGGACTGCGACGCCATCGACGTGCTGCAGGGCCTTCGGGACAAGAGCCTGTTGAAGTCGTGGGCGCCGTTCGAGCGTCCGGACTCGGTCCGCTTCCGGGTCTACGAGTCCATCGCCCAATACGCCAAGTCCCTCGCTCCAGCGGAGTCGACTGCGGAATACAGGCGTCGTTATACCCTGTTCTATGCCGGTTATGGTGAGCGCGCCTACCAGGCCTCCCTCTACCGTGCCGGCGGCCTCGAGCGCACGGCGGAGATGGCCCTGGAGCGCCCGAACCTCTACACCGCAGCCACGTGGGCTCTTGAGGACGGCGCCGTGCAGACCGCAGCCCTCGCCACCCTCGCCCACCTCCAGGTCCTCCTGCTGAAAGGCATTTTTGATACGGATGTCACCCTCGCCCAGACCATCCTCCAGAGCGACGTTCTGCCCTCCGTCACGCGCAGTCGCCTGTGTCGCACTCTCGGGGCATGCCTGCGAACAACCGGGCAAGTCGAGGCCTCCTACGCGACCCTGCAAGAGGCCCTGGACCTCGCCGACGACGCCCGCGCCCGGATCAATACCCTCTGTCAGATGGGCACCGTTGCGCGCCATCTTCCCGAAGTGGACGCCGAGCCACTGTTCGAGGCCGCCCTGCAGCTCGCCAAGGAATCGGGCCATCGAGACCTCGTCGGCGTCGCCCTCGACTGCCTCGGAGTGCTCACCAGCCGGGATCATCGCAAGGAAGAAGCCGAGAAAAGCCATCAGGAAGCGCTCGCGATCCACCTGGAGGCCGGCGATGTGAGACGCGCGGCCTTCACCCGATTCCGGCTGGGCATGCTCGCCGCCTCCAACGGAAACCTCGACCTGGCGAGGAACCACCTCTCGGAAGCGCTGAAACCCGCGCTGGTCATGCGAGACCGCCGTTTCGAGGTGATGATCCGGAACAACCTCGCGATCTATCTCCACCATCAGGGGCGGATCGAGGCGGCGCGCACTCACCTCGAGGCGGCCTTGCTCTGCTTTGCGGGACAGGGCGACCCCAACGAGGCCTCCGTTCACTCCTTGCTAGCGGTGATCGGGCTCCAGCTGGGCGAAGAGGACGAGGCCAGCGATCGGTTTGCGGAGGCTGAGCGGAGCACGGCACTTATCAAGGTGGATCTGCACCGAGCGGCATCGGTTGGAAACCTCGCGGAGTACAGCCTGTACCGCGGCGATCTGGAGGGGGCGCGAGCGCGTGCCGAAGAGACGCTGCGACTCCTGCGACCCGGACCCAGCCCGGCGCGGGGATTTGCGCTTCGCATTCTGGCCCACGTTGCCCTGCACGACGGTGATCTCGAGGGCGCAGAGTCACAGATCATCGAGGCGGAGGACATCATGCGCCGCGCCCGGTCCAGCGGAGAGCTTGTGCCGGTTCTGTGCCTGAAAGGCCGGATCGCGGCGGCTCGGAGTGACCGGGAGACCGCCAGCGACGCCCACCGGGAAGCGGCGGACATCGCAGCCACTATGGGCTGCCTCGCCAGCTCTCATCTCGCCGTTGGGATCCGGGAGCTCGAGGGCGAGCTCTAGCCGCGCAAGAGGCGCTCCAACATCAGCCCGCACTCCAAAGGCGGACCGCCCCGTCACCGGCTGCGCTGGCCAGGTCGCCGTCCGGAGAGAACGCGAGAGCGTTGAGGCCCTTTGCCGAGGTCTGCGCGAGGACCTCGCTGCCATCTTCTGTGTTCCAAACCTTGAACCCGCTCTTGTAGGAGCCGCGCGAGATCAGCTTGCAGCTCGCGGCCAGCCACCTCCCGTCGTCCGAAGCCGCGAAGCAGGGGAAGCTCGGCAGGTAGTCCGACGGTGAACAGGAGACTCCCTGCACTGGAGCCTCCCACAGCCGGGCTCCAGAGCTCAGGTCCAACACGGCCACCGAGCTGCCGAACCCGACTGCCGCCCGACCACCGGAGAGCGGACGGATCGCCGCCACACCTGTGACGTCCAGGCTCCGATGGTCGCCCGTGGCGAGATCGTGTATTGCCAGGGTCCACTCCGGACCCTCGCCACAGAGGAGGTGTTCGTTGGAGAGGGCAAAGCCCCCGATCTGCTCCGGGAGCTCGAGCAGGACCGGACCAGATCCATTGCTCCAGATCTCCATGGACGACGGGCGGTCGTAGCAGATGGCTACCGTGTTGCGATCGGGGGAGACACGCAGGCGCATGTTGAGCGCCTTCTCCTCGCTCCTGTTGGTGACCACCTCCTCCAGAACGGGATCGATGAGGAACCGATCCCGGTACGCGCGGCCAGCGATCACGGTGATGCCACTTCGCGACCAGGTCATGTCCCACGGCGGCCCAGAGGCCTGGAACGGCACCCGAGCCGCGGGCTCCTCCCCGGACACGCTCCAGATCACGACCTCGTTTCGCCACGGAAGCCCGGCGATTCTGCCGGCCCGCCCGTCGCAGGCTCCGAGAGTGCCGCCAGAAACTTCACTTTGGTGACGTGCTCGCGCACGCCACAGGAGAATCCCTCCCCAGTCCGTCTCCAGAATTCGGCCGCCAACGTTCGTTGTCGTCCGATTCTGGGACGCACCGTGTCGGGATTCGGCGCCCGTCTGGCGAGAACTCCAGCGCGCGGGCCTTGTTGCCCAGTCCCGGATCTCTGAAGACCGCCTTCGCTCGCGCCATTTCTCACCTCCAACGACGGGGTAGCCCGGTGGCTAGAGATCGCCATCGGGTGATCGAATCTGTTCGTCTCGACTTGATACAAGGCCCCATGCTCCTCGCCCTCGCAATCGGCTCCGCTCTGGCCACCGACCTGCCCGACGAGGTCCAGTTCCGCCCTACCGCCCGTGCTCGGGCCCTACGCTGCGAGCGGTCTTCCGCGAAGCCCGAGAGCCGAACCGGGAAATGAACCTGGGACGAAGCCGAGATGAATTTGGCGTGAACAGGCATTCTAACTGAATTACAACGCATTACGGCCGGCTGGCGGGTCCGCGTTCGCCGCGCGATGTTCTTCCCAGGAGGAGAACATGCACGTTGTGATGATGGCGCTCTGGCTCGGGTGCGCCCATGCCGCCGATGGACAGATCTGGCTCTCGCTGAAGGTGGTCGAAGAGGACAGCCGCGTGAGCCTCACGGTTCCTGCCGACTGGTTGCAGCTCGAGTCCGAGCCCGTGGAGGTGGAGCTTCGAAACGGCTCGCAGGTCGATCTGCGAGACGTGGCCAAGGATCTCTCGCGTCAGCGCGTCGGATCCAAGCGGAGCTTGAAGGTCAAAAACGGGACGCTCATCGTGTCCAACAGGTCGTCCAGACGCTTCGGTGAGATCGAGGCGATCTCCCTGGCGATTCTGGGTCCCAGGGGCAACGGGCTCACCCTGGACTTCCCGCTGGAGCCGGACCAGCTCACCGACGCCGGCAAGCAGCTCGACGCCGCCCTCGATCTGGATGGCGTGGCCCTGGAGCTCGACGAGCACGTGTGCAGACAGCTCCGCGAGGCGCCTCCCACGGTACTCCTCGAGGCGGTGGGTCCCGACGGGAACACGGTGCGGATCGCCACCCACGATTGACCAGACCAGACATCATCCGGTGACAGTGGCCTGAGCGGTTGGCGGTCAGCAATCAGCTTTCAGGATCCGAGTGCAGCGACATGGGGTCACGGAGCGAGATACCAACTATCGGGCTCCAGGTAAGTCACTTTCAATCTCGGCTCGTCGACATCCACGTCATCGGTGGTGTCCCACTGGTAGACCTCGAGGATCCGGGAGTCATGGTAGTACACTGCCTTCGACGGGGGGGCCCAGGTGCGCACCTGACCGGAGCGGGCCCGGACCGCGATGGGGATGTCGTAGACCTTCCAAGTGTTCTGGAAGCCACGGCCTGAGTTGGGCTGGCGGTCGGACAGATTCACGTCGACGTCCACCGCGTCTCCTCTGTGGCGAACCTCCAGCTCCAGCGGCCCCTCCGCCCAAGTCACAGGCGTATTCATGGGCACCTCTGGGCATTCATGGGGCGCCTTGGGACAACCCGCGATTGTGAACGACAGCATCACGGCCAGACACGAGCGCATTCATGCCTCCTGGGCGGACGGTGTACCACATCCAACCAACTGCAGAGGAGCAAGTCGAGGCCCTACCGTCAGGTCCCGGCTGAGCCACGGCGGTCGCCCCTCCGCCGGCCACGTGCGACAGACCGGTACAAGCGGTAACCGAGCTGTCACAAGCCACGACCTATCTTGCATCTGGGCGCCCGTGCTCACAACGGGAGGAGGGTCGCCGATGCAAAAACAGGTTCGGTCGACTCCTCACGCCCGAACTCTGGAGCAGGAAACAGAGTTCGACAACGATGAAGACGAGCAGCTCGCGGGCAATGACTTTGCCAGCAAGCAGCTGTGCCAACCCACCGACCCCGAAGACGAGCCCGACGAGCCCCTGCCCTTCCTCGACGCCGCCGCAAGCGAGCTCGGAAGCGCAGATCCCATGGACGACGCGACTTCGGGCGCCCCCGACGACCTGCCATTCCGAGGGGAGCTCGAGTCCCAGTTCGGGCAGAGCCTGAGCCACGTCTCGGCGTATCTAGGCCGCCAGGACGCCCTCGACCGACTCGGCGCCCACGCCGCGGCCCGAGACGGCGAGATCGCCTTTGCATCGGGCTCCCCAGACAAGAACACGGTCGCCCACGAAGTGACCCACATCCTCCAGGAAGAAGGCGGCGCCCAGGCCAAATCGAAGGAAGTCAGCCAACAAGGTGACAGCTCCGAGACCGAGGCCGTGGCGGTGGCGGCCCGAGTTGCGGCAGGCCAGCCCGCAGGTCCCATCAGCGCCGGCCCGAGTGCGGCGGTGCATCGCAAGGCCAAGACGAGCGTGCTGTCCCCGGAGGGCTCCCAGCTCAAGGTCGGCGACAAGGAATACCTGGTCCTTCCCGACGAGGTCTACGAGGCCAAGAAGGCCGGTCTCCCCTCGGAAACCACCCTATCCGAGACCGAGTACGGCAACCGGAAGCGCGCCCACGTCAAGGCCATCGGGGACAAGCTCATCGCCGATCTGTGCGCCATCGACACCAAGGTCGCGAACAAACCCCTCTACGACCTGCACAACTACGACAAAGACATCGTGCTCCTCCTCGACGCCGCGGGACCGGAGGGACGCCGATCCGCCTGGAAGTACCTGCGCGACAACGCAATGACCTTCAAGAATGTGGACCTCGCCCAGAAGCTCGCCAAGCTCACCGACCCCATCAGCGAGCTGCAGGGCTACCTGACCGCCGACACCATCCAGCCGGTGATCCTGAACGCGATCCGCACCTGGGCGGTGGTGAACGGAGAGCCTCACTGCCTGCGCGCGAGGGGCATGGGCGATGTCCAGGTCCAGCTCAAGCAGGGGCTCGGTGACCTGGCTCCGGTGGGCCTGCTCTACCTGATGAAGGCCGGCAGCATGGAGCCCGACACCGCGTCGGAGAAGATAACCAAGGCCCTCGCTTTTGAAAGCTCCGAGGACTTCCTCACCGCCTGGGAAGAGCTCAAAGCCACCAACCCCACTCTCGCCCAGCAGAAGCTCACCGAGGCCGTGTTCCTCGAGGACGTGAGAACCCGGGTGGGCGAGGCCAACAAAAAAGTCCTCTCCGACCTGGCAAACTGGTCACCGCCAACCAAAGAGCCCGATCCACAGGGTCCGGCCGGACCGCTCACTCCGGCGCAGCTCAACGCCCAGGTGAACACCACCCAGTACACCGCTCTGGCGAAGGCCACCGCCACCAAGCTCGCCACCTCGATCGGCATGGCCCTGCGCGGAGACCTCGACGGCAAGATCTTCTGGGCACAGTCGATGGCTGAGGTCCGCAAGCTGCGAACCGAGATCGCCAGGATCTCCACCGGAGACGTGAGCACCAAGGCGGGCCGAGCCACCGCAGCCGTCGCGATCGACGAGGGAATGGCCCTGCTTCGGATGGCACTCGGGCCTCTCGGCAGCATGCTCGCCGTCGCCGCCAAGTCCGACCCCAAGACCGCGAACACGGTTGTAGGGCTGATCGGCGGAGAGCTGCACGACGTCCGCAAGGACATCCTGCGACAGCTCGACTGGGACAAGCTCTCCGAGAGTCAGCAGCGAAAGGCCGACGAGATCTGCAAGACGATGGCCGACCGCCTCCAGGGCTACTGGCTCAACGCCGACACCGAGAAGGTGCACGGGGCGCTGAACGGCTTCAACACCGCGGTCTTCTACCTGGTGACCTACGAGAACAGCGGCGCCGGGCTGGTGAAGGGCGACAGCGATGCCGACTGGGCGATTGCCCAGCGACGACGGCAGGTCCACCTGATGCTCGACAAGTCGTTCGCGGCCAGGACCGGGCTGGGCTTGCAGGCGCTGGTGACGATGACGGGCAGCAGTCAGACCGCCAGTATGTACAGCCGGGCTCGGGAGGATCGGGAGCTCGCCGACGAAGTCTACACCGCCGGACTCACCGCGGTCGACGAGCGCAAGCTGGCGTCGCTCTTCACGGAGTTCAACGGCAAGCTCAAGCCGATCTTCGACGCCAAAGACATGAATCATCCCGGGCTATCGATCCAGCGGAAGTCTGGAAGCTCCTGGGATCTCGGGCTCGTTCCGAAGCGAGGATGGCTGCTCACTCAGCTCAAGCACCTCAAGCAGCGGACCCGCAAGGCGCTCAAGCCAGCCCACAACGACGGCAAGACGCTGGTGTTGTGGGAGAAGAAGACGACCGCCGCCATGGAGTCCTTCGAGTCGCAGTTCGAGGCCAAGGTGGGCTCGCTGCGGCGGGCGCTGCGAGACGGGGATGGCAAGGGCAAGGACGAGCAGGCCGGTCTCACCCTCCTCAACGAGAAGGCAGATGGAACCCAGGCTCTCTTCGAGAATGCACTGGGCAAGGTGAGCGGCGACGCCACCAAGGCCCACACCTTCCTGCTGGGCTTCCAGTCGAACATCGGCAAGCTCGCCACCAGCATGTATGGCGAACTCAAGGGCGCGATCCTGAAGAGAGAGGACCCGGCCAGGAACACGGGCAACCCCTACGAGGCCATGGCCCGGAACATTCAAAACCTGGCTGGGACGCGGTCGATGCGCGCGGACGGCGCGGTCAGCGACTCCAAGATCCTCAACTATTGCCGCCGCTTCCAGGGGCTCCAGTCCCAGTACTCGGCCCAGGTGCCGGAAGCCGATCCGAGCGACGCAAAGCGGTATCTGACCACCGCATTCGCCCCCCTCGGCGGAGACATGCGCCCGCTGATCGCCGCCGGGCTGGGACGCAAAAACGGCTCCGAAGCCCTGCATATGCTCGGCATGCACTACAGCGACTTCGTGTCCGCCGACGCCGACGCTGCGGAGAGTGCCCAGGCCCAGGCCGCTATCGACGACCCCAGCGCGAAGCGGCAGGAGGAGTTCTCGGACTTCTGCGACCGGGTGGGTTGGCGCGCGGCTCAGATCAGCGGCGCGCTCTCCAAGCTGGAGGGCGACGTTGGCGACCTCGACCGCATCAAGGGCTTCAACGCCGTGCTCGGCAGCCTCCAAGAGATGATCCGCCGCGCCCAGATCGCCACCGAGGGCGTGGCGATGCTGAATCGGCTCTGGACCGAGAAGCTCGGGATCAAGCTCGAGAATGACCTGGGCTATCACCTGGTGGGCTGGGAGCGAGCCGCGGTCCAGACCCAGGGCCTGAAGATCGGCGCACTCCCCGCACCCCGTGACCTGAGCAAGGGCAAGGACGATCTGTACGTGGTGCAGTCCGTCAAAGACATGAATCCCGAGGGCGCCGACACCTTCCGCAGCGACTACCACATCAAGGCCCACTCGGTTCATCCAGACTTCTCGAAGAGCGAGGCCCTAAGCCGAGCGCGCACCTTGTATCGCCACGCAGGCGAGCTCCCAGGCTCCCACAAGAAGCTGATGGAGGCCGTTGGCGGTTCAGATGGCTACCCCGAAGAAGCCCGGGTCGTGCTCGAGGTCTTCACAAAAACCTACGGCTTCGACCTTCGCTATCGCCTCCGCCAGACCTTCCCCGACGCCCCCGACCAGGTCGAGCGATACACCGCCATAGCCCAGACGGCGGGAGGACTGAACCTGGGAGGCGAAGCCGTCGAGCGCTCGTACTTCGGCGACAAGACCACCCTGATGCGCGTGGCCCTGCAGGCGAGCCCCAAAGAACGCCAGGCGCTGCTCGCCAACCACGCCAAGCTCGGCGAGATCCGCGCCCAGCTCGGAACCAAGGACTACGCCCACTTCTACCGCACGCTGAACGGCCACACCGACGTGTACGACATCGTGCGCAACCAGACCGGAAAACAGGCGACCGAGCACATCAAGGCCTACTTCGACGGCCGCCGCCACCACTGGAAGGGCGACCCCGAACTCAGAAAGCAGGCCGGACGCGACCCGAAGAAGCTCGCGGCACTCGTGGAAGCGAAGATTAGAGCCGAAGCTCGAAAAGCCTACGCCGATCCGGCCTTCCAGAAGGCAGTGGCCGACAAACACGGCGGCAAGGAGCGGGGCTTCAACATCCGCGCTGCGGTCCTCGGCGGCGGCACGGCTAGTGGGCTCGACCAGGCGATGTCCAACACCTGGGGAAGCGGCACCGACGAGGACGGCCTGAAGAGCGAGACCCGCCAGCTCACCGACGAGGAACGCAAGAGAGCCAGGAACGACCCACACTATCAGGCGCGCATCGCCTCGGATCTCCTCGAGGGAGGCAACGACGACAAGGACGCCCGACACGTCTTCGCCGACCTCTACTCCGACCAGGGTGACCAGGGGCAGAGCCAGCTGCACGCTGCGGAGAAAAAAGGAGAGCACGTCTACGACTTCAACGACACCTCCAAGGTCGTCGACCAAGGAAAGGCCCTCGAAGCGGTTCACGGGATGTCGATCTCGGAGCTCACAAAACTCCAGTCCGATCCTGCCAAGTTCCTCGCCTTCGCCAACAAGCTCGACGACAAACACCTGGCGCGACTGCGGAAGTACATCGCCGAGACCAACGAGATCCGCGACACGCACCAGGCCAGCGGTGACCAGGTGGCCGCCGACCGCAACAGCAAGCTCCTCATCGCCCGCTACGTGGCCCGCTTCGTCGCCGCGAGTCCCAGCAACAAGAAGATGTTCCTCGTCGCCAGCCAGTGCTTCAATGAGACCGGTCTCATCCCCAGCGAGGAGAAGGGCAAGAAACCCCTCGAGACCTTCGGTCCCGACGAGAAGAAGGAGGTCTTCCACCAGATCCTGGGCAAGGTCGACATGAACAAGGCGTTCTGGGCGACCAAGAACGCCCTGATCATGGGGATCGACCCAGCGAACGGCTATCTCGATGTGGCCTTCGAAGACAAGGACAGCCAGGAGCACATCCTCAAGGCCATCGACAACGCCTCGATGACGACCATCCTCACCAAGTGGTCCAACGTGCTGCTTCCCGGTCCCGAGGGCGCAGATGCCTCGCTGAAGACCAAGTTCGAGGCCTATATCGGCGCGCAGGCAGATTTCAGGGCAGAGCCCACAGATCAGATGGACGAGGCCTACCAGCTCGCAAAACACCGGTTCCGGGACCACCGCCTGGACCTGTCCGAGCCCTTCCTCGGCAACCTGAAGAACGGCTGGGGCGACACCCACCTCCAGAAGTGGAACCCCATGGGCGAGAGGGTGGCGGACAAGCCCAGCAAGAAACGTCTGCTCGAGATGAAGGAGCACGCCCGCAAGCGGATCTGGTCATTGAGTGTCGATGAGGTCGCGCCCAAGGTCGGCCTCGTCGCGCCAGCTGCCCTGGGAGAGGACGCCACCGAGGACGAGAAGAAGAAGCATCAGGGCCAGCAGCGGGACTACCAAAACCAGCGGGCAATGCTGATCAGCGAAGACCGCACCGCGCGCTCGGAGCTGGAACATCGGCGCGATGTGCACGACTTCAACCGGGGTGAAGGCCGCGGCAGTGGTGCCGAGGACGAGGGCCGCCTGGTGGACCTCAACTTCATGGTCCTGAAAGGAGAACTCGGGCAGTCCATCGGCGACGACGGCGAGATCGACGAGAACGAACGAACGAAGATCAAGAGCCGAAGCGAGGACTTCGACAGGTCGGTCAAGGAGTACAAGGAGGCGAAGGCCAAGCTCGCTGCCCTGCTCAGCTTCATCATCAAGGCGGTCATCATCGCCATCGCTACCGCAGTGACTGGCGGTGCGGCCGGTGTGTTGGCGACAATGCTGCTTTCGGCTGGCGGTGTTGTCATCGACAACCTCATCCAAGAGGAGATCCTCGGCGACAACGAGCACTCCTGGGAGAACCTCAGCACCGACATCTTCAAGGCGGTAGCGACCGATCTGTTCACCTTCGGCGTGGGAAAAGCGGTGAAGGGCGCCGCAGCGGGGCTCAAGGTCTCCGGCAAGCTCGCCAAGGTCACTGCCTTCGAGGAGAAACTCCGCGGCGGGGCCACAAAGACGTTCAAGGGCATGCTCCTCGACACCGCCTACGAGAGCACCAAGACCGTCGTCACCGCTCCCCTGGGAACCCTCTCGGACTGGGCCATCGACCTGGCCGTTAGCGACGAGGACAAGTGGGGAAGACACGACTGGGGCGAGTACGCCTCCAGCAGCCTCGGCACACGCTGGGGCCAGATGACGGATGGCTTCAAGGGCGATCTCATCGGCATCCTCGCCTCCAACGTCGTGGGATACGGGCGCAACAAGCTCACCGGAAAGACCGAGTCCCTGCTCCAGGGCATCGAGATCCCGGCCGGGGCCGTCGAGAAACACCGCTCGGTGCTCAAGGCGGCGGGCAAGTACATCAAGACCGATGCGCTCGGAGACGGCATCGAGGCGCTGTCGGCGACGGCACTCGAGACTGTGGCGATGAGCGTCGTCAACGACACCGGTCTGTCCTACGACGACGTGTACTGGGTCCTGGCCAAGGCCGGAGGCAAGACCCTGAACGGGGTGGCGGGAGCGGCGGCAGACGCCCGGAACGACAACCTCACCACCCAAGCCGTCGACAAACACGCCGGACACGAGTTCGATGATCCGGCGTTGGCGGCCCACTACCGGCACTACGTCTCCAAGGCCACCGTCGGCCTGTCGCTGAAGAAGAAGCCCGAGCCTCCCGACGTGTGGCTCGGGAGATACCAGGACAAGGTCCTCAAGAATCTGCCCCCCGATCACAACCACCCGTATCGAAAGTGGGTGCTGGCCGACCCGCGAAAGACCCTGGCCCGCTCCACCCTGGGCGAGGCCGAGTTCACCAAACAGCACGGCGAGGGCCTCAAGAAGGCGGCCAACCTGCGCAACCGGGCCAAGGAGAAGCTATCGCCCGGCTCCGAGCAGATCTGGTACAGCGTCATGCTCGAGGACACGGGACTCCTGCTCAAGCTCGGAAAAGGTGCAACAAACCCCTACAATCTAGATGACGACGCCAGCGTTGCAGCCTACCGAAAGGCCCTGGAAAACACCATGCGGCAGACCGTGATCTCCCGGGCTTCGTCGCTCTCCGACACCTGGTCCGAGGGCAAGCAGAAAGCCTGGTTCGCACAGGTGAACAGCTGGTCGTCGTCCGATCTCGAGGGACTACCTCCAGTGAGCAGCGCCGCGTCGATGGCCGGAACCCTGCAGCGCGCGTCGAAGTGGGGCCTGGAGTTCGACCAGACGAATCCCGGAGCCGGTGTGGGCGGATCGCGGACCTACCAGGGAGCGGCGCCCAGTGTCGACGTGCCCCGTGCTCCCCAGAGCCCCACGACCCAGGACAAACCGGCCACCGACAGCGTCGAGAAACCCGGTGCCAAGGGGGCCAAGCCACCCCCCATCCCCCAGACCGGTCTGCGAGGCCAGGAAGCCCACCTCTCCGACGGCAAGTGGACCGTCACCCACCAGACCGGCGACGTCTTCGCCCTGGAGCGCATCGGAGCCGACGGCAAGAAGGAGAGACGGCGGGCGCACATCCTGCATCTCGGAGATCCGAAGTACTCGGCGCAAAACAAACACCTCTTCCCCGACGGCGAGATCCCCGAGCACACCGTGGCCGATGTCGGCGGAGATCCTCACAACTCGCGGGTCGCCTACGAGCGCATGATCGCCGCCGACCCGTACCGGGAGGCCGGTATCTACGTCAACTCCGAGACCGGCATGCACATCGTCGTCCAGGGGGAAAAGAGCGTGGTCGCGGTGGGAGAGAACGAAGCCCCGGGGCCAGCGGGAGTCGACCAGCGCTTCAAGGAGATCCTGCCCAAGGCGAGCAAGGAAAAAGGTGCCTGGACCCTCAAGTGTCACTACCACCCCAACAGGGAGGGTACGAAGCACGCCACCCACCTCGATCGCTTTGCGAGCGACGGGCTCGGCGACATGCACACTGTGTGGTACGCCAGCAAAGTGACCGGGGAGCCAGGCAGATCAAGCATCGACTACAACATGCCCTGGGGTCGGACGCGCACCGTCTTTGGCTACGAGCCGAGCACCGGTGCCTTCTGGATCGACATGCCCGAGGGCATGGACCCGACGACCAAGAAGGAAGTTCGCCGGAAAGTCGAGTTCCGCAACATCGAGGAGTACCACGTCTTCCTGTCGCTGAACGGCGGCGAGTACCGGAAGCCACCGGCCGACATCGTCGCCGACAGCAACAACACCAGCGCCAAGCCGTCGGCACAGCCCCGGCGAAACACCAAGGAGATCCTCTCCGACGACCACCCCTCCAAGACCGCCGAGTGGAAGACCTTCGACCCCGAGCAGCGGACCTACGTGCTCGAATACCTGGCGATCCACGCCACCACCGAGCTCTCCTTCACCAAGATCGCCAGACGACACACCCAGGGGTATCGGATCGTCGACGGAAAGGACGGCAGACACGCCGAGAACGCACTTCCACGAGGAGAAAAGGCCACACCGCTGCCCGGTACGGAATCAACGACCTCGTGGTCGAAGGTATCCAGCAAGGAGGGCAAGCAGCACGGCGCCGACGCCTCGCGGTTCGCCGGCATGCGAGCCGATAACCTCGAGATCGCACGCCAGGCGAGGGCCACCGGAGACGACCAGAAGGCCGATCTCTACTACGATATGGCCCGGAAGACCTCGGAGCTCATGGGGACGTCGTCTGCCCGAGCCTACATGGCGACCGACAAGAAATACGCCGGCTTCCAAGAGAAGAAGATGTGGGTAGAAGGCGCCAACACCCTCGATCACATCTACATCAAGGGCGACGATGTCGTGATCGTCGAAGCCAAGGGCGGGTCGTCACAGCTCGGATGGCGGAAGAACGCCGATAGCACCAAGATGGTGCAGCAGGGAACTCCCGAGTATCTGGAGGCCGTGGTCAACCAGATGAAGAAGCGGGCCGCCAAGGACGGGCAGCCCGAGGACGAGGAAGCCTTCCGCCAGGTCCTCGCCGCATACAACAGCGGCAAACTGAAGTACCTGGTGGTCACCCAGACCGCCGACGAGAACGGCAACCTCGCCGACATCGACTCTAAAGAATACAAAATGCCGTGAGTAGCTTCGACCCAGACCTGCCTGGCCTCCAGAGCCAAGCCCACCTCGCTGTGGCGTGCGCAGCCCTGCAGATCGCCGGAGAGCGGCTCCTGACGCTCCTCGACATCAGCGGTCACACCGCCCCAGAGCTCACTACCGACGTGCGCTTCACCGGGCTCGGGGTCTCGGTGCCCGTTTCGAACGCGGACATATTGGCGGTGTGCACGCCGCCTCCCTCTCTCGACCCGGCGACGGTTGCAGCGATCCGAATCACCGAGCCGGTAGTGGGCGAGCCGACCTGCGATCTCCGGCTCTCAATGGGCGATCCGGTCGCGGGTCTCCGACGTCTCGAAGCCCCGGATACTGCCATCTCGGCACTCGAACACGTGTTGGAGCGGCTCGGGCCCGGATCGATCACCGCGGTCGAGCTTCGCCTCGGCGGCGGTGCAGTGGTCGAGCTCGATCTGCCGAGGGCCGACATCGAGGTCCTGTGTACCACTGCGAACGCACCCGAAGCCCAGGCCCGCTGGCATCGCGGACTCTACGACGGCCTGGCCAAGACCCGGAGCGTGCCGGTACGGATCTGGCTCGACGACAACGGCGTCGCAGCGGTCTCCTGGCGCTACGCGGCGATCCACGGAGAGACCGGGGCGCGGCTGGTCGCCCAGTTCGGTGACGCCGCCCAGGTGTCGAAGCTCGCAGCCCTCAGCGAGGCCGGCCGATCTGGCGAGTACCTGGACCTCGAGCTCGTGGCGAGGCCAGCCGCCGACCCGGGCATCCTCTTTCACGCTCACCCCTGAGCGGGCCCGCTGTAGACTGCCCACGGGAGGCCCCTTGGAGCTGCCGGCCGGGACCGTCGCAGACCGCTACACCGTCGAGGCCAGGCTCGGTGCCGGCGGGATGGCGGTAGTGTATCGAGTGCGCCACAACGTACTTGGAAGCAGCCATGCGATGAAGGTGCTCACGGTGCCGATGCCCACCGTGCGCCAGCGCCTCATCCAAGAAGGGCGCGTCCAGAGCAGCCTGGTGCACCCAAACATCGTGCCCGTGACCGATGTGGTCGCGATCGGAGACATGCCGGCCCTGGTGATGGAGTACGTGCGCGGACCGTCCCTGGATGCTTACCTGAGCCGATCCCGCCCCACCCTGGAGCAGGCTGACGACCTGGCTCGGGGCATCCTCCGCGGGGTTGGAGCAGCCCACCGCCACGGCCTCATCCACCGGGATCTGAAGCCGGCAAACATCCTTCTCGCGATCACCGACCACGGACCGGTCCCAAAGATCACCGACTTTGGACTGGTCAAGATCCTAGCCGGCGAGCAGGGCGGATCGCTGTCCCAGACGCGCTCGGGCATGAGGATGGGCACCCCGCCCTACATGGCCCCCGAGCAGATCCGAGACACCAAGGGCGTCGACGCTCGTGCCGACATCTTCAGCCTCGGAGCGGTGCTCTACGAGCTGCTGACCGGCAGGCGCTGCTTCGAAGGAGCGGACATCTTGGAGGTCTACATGGCCATCTGCGGTGGCCAGTATGTCGATCCCCGCGAGCTCGTGCCCGACGCCCCCGAGCGCATGGTCGAGGCCATTGCCGGCGCCCTGCAAGTCGATGTCTCGAAGCGCACGGCGAACTGCGAGCAGCTCCTCGCCATCTGGACCGGCGGAAAGACAGTAAGTACCTGGGATGCGGCGGCCCTGGAGGAGGTCGAGGCCCTCGGCAGCGGCTCGAGGGATGTCTCGAGCTTCGGACCCCCGGCCTCCGAGATGACCTATGTGCTGCCCCTCACGGCGGCCCTGCCCAACATGGCCCCCGAGGAAGTCGCGAAGGCAGACAGTATCGCGGCCGGCGAGTTTGCCATGGGACTGCGACGTGTCACCCTCACCGGCGGCTATGAACTCGCAAAGGAACCGGTGAAACAAGCCGTCTGGCAGTCGATCATGAACGAGAACCCCAGCGCCCACGCCGATCCCAACGGCCCGGTGGAGCGGGTCTCCTGGCACGAGGTCCTGGAGTTCTGCAACCGGGCATCGGCCGCGACGGGCCTCGATCCGGTCTATGCATTCGGGCCGTTCGAGCCTCGCAAGCAGTACTCCCTCGACGACGTGGGGCGTATGCTCTACGACCTGGTCCCGTTCGCGCAGATCACCGGCTTGCTCGCGCACTTCGGGCTGGAGACCCTGCACGTCCTGCAGTTCGAGCCCGGACGGCTGGTCGAGGTCGACGGCATCGGTCCCAGCATGGTGGCCGAGTTCGCGCGGGCTTGGGATCCCTACCGCTACTACGACCGCTCGGTGGGCTGGATCGAGGGTGCCGGCGGATTCAGGCTACCCACCGAAGCGGAGTGGGCGAGGAGCGCTACCGGCTCTCCGATCTGGGAGTGGATCTGGGACGCCGACCTCGGTCCCAATGCCGCCGCCGAGCCGCGCCCTCTACCCGAAGAGCCCGCGATCGATCCCGCCGAGAGCGCTGGTTCCAGACGGATCGTGCGCCGCCGCGGCGATGCCCGACGGTGTCGCGAACCGGGGACCCGGGCTCCAGACCTCGGTTTTCGCGTCGCTCGTTTCTCGCCCGGCTGATCGGAATCTAGCCGGACTTGGGTCTGGCAATCGTGTTCACGACCCGGGTATCTGCGAAGCGGTCGTGCAGGGTGCGGTGGTCCCGCCCGAAGATGAACAGGGCGTCCACGAACGTCGCTGCGCCCCAGAGGCCAGTGAACGACACAACGATGTCCACGCACCCCACGGACCAGATGCGCAGCACGATGCCATGAAGGAAATCGACCGGCTCGCCGTCGGTGCGCTCGATGCGAATCCGGGTGAGGATCTTGCCGACAGACTGACCGCGATAGACGATGAGGCCCCACTGGACCGAACTGTCGACCAGAACCGCAAGAACGCCGATGCTGTACCTGGGTGTTGAAGCGTCACCTTCGGAGCCAAGTGCTGCGGCCACGGCAGAGGCACCGAATACTGCGACCAGGAACACGCCATACCACAGGATGTTATCGACGATCCGGGCGGTCAGGCGCAGACCTGGGGAAGCGAGGCCAACAGGTCGCTGGGTCGCTTCATCGGCACTGGGCGGGGCAAAGACGTTGTCGTCGAGGGGGGACACGGGACTCCAGGGAGCGACTCCAGCCGGGTCGCCGCTGTAACCCCAGCACGCCTGGACAGCCGACACGCTGATCGATCTGGTGGTTCCTCCGGAAAGGCTCTTCACAGAAGTCACCGTGCACGCAGCCCGACTTCGCAGGCGTGAGGCGGGCTTCGCAGGCGTTAGGCGGGCTTCGCGGGCGCAAGGCGCGGAGGGTTGATCGGGCGGTTTCCTCGAAGACCCCGGGATCGCTGCCGGGTTGATCGGGTGGTTTCCTCGAAGACCCCGGGATCGCCGCCGGGTTGATCGGGTGGTTTCCTTGAAAAGTACCCGGTCTCCTCTGAGTTGATCGGGTGGTTTCCTTGAAAAGTGCGCCCTCTCCCCTGGGTTGATCGGGTGGTTTCCTTGAAAAGTGCGCCCTCTCCCCTGGGTTGATCGGGTGGTTTCCTTGAAAAGTGCCAACCCTCCCTGGTTTGGAGCGTCCCGTTGCATCGACAACCTCGCGGTGTCCTGCGAAGCGAGCGCCCGGCCGTCGCGGGGACCACAGGATGGGCACCACACGAAGGCCTCAGTCTTCCCGAGGACCACGTGGTCGCCGCAGCATCGCTCTGCGAAGCCATGAGGGCGTGTGAAGAACCGCGCCACCATAGCTACGTCCGGCGGTGCCTGGTGGGACTTCTCAACTCTCAACACGATGGCTGTACGCGTCGTCTGGCCGGTCCGTTCTTCGTGGTCCTTGGTGGCCCTTCGTGGTGAAAAGACCTCGCCCCCAGAGGGATGGAATCAGCGGAACACGGCGTCCACGATGGCCCGGGCCTCCTCCTGGATGGCTCGCAGATGGTCGGTGCCTCGAAAACTCTCGGCGTAGATCTTGTAGACGTCCTCGGTCCCCGAAGGTCGGGCGGCAAACCAGCCATTCTCGGTCACCACCTTCAGCCCTCCGATGGCGGCGTCGTTCCCCGGGGCTCGGGTCAGCCTGGCGACGATCGGCTCCCCAGCGAGGGTGGTAGCGGCAACGTCCTCGGGAGACAGCGCCTTCAGAGCCGCTTTCTGCTCGCCGCTGGCGGGCGCATCGATGCGCTCGTAGACCGGAGAGCCGTGGCGGGCCTCATAGCTGGAGTAGTGCTCTGAAGGGTCTTTTCCAGTCTTGGCGAGGATCTCCGCGGCCAGCAGATCGAGCAGGAAGCCGTCCTTGTCCGTGGTCCACACGGTTCCGTCTCTCCTGAGGAAGGAAGCTCCTGCGCTCTCCTCTCCTCCGAAGGCGTAGGACCCGTCCGCCAGCCCGCTCACGAACCACTTGAACCCCACCGGCACCTCGCGCAGCGGCCGCCCCAGCTCTGCGACCACGCGGTCGATCATGGAGCTGGAAACCAGGGTCTTACCGATGGCGGCGTCTTGGTTCCAGCCGGGGCGGTTGGCGCACAGATAGCCGATGGCCACTGCCAGGTAGTGGTTCGGGTTCATGAGCCCGGTGCGGGTGACGATTCCGTGCCTGTCGAAGTCGGGATCGTTGCCAAACGCGATGTCGAAGCGCTCTCGGTTCGCCACCAGACTGGCCATTGCCCACGGCGACGAGCAGTCCATGCGGATCTTGCCGTCCTTGTCGAGCGTCATGAACGAGAACGTAGGATCTACCCAACGGTTCACGACCTCCAGGTTCAGGCCATAGCGCTCCGCGATCGGGTCCCAGAAGTCGATGCCCGAGCCCCCGAGCGGGTCCACGCCGATATGCACGCCCGATGCGCCGATGACCTCCATGTCGACGGCATTGCACAGGTCCGCGACGTAGGGCGCGATGTAGTCGTGCAGATGTGTGTTCTCGGCGCGCAGTGCTCGCTCGAAGGGCATCCTCTTCACCCCGTCGAGACCCGCCTCGAGCAGCGCGTTGGCCCGGTCCTGGATCCGCCCCGTGGTCGTCGAGTCGGCCGGTCCACCGCTCGGAGGGTTGTACTTGAAGCCTCCGTCCGAGGGCGGGTTGTGGGACGGGGTGATCACGACTCCGTCGGCCAGACCCGAGGACCGACCGCGATTGTGGATGAGGATGGCGTGGGAGATGACCGGCGTGGGTGTGTAGCCGAGTCCCTCCTGGAGCACGACCTGTACTCCGGCGGCCGCGAAGACCTCGACTGCGGAGACCAGCGCCGCCTCGGAGAGCGCGTGGGTATCCATGCCGAGGTAGAGCGGACCCGAGATCCCGCCCGCAGCGCGCTCCTCGAGAAGGTTCGCATCGATGCGACGGAGGTCAGGTAACCATGGCAGATATTCATGACCCAGCTGGCGGTGGCTCCTCGCAAGAGCCGTGTTGTGGCTTCGACGAGGATCTTTCTGCTTTGCTCGATGGTGCACTCGAGCCGGCGCCATGGATGGCGGAGGCCACAATGGGCTTGTCTCTTGGTCGCGTCTCGATGATGCTGTCGTGGCGCACAGCCACGCAGGCCAGTCCCAGACTCCTGCAGTATTGGAAGACCATGCGCGGCGAGCACCCATCTGTC
>PJEL010001849.1_pt1 | contig 20311 bp, 13 predicted proteins | sample 1853271 | NCBI WGS metagenome assembly PJEL01 (sample SAMN08108733, study PRJNA415343) | Invertebrate metagenome, whole genome shotgun sequencing project. | host: Globobulimina | place: Sweden: Gullmar Fjord | collected 2015-08
ACGGCGAAATTATCCAGGTCTATCTCGCTTTGATTCTGGAACAGATTGCCTAGTGATGTGTGAACCATTTTTGTCACTTGTTTTATTCTATTTTCTTTTGTCATAATTCTATGTTTTTTCATTTTCCAAATATATATTAATTTTTGATTTTACACAAAGCTAATGACGTTACCTAAAATTTGGGGGGGCCTACCTTACAGGGGCTTCTGCGTAACTCCAGTAACATAAGTGAAGAAGATGTTGCTATACTTTGTAAGAGCCTAAAAGCGTACAATGCTGACATTCAAATCAAGTGCAAGATATAATCCTAAACAGCCTCTAATCCCCGAAAGGCAACCGACCCTCTCTCTTCTTTCGCCAGCACCTACTTTTTCGTAGTAAAAACATAAACCTACCCCTTTTTAGCCAAACCCATACCCCGCAAACTTTACCATAAAGACCCCTAAAAACACTAAAAATCACCTTTTTTGTCCCCTTTATCACAAAAGACTAACTTTGCCTCCTACCCTTTACAAAAAAACAATGGAAAGAAAACAAACAGCCATGAAAGCAACCACCGTCGTAGCCGTTCGTCACAACGGACAGACCGCCATCGGTGCCGATGGCCAAGCCACCCTCGGCCATACTGTGTTTAAGAGCACCGTCAACAAAATACGCAAGCTTGCCGACGGAAAAGTACTGGTAGGTTTCGCAGGCTCCACAGCGGATGCCTTTACCCTGCTCGGTGAGTTTGAAAGCCACTTAAATAAGCACACTAACAACATGTATAGAGCTGCCCTTTCATTCGCAAAAGAGTGGCGTACCAACAAATACCTCCGAAGGCTAGAAGCCACTATGATAACCATCAACCGAGATGAAATCCTCGTCATCTCAGGTGCAGGAGACGTCATGAGACCCGATAAAGACTTCGTTGCCATCGGCTCAGGAGGCAATTACGCATATGCTGCCGCCACCGTCCTCAAAGAATACGCACCCCAACTCACCGCCAAGGAAATGGTGGAGAAGAGCCTCAAAGTAGCCGCTGACCTCTGCATTTACACCAACCACAACCGAACAATAGAAGTTATCGAAAAGCAAACATCTATTGAAAGAGAAAAGAAGGATATAGGAACAGAAGGAGAAGCATAACAAAAAGGGGAGATTCCAGAGTTGGTCAAATGGGATAGATTGTAGATCTGTTGGGTAACCTTCGGGGGTTCGAATCCCCCTCTCCTCACCATAAGCGGAAGTAACTCAGTTGGTAGAGTGTCAGCCTTCCAAGCTGTATGTCGCGGGTTCGAGCCCCGTCTTCCGCTCCATCCAAGCCGACGTAGCTCAGTGGTAGAAGCACTTCCTTGGTAAGGAAGAGGTCGTGAGTTCAAGTCTCATCGTTGGCTCATAATAGCCGAAAAGCAACCGAAAATAGGCTTGGTTTTGAAAACCCCAAAACGAGTAGTACATTTGGCCGCTCAAAGCAGAGACAAAAACGATACAAAAAATTATGCCAAAAGAGACCTTTAAAAGAGATAAAGAACATGGTAACGTAGGAACCATCGGGCACGTAGACCACGGAAAGACAACCCTAACATCCGCGCTAACAAAAGTAAGCGCCCTAAGAGGGTATTCCACTGAAATCCCTTTCGATAAAATTGACAACGCACCCGAAGAAAAGAAAAGAGGAATTACCATCAAGCAAGCCACCGTCGAATTCGCATCCGCGAAAAGACACTACTCACACACAGACTGTCCTGGTCACCAAGACTACGTCAAGAATATGATAACTGGCGCCTCCTCCGCCGACATCCTCATCCTCGTCATCGACCCCAATGATGGCGTCATGCAACAAACCAAAGAACACATCCTCCTATCCCAACAAATCGGCGTAGAAAACATCGTCGTCTTCATCAACAAAGAAGACATGTTAGACGAGAAATACACCCCCCAAGAAAAAGAAGAAATCCTTGAGCTCGTTAAAATGGAAGTCCAAGAACTCGTAGAAGCAGGAGGGCACTTCAAAAATGTCCCCATCAAAACAGGATCCGCACTCAAAGCACTAGAAGGCGACAAAAAGTACATCAAGAAAATAGAAGAACTCATCGAAACCCTCGACAGCATCCCACTGCCCAAGCGGGAAAAAGATAAAGACTTCCGACTCGGCGTCGACGGCGTGTACAACATCCCAGGACGAGGGCTCGTAGCCACAGGAAGAATAGACCAAGGGACCATCAAGGTAGGAGATCAGCTAGAGATTATCACCCAACGTAAAGGTGTAATAGAGAAGAAAACCGTCACAGGGATAGAAACCTTTAATAAAATACTTGAAGAAGGACAACCAGGTGATAACGTCGGCATATTACTAAGAGGTATCAATAAAGGAGAAGTAGAAAGAGGTTCCCTTCTAGCTACACCAGGGACCATAACACCCCACAAAGTGTTCAGGGCTAAAGTACACATACTCACACATCAAGAGGGAGGAAGAAAGACCCCCTTTACCACAGGTTACCGACCCCAGTTCTATATTCGTACAACTGACGTGACAGGTAAAATCGTTAAGATATATAGCGACGAAAACAATAAACTAGAAGAAAAACCCCTCGCCATGCCAGGAGACAACATCATCCTAGAAATAGAACTCATCTACGACGTCGCCCTTGAAAAAGAGGTGCGATTTGCGATTCGAGAAGGAAACAGCACCATAGGCGCAGGAACCATAACAGAGATAATAAAATAGACAACCCAAACGGGTGTAGCTTAGTTGGTAGAGCGTTGGTCTCCAAAACCAAAGGTCGGGAGTTCGAGCCCCCCCACCCGTGCAGACACCACCACCATGAACAAAATAATAACCTTTTTAAAAGAGTCGTACCACGAAATCAAGTACAAGGTAACATGGCCCCCCATACCAGTACTAGAGCAAATGACCTATAAGTTCTTTACAGGACTCCTCGTGTTCGGATTATTACTCCTTGGGAGCGATCAACTATTGCAGTATCTGCAAGAAGAAATATATAAAACCATCACAAGTAAATAGTAAATGGCCACAGAACCCCATCAAAAGAATCCAACAGACACCCCCCCTAATAGTAAAATGAAGTGGTGTATCCTACGCATTAGAGGAAGAGCAGAAGAAATCAAAGGAGACGTACAAGAAGCCATCAAACAAAACAACATACAAAACATAGGAAGGATAGAAACATACTTTAAAAGAGAGACAGGAATCAAGGTCAAAAAAAGAACTTACGCCTACCTCTTAATAGAAGGAGACTTTACCCAAGAGTCTACAAGGGAAGCCCTCTTCCAAACAGACAAAAGGATAATAGGCTTTGTATCCTCAGGAGGCTACCACAAAAAAGGAGAGCCACTGCCACTAACCCAAAGAGAAGTAGAAGCCATCATAGGAAGAACACAAACCAACGCCCAACCCAACACAGAAACACTCCAGCAAGGAAGTGCCATCCTCATAAAAGGAGGACCCTTCCAAGGAAGAGAAGCAACCATCATAGAAATAGACAGAAAGAGACAAAAAGCCCAAGTCCAACTCAGCAACCTCAAACAATTTGCCCCTATAGAGCTTAGCTACGACCAAATAGAACAAAAATAAAAACCCACCCCACATGGAAAAAGTCAAACTAATTATAGAAGGAGGAAACGCATCTGCAGCACCACCCGTAGGCGCTATACTCGGAAGTAAAGGTATCAATATACGAGACTTCTGCCTTGAGTTCAACAACAAAACCCAAGACCGAAAAGGAAAACTACTGCGCGTAGAAGTCATCGCAGGGAAAAAGCTCCAAATCACCATCAAAGGAACCCCTACCACTGCACTCATCAAAGAAAAAGCCAACATTAAAAAAGGATCAGGGCAACCCAACCGAGACAAAGTAGGTACACTCACCATGCAACAAGTCCGAGAAATAGCACAAGAAGCACAACAAAGTCTCACAGGACACACACCAGAAGCACGAGATAGCACCATCATCGCCACCGCCAAAAACATGGGCATCACCATCGCGAACTAAACGATATGGCCAAAAAAACAAAACAACAAAAGAAAGTAGAGGAAAAGCACGACCTCAAAAAACAATACAACCTACCAGAAGCCATACAACTGGCTAAGGAAGCCGCTACAACCAAATTCCATAGCAGCGTAGACCTCGCTATTAACCTCAACATCGACCCCAAAAAGCCAGGTCACGTCACCACAACAGCCGTAGCACTACCCCATGGAACAGGCAAAACGCCCACCATCCTCGTTCTCTGCCCATCCGATCAACAAGAAGAAGCCAAGAAAGCAGGAGCCGACCATGTAGGCACCGAAGAGCTCCTCCAAAAAATCGAAAAAGAAAACTGGACCGAATTTGACGTCATCGTAACCCACCCAAGTTATATGATGAAAGTTGGTAAGTTAGGCAAAGTATTGGGACCCAAAGGACTCATGCCCAGCCCTAAAAAGGGCACCGTAACCACACAAATCGCACAAGCCGTCGAAGAAATAAAAAAAGGAAAAGTAAATCTCAAAATTACCAAAACAGGCATCATCCATGCCAAAGTCGGACAAACAACATTCCTAGATAATCACCTCCAAGAAAATATCCAAGAGATAATAGCAAAACTTAAAGCCAATAAACCCCTCGGGGCCAAAGCTAACTACCTACACAAGCTCACCATCAACACCACAATGGGCCCAGGAGTAAAAGTAAACATCAACGCCATCACATAACCCCACCATGATAAAACAGCAAAAAAAAGACCTGATAAATAAACTGAAACCCCTCTTCCAGGACACCAATCTCTACATTATAGAACCCCAAAATCTCAATGCACACCACGCCTATGCACTTAGAAAAGCCTTTTACGATAACCAGGTACAATGCAAACACATCCCCAATGCGCTATTAGCACGCCTCCTCAATCAAAAAACACAGCCCGAAACCCTCAAGAGACCCTCACTCGTACTCTTCGCACCAGAAAACCCCACTAGACCCGCTAAGGTTATCGAAACATTCCTCAAAGAAAACAAAGACATAAACATCAACCTCAAATTCGTATACGTCTATGAAGAAACATACGAAGGAAAAATCGACCTCAAAACCATCACACAGCTCCAATCCAAAGAAGACCTCATCGCACAAATCCTCACCACCCTCCAGTCACCCATGACCACCCTGCTACAAGCCCTACAAAGCAACCAGCAAAAACTCCTCAGTATCCTCACAGAGCGAGCAGAACAAAAAGAAAACAAAAGTTAAAAAAGAATCATGAGTAAAAAACAAGAAAAAACAACAGAAGAGCAACAAGTAGTAGAAACCCTACTCAACCTTAACGTCAAGCAACTTAAAACCATCATAGACATCCTAGGCAAAGAACACGGCATCACAGCAACACCCGCCGTAGCAGCAGTAGCCGCCGCACCAGCAGCAGGACAAGCCGCCGCCGCTGAAGATGTACAAAGCACCTTCGACGTCGTCATCACTAGCGTAGATGCCAAAGGCAAACTAGCCCTCATTAGGCACGTCAAAGAACAAAAAGGCATCACCACAAAAGAAGCCATGGACTTCGTCAAAGAACTGCCACAAACCTTCCAAGCACAAGCAAGCAAAGAAGACGCTGAAAAGTTCAAAAAAGAGCTAGAAGAAAAAGGGGCCAAAGTAGAACTCAAATAGCTGAGCTGCTACTATAGTGTACAACCAAAGCCCCCATTTCCCCGCCAATACCATTAAAAAGTAACGATGCCGAAGCAACAAAAACTAACAGCAGCAGGGGAAGTTGTACAACAACAAAACCAACGCTACAACTTCTCCAAGTCACGCTTTAAAAACCACTACCCAAACCTCCTGGACCTCCCTAAAAAGCCCTTCCAGCAACTCTTCGAACCAGGAGCCACTCAAAAAGAACGCAAACAATCTGGGTTGCACCACATATTCAAAAACAACTTCCCCATAGCAGGAACTAAAGGTAACTTCACCCTCGAATACATAGACCACGTAGTAACACCCCCATGCTACACCCCTAGAGAGTGCAAGCAAAGAGGTATAACCTACGACGCTACCCTAAGAGCCACCTTCAAACTCACCTGTGTCGACAAAGACGGCACCCGAGTAACCCAAGAAGAAATATACCTCTGCAACATCCCCTGCATGACACCAAGAGGAACCTTCATATACAAAGGCATAGAGCGCGTTATCATCTCCCAACTCCAACGCTCCTATGGTGTATTTTTTTCTGAAAATAGACATCCTAACGGCGCCGTACTATACTCCGCCAAAATCATCCCAAAAATAGGAACATGGACAGAACTCAACATAGACCAGCACAATACCCTCTACGTCTACCTCGATAGGCGCAGAAAAATACCCGCCACTGTACTCCTACGAATACTCGGATATGGCACCGACAAAGAAATACTCGAACTTTTCAACTTAGCGGAAGAAATTCCTGTAACCAAGAAAAGCCTCACTGAACACAAAGGAAGGATACTAGCCGAAACCATACTCGAAACCCGAGAAGAAGACATCGTAGACCCAGAGACAGGCGTACTCACACTGGTTTCAAGGCACGAAGTTGTCATAGACAGAAACACAATTATCACCGACGAAGTCATCGACACAATTATACAAAGCGACCAAAAGAAAGTCATGTTACTAAAAGAAAACGCCAGTAACATGGACCACTACTATATCTACAACACCCTACAAAAAGACAACACCGACACCGAACAAGAAGCCTACAACCACATCTACTACCAAATCCGAAAATCCGAACCACCTGAAGACCGCGTAGCACGAGAAACCGTCAAGCAATACATATTTGGTAGTAAGAAAAGCTTCGTAGGCAAAGTAGGAAGACACACCCTCAACAAAAAGCTAGGACTTAAGACCTCCCCCGACCAACACCAACTCACTCCACCCGACCTCATCGCCACCATCAAAAAATTTGGAGACCTCATAAGTGGCAAAAAAGCACCCGAAGACATCGACAGCCTTGCAAACAGAATCGTACTCCTCGCCAGCAACCACTACGAAGTTGCCTTTGAGCGAGGTCTAAAACTAACCATTCACTATATCAAGGAAACACTTCGAACCAGAGGAGACGAAGAACTCACTCCCACCGACGTCGTCCAAGGACACCACATCGTCTCCACCATGAACACCTTCTTCAGCCTCGACCCCAACTCCCAGTATATGGAAGAGACCAACCTCCTCAGCGGCATCGAACACACACGCAGGATAAGTAAAATTAAAGCCATGCACCGTGAAAGAGCCAGCTTTGGAATACGAGACGTCCACGAAACGCAAAAACGTAAACTATGTCCCATCAATACCGCCGAAGGACTCAACCTTGGACTTTCAAGTCAACCCGCCCTATGTGCACAAACAAATAGCCTAGGATATCTTCAATCAACCTACAAAAAAATAATAAAAGGAAAAGTAGACACTACTCGAGATTACTATCTCACCGCAGCTGAAGAAGAAGAATACACTATAGGAGAATACACAGACGCTATAGACCAGCACGGAAATATCAACCAACCTAAAATCAACGTACAACAAAAAAAAGACGGATCTCAACAGCAAAAATCACCTCAAGAAATAGAATACATCGACACCCGAAACGACCAATTCTACTCACCAGCAACAGCCCTCATCCCCTTCCTAAGCCACACAGAAGGTAACAGAGGACTCATGGGATCAAATATGCAACGCCAAGCAGTACCCCTCTTCAAACCCCAAGCCCCCATCATAGGAACAGGCAAAGAACGACAAATAGCACACGATACCAACGTCCTACTCAAAGCCGAAAGAGAAGGCACCATAGAATACGTCGACGCCGATCGCATCGTCATCCAATACCACTATCCCGCACATTTAGAGAAAATAACCTACCAGCCAGGGCCTACTACCTATCGCCTCGCAAGGCTGCAACCCACCAACCAAGGCACCAACCTCACCGAAACTCCCATCGTCAAAAAGGGAGACAAAGTCAAAAAGGGACAACTTCTCGTAGAGGGATATGGCACCGAAAACGGCGAACTCGCACTCGGTGCCAACCTCAATATAGCCTTCATGCCCTACAACGGGTACAGCTTCGAAGACAGTATCGTCATCTCCGAGCGCGTCGTTAGAGACGACCTCCTCACATCCATACACATAGAGAAACATACCGTCGACCTCTACAACACCAAACTAGGACCCGAAGAATTCACCGCCGACATACCCAATACCAATGCAGAAGCACTCAAGCAACTAGACGAAAGAGGCATCGTGCGCGTCGGAACCGAAGTCAAAGAAGGAGATATACTCGTAGGAAAAATAACACCCCAAAGCGAAGAGACACCCACTTCCGAAAGCAAGATAATGGCCGCCCTCTTCGGTAACCTAGCAGAGAGCGTCAAACACACCTCCTTTAAAGTACCCTTCGCAGGCAAAGGAACCGTCATCTCCACACAGATACTAGAAGGGCAAGAAATCACCGCAGAAAAGCGAAAACAAATCAAACAACAAATGGCCGCTCTCAAAGAAGCAACCGAAAGTAGCCTCGAACAACTCCGGGACTACGCCGTCAAAACACTGCTCGACGCTCTTAAAGAGAAGGCAATAACCATACCTATACAAAACCTAGAAGGAGAAACAATCCTTGCCAAAGGACAAAAAATAACAAGACCATTCCTCGAAGAGGAAATTTTCCACCCCATCAAGAAAACCAAATACCAATACAAAGTCACCTACCAAGAAGTCCAAGACCACAACTGGACAGACGACCCCACCACTAACCAACAAATAGCCTACCTATTTGATACCTACCAAAAAGAAAAAGACCAAGCCCTCAACCACTACAAAAGAGAGCAAAAGAAAATCCAAGTAGGACACGAACTCAAACCAGGTATACTTAAACAAGCCGTCGTCTACCTCGCACAGAAGTGCAAAATAGAAGTAGGAGACAAAATATCAGGAAGGCACGGAAACAAAGGCGTCATCGGGAAAGTAGCACGACAAGAAGACATGCCCTATCTCGAAGATGGAACCCCCATCGACATCATCTTCAACTCCCTATCCCTACCATCCCGAATGAACATAGGACAACTCCTCGAAGCCATCCTCGGCTGGGCAGGATACAAACTAGGTAAAAAGTACACCGTCCCCATCTTCAGAGAACCCAGCATAGACAAAATAAATGGGGAACTCAAAGAAGCTGAACTACCCACCTTTGGAAGGACAACCCTCTACGACGGATTCACCTCACAACCCTTCCGAGAAAAAGTAACCGTCGGTAACATGTACGTTATCAAACTCCACCACCTCGTACGAAGCAAAGTACACGCACGAGAAACAGGACCCACCTACGCACTCATCAACCAACAGCCACTAGGAGGACGATCACGAGGCGGAGGACAACGATTCGGCGCCATGGAAGCATGGGCACTAGAAGCATACGGCGCATCACACATCCTTCAAGAACTTTACACACTCAAGTCCGACGATATCGTAGGGCGCCAAAAAACCCAAGAAGCCATCTATAAGGGAACAACCCTACCCAAACCAGGCGTACCCGAAACAGTCAAAATACTCAAGCAATACCTAGCAGGGCTCTCCATAGACCTAGACTTTAAAGCATAGACAACAACAATGGCATTCACAAGGAAAATAAATCCCAACTTTCAAGAAGTAACTATCAAACTATTCTCACCAAAAAACATACTAGAGCAATCATACGGTGAAGTGACCGTACCCGAAACTAAAAACCACCGCTCACACAAACCCGTAGAAAAAGGCCTCTTCGACCAAGGTATATTCGGATCTGAAATAAGCTGGCAGTGCGCCTGTGGCCGCTACAAAGGCATACGCTACAAAGGCACTACATGCCCCAAGTGCCACGTAGAAATCAACCACAAAAGCGTCCGCAGAGAGCGCATGGGGCACATAAAACTGCGCATACCTGTCCTACACCCCTGGTTTTTCAAATACCATCCTAACGTACTAGCTGGTCTCACAGGCATCAATGCTAAAAAAATAGAGAGCGTCGTCTACTACGCCAACTACGTCGTTATACAAGCAGGAGAGCAAGATGAACAAACCGAGAACCCCGTAGAAGTACTCGACTGCCTCACGCCAAGAGAATACCAAAAACAAATAGAACAAAGACCCAACAATGACAGCTTGCCAGACCAAGACGCCCGCAAGTTCATAGCAAAAATGGGCGCAGAGGCTATCCGAATGCTCCTGCAGCGCTTAGATCCTGACCAGTTAGCCGCAGAACTTAGAGACAAAATCGAAAACGAAACCTCACAACAAAGGAGAACAGAAGCCATCAAGAGACTCAACATAGTAGAAGCCTTTAGAGAGAGCAGCAAAGGAAGAAATCCCAACAAACCCGAACGCGTCGTTCTCACCTATCTCACCGTCATCTCCCCAGCCTATCGACCCCTCGTCACCCTCAGCGACGGAAGATTCGTCACCTCCGACTACACACGCCTCCTGCAAAGGCTCGTCATCAGCAACAACCGCCTCAAAACCCTTGAAGACGTAGAAGTCCCCGAGACCATCTTCCATAACGAAAAACGCATACTCCAAGAGTGCGTAGATAAACTCATGGATAGCAGCAGTGCCGACCAAACATTCGGAGAGACACGTAGACCCCTAAAATCCCTTAGCGACCACCTCACAGGGAAAACAGGACTCTTCCGTGAAGGGAAACGCGTAGACTACTCTGGGCGATCCGTCATCACCGTAGGCCCCCACCTCAAACTCAACCAGTGCGGCCTCCCAAAGAGAATGGCACTCGTTCTCTTTAAAACCTTTGTATTAGCCAAACTAAGAGAAAGAGGCATCATCCAAACCTATAAAGAAGGCGTCAAACTCATAGAACAAAAGACACCCGAAGTCTGGAGCGCACTCGAAAAAATAGTAGAAAAGCACCCCATACTCCTCAACCGTGCCCCCACACTACACCGCGCAGGTATACAAGCCTTCTACCCCAAACTCGTCGAAGGGCAATCCATACAACTCCACCCACTCGTCTGCAGCGCCTTCAACGCCGACTTCGATGGAGACCAAATGGCCGTTCACGTCCCCCTAAGCGAAGAAGCCAAAATCGAAGCCGACATCATCCTAACCCCCACCAACAACCTCCTCAACCCCTCCAACGGGAAACCCCTAGCCGTACCCAGCCAAGAAATCATCCTAGGTCTTTACTACCTAACGGCAGAAAGGAAAAGTGACCCTCAAAACCCCCTCAAAGGGCAAGGAACAACCTACTCTTCACCCCAAGAGGTCACCATCGCCGTCAATAACGATAAAGTACACCCTCAAGTGGCCATAAATCTCCTAATCAGAGAATCCAACGGCGAGCAGCAAAAAATCACCACCACACCAGGGCGTGTCCTCTTCAATCAAATCCTCCCCAAAGGCATCACCTATGTCAACGAACCCATCAGCAGCCGAAACATAAAAAACATTGTCAGAGCCGCATTCCATGCAGCAGGACGTGAAGCTACCGCAAAATTCCTCGACGAAGCTAAAGATCTAGGATTCCAACAAGCACACCAAGGAGGACTCACCTTCGGCATCGACGATATGAAGCAACTCCCCAACAAAGCGCAAATCATAAAAAAAGCCAAAGATGACGTAGAGCAAAAAGAACAAAACTACCAAGACGGCCTCATCACAGAAAGAGAACGCAGCAACCAAATCATCGACATCTGGACTAGCAAAAACATCGAAATCACCGATAAGCTTCATAAACTGCTCAAACAAGACAAAGGTGGCTTCAATTCCCTCTACCTCATGATGGCATCAGGTGCACGAGGTTCTAAAGACCAAATGAAGCAGCTGTGTGGCATGAAAGGACTCGTATCCAGAGCACGGAAAAGTACCGACCAAAAAGAAGAAGGTATCATCGAACACGCCATCACCTCAAGTTATCGAGAAGGACTCACCACATCCGAGTACTTCACCACCACTCACGGTAGCCGTATGGGGTTAGCCAGCGCCACCCTCAAAACATCAGAAGCAGGTTACCTTACAAGGAAACTTGTCGACGTAGCTCAATCCATCGTCATCACAGAAGAAGATTGCAACACACGGCGATCAAGAACCGTATACCCCATCTACCTCAACGGCCAACTCTCCATAGCCATAGGAAAGCAAATAGTAGGACGCATCCTAGCCGAAGACATCATAGACCCCACCACAAAAAAGACACTATACACCCGCAATACCGCCATCGATGCTAAAAAAGCCACCATCATAAACGAACTATCCCTCCCCTCCCTCCAAGTGCGTTCACCCATACACTGCGAAGCAGCTTTAGGCATATGTGCCCACTGCTACGGTATCAACCTCGGTAACAATAAAATCGGCGAAATCGGCGACGCCGTAGGTGTCATAGCCGCACACTCCATCTCCGAGCAAGGAACCCAGTTCACCCTGCGAACCTTCCACAAAGGAGGGTCCGTTACAGGAGGACTCGTAGAAGATACCATCAAAGCCTTGCAAGCAGGTAGCGTAACCATCAGCAACTACGACACAGTCGACCTCGATGGCGAAACCATCCTCCTCAGCAGGAACAGCGAACTCAAAGTCATAGAAAGAAAAACAGGTGAAGAGATACAAAGTTACATCATACCCCACGGAGCACACATCCATGTTAGCAAAAAGCAGAAAGTAGAAAAAGGCCAACTCCTCTTCAAACACGACCCCTACAACCGCTACGTGCTATCCCACGAAGAAGGAACCGTGCACTTTGAAAACATCGAAGAAGGCATCACCTACAAAGAAGAGTACAACCGAGAAACAGGACACAAAGAGCGCATCATCATTACCGCTCAAGACAAAAAAAGCGTACCCGCTATCGTCATCAAGAACGCCGCAGGAAAAAGTGCAAACTACACCATCCCCACCAAAGCACTCCTCGCCGTACAGGAAGGCCAACAAGTACGCCCAGGAAACGTCTTAGCCAAAATCTCCCTCTCACGAACCAAACCCCGAGACATCGTAGGTGGCCTCCCGCTCATCTCCAAACTCTTCGAAATGCACCGCATCATCAACCAAGCCGTCGTCAGCACCATCTCAGGTAAGGTAGCCTATGGCGATAGAAAACGCGGTAATCAAATCATCACCGTCACCTCACCAGTAGGCATTGTCAAAGAGTACAAAGTCTCCCTCAGCAAGCAAATACTCGTCCAAGAAGGCGACCTCGTCCAAGCGGGAGACCTCCTGTCTGAAGGCATGGTAAACCCCCAAGACATCCTCTTCGCCAAAGGAATAGACGTCTTCACCGACTATATGATACAGGAAATACAAGATATCTACCGCTCACAAGGTATTCATATCGACGATAAGCACATCGAAATCATCCTACGTCGCATGCTTAGCAAAGTGCGCATCAAAGAGTCAGGTGATACCAACCTTGTTCCTGATGCCGTCATCAGCCGTCGCCGCTTTGAAAGTATAAACAGACAAATCAAAGCAACCAAAGTCATTACCCAACCAGGCGATACCAAGTTCACAGCAGGTCAGCTCGTTCCCACCTATCAGTTTGAGTTGGAAAACAAAACCATGGAAGGACAAAACTTGCAACTCGCAGAAGCCCGCGATACCAAAGTAGCTACCGCTACCAATATCGTCCAAGGTATCACCAAGCAATCGTTAAATAGTGACAGTTTCATCGCCAATGCAGCTTTCCAAGAGACCATCAAAACCTTGGTAAAAGCCACCGTCGCTGGTAAAACAGACCCACTCAACCATATCAAAGAAAATGTCATCCTAGGGAAACCCATTCCAGCAGGAACAGGTATGCCTGCCTACCGAGACCTCCGCGTTCGTTCCAAAGAAGAGGAGAGAATTCTCATGGAAGAGATGCGCCAACAACAAGCAGCAGTGGGCGTAAGCTAACAGCACACTTTAAGCGTTTTATCAGCTGAAAATAAGGACGTCAGAAAAAGAACTTTCCCGAAATAAAAAGGGGCGCAAAGGCCATCAAAACGCAGAATTTGCCGCTAGAAGGCACGCAAACCTTATGACGCTCCCAAAAAAATAAAAGAAGAGCGAGGCCTATAAGCTGGATTCTGTATGCAACACCAAAGTGCTACACCCCTACCATCAATCTAGGACTGCCATCACTGACAGCCTCGTGCAGTCTACCCATCTTCCCTAGCCCGCAGGCTAACAGGACCGCAAACCCGCCCTTCGCCTCTTCTGCGAAAGAGGAAGATATATTTGACCTTGCAACACCTAAGGTTTACCATGCCCCCACTGTCACCAGCGGAGCGGTGGGCTCTTACCCCACCCTTTCACCCTTACCTCTCTTGTGAGAGGCGGTTTACTTTCTGTGGCACTGGCTCTGTATAGCGAACCATACAGCTTCCCGTTAGGAAGTAGGCTAGCGATCGTTGTCCAGACTTTCCTCCCCCCCACCCTAGAACTAGCGTGTAGAGGCGATAGGGAAGCCCGCTCTTCAGCTGCAAAAGTAGATAAAAACAGAGGGAATACACAAATCCGTTACCCAACAGAGCCTCGTCACCCTCTCTCTTTTGGGATTGTTCGCCTATTCTTCTTTTAGTACTTTGTTAGCAAGTTCTTCCAGCGCTGTCGCTAAAGCAGGCTGGTTCAACTCCTTAGCAGTAGGAACAAAGAAGTCCAGCGTCTCCTGTGCTATCTCCTTCTGCTTAGCAGGTGGGTGCCCTTCGATCGTGCGCATATTATGAAGCCTGTCCGCTACTTTAACCAGCAGGGATTCCTTACTACCTTTTTCGAGAAGGTCCTTGAGCGTTTTACTTTTCGAAAGCTTAACCTTACGACCGAAGCGGTCATGGAGGTGGGTAACCTCCTCCACAATGTTTGCCACCCTGCGACCAAATAGAAGCTCCATCTGATAGGGAGAGAAGGCGGTATCTTCTACCAAATCATGGAGAAGGGCAGCAATAATCACATCTTCATCCTTTGTGCAAGGGAGGAGCATCGTGGCCACCGCTACGGGGTGGTGGTAGTAGGGCTCTCCTGTTTTGCGCTTCTGCTTGCGATGGTAATGCTTGCAACGGCCCAGCGCACCCTCTATGCTCTCCATATTGAAAGTGGGATGGTGCGCTTTCACTGCTGCTAAGAAAGCCTTATCTTCATCTGCTGAGAGGTCCGTTTCCCCCAACAAATCCTCGTCCACCACAGTGTCGATGTTAGGGCGTACCTGATTGACATTTTGAGGGATAACGTAGCACAATTCCTCTGGATGATTTCGGAAAGACCCATAGTGTGCTTGAATAATCCGCTTACTCTGTTGCAACTCCTTCGGAGTGGGGGTATCCTCGCTTAAGAAAGCCCAGTGGTCCATGTCTGCAGGATGAGGCTCATTGTTAGCAGTAGCAGTTCCTTCGTCAGGATAGCTGAAAACAAAACAGAGGGCGGGAATCTTCCGTGTCTTTCCAGGTAACTTATAGACCAGGCGCCTTTCTTCGATATCGAAAACAAAATGCTTATCCCCCTCTTTGCCTAGCATCGTAGTGATGGCGCTAGCAATAGCCTTTACGATAAGGTACTCATCACAGTAGATGTGTGAGATGGTGGCGTTATTGTTGAGAACAACCAGGTCTGCTGTCTCTATTCCCTCCATACCCAAATAGTTAAGGACATTATCAAGGAGACTGGAAATGGCTACTTTTTTTACATTGAGCGGCATATGATCAGTAACGATGGCCGTTCTTTCCTTTAGGTTTGCTATAGCTTCTTCGAGGCGATCTACAGATTTGCCAACATCTTTTCCCTTTTTAATCTCCGCTAAAGAGGCGTTAATCTCCTTTATGATGAAACCATCATCGTGCATGGCTGCGCGCAATTGCTCACGAGTAGCCTCGTACATCGAGGATGCACGCCACGTCTCCTCTGCATTTATAGCTAGGCGCTGCTTAACATCACCACGAAGGTGATACTTTTGATGTGCTAAGAGGAGGCAGATAAAGCCTATCACCACGTAACAGACGACAAAAGGAGCGGTTAGAGGCCAACTCCCTTGAAGGAACCAGCTAAAGAGAACGGCCGTTACCATTCCTGAACTTTGGAAGAGAAGAAAGCGCTGCCAGTCTACGAGGAAGGCAAGCAAACCTAGGGCTACTATCATGTGTATCACCATATAGAGGCCGTTATCCGCCACCTGCAGGAGGGCAAGGTTGCTATTAAAGCAGAGGACATGCCAGAGACAGAAGAGGTAGGCCAGGTTATAGTAGCGCTTCGCACTTGGATACCAGAGGTGGTCAGCTGCCAAGAAGCATACCAGCGTCATTCCTATCCCAAAGAGGGTAAATAAGATGTGCATCGTGGTTTGGGTGATAACAGTGCTCCCCGCGACGAGAGGGAAAGTACCCAAAACAAAGTTGATGATGAAGAGCATAGAGATATAGAGGCCGTTGCTGGCGACCTTTTCGTTGGCCCAGGCTACGGGTTCTTTCAGGAAGCGAAGGTTAAAGTTCAACTTGTAGCGGTCGCTGACTTTCCAAGTGCCTTCTTCCCTTAAGATAAAGACAAAGTGCCCATCGTTGGCCATGTAGTGGTGGGTGAGGAAGCTGAACAGGCTGATGGGTAAGGCAATACCCCAGCCAAGCAGGTTTGTTATGGGGTTATCAAAATAAGATTCCCGCGCCTCCCATCCAGGATTGAAAGAATGTAGGAGTGAGTCAATCATGCGTGAGTGTCCCATGAAGCGTATTGTAAGGAAAACAACAAGGAAAGTGCCTACACCTGTTCTAAACCCCTTGTCGTCCCCTTTTAATCCTAAAACACCTAGTACAAAAGGGATGGCAAGCAAGGAGAAGACAATATAGGCATACTCTTGGAAATCAATAGATTTCAAAGGAACAAAAAGAGCAAAAACAATAGAAAACAAACCAAAGAAAACCGTTACCAGAGGTACGCTCCATAATTCCCCTTTATCGTTTCCACTACCCTTTTGCCAAAGTGGCTCAATAAGGTCGTGTGCCCACATCGTTGCCAAAGCGTTTAAGATAGAGTCAGCGGTAGACATCACAATGGCCAGGAATGCTAACCAAAAAAGGCTCTTTGCAAAGTCACTAGCACATATACCCCTTACCAATGCACCTACATCCCTTCCTTCTATACCTTCTAAAGCCCCAGGCATAAGGGTACTTAATCCCACTACCAACATGAATGTCTTTATCGCAAGAAAAAGTCCTGCAAACGAATGTATAGCGAACAGATTTGGGTTTAGCTGTCAATAGAGCACGTTGGACAACAGCAGGCGATATGAGAAGGGTGGGAAAGATAGACCAAAAAAAGCACCAAAGAAATGTGCTCTAAGGTTCGGATGTTCTAACAAGTAGGTGTGGGAGGGCTTGTTTTGTTCGGCATTCTCCCAAATAGTCTGGACTCCTCCCCATTGTGTTATAACAGCAAGACCAAAAAAGACTAAACCAATAGCAAAAACAATAAATTGCAAAACATCAGTAGCTATCACAGAACGAATCCCTCCTATTGCGGTATAAAAGGTAATCACGATACCAATACTGATAATCAGTGTCGTCGAAGATAGACCTACTAAAAAGGCCATGTAGCCTATGGACTTCAACTCCCCAATAATCATCAACAGAGAAAAAACTGTGGATACCAAGACTGTAAAGAGCCTGGCAAAGGGTCCATACATCGTATGCATCAAATCCGCTAGGGTGTACTTATCCTTGAAATAGACCAGCTTGGGATACACAGACCATCCCAAAACAAAAGCTGATAAGCTGAAAAGGAATAGATATAGTAAGCCAACAAACCCAATCGCATGAGATCCTATTAACCCTATATAATTCGAGTCCATCAACGTAGCAAAAAGCGTCATCGTCAAGACCACTGTGCTGAAGGACCGATTAGAAAGCGCATATTCTCGCATCGTCTTGGGTCTACCCCTCGCAGCCCAAAAGGCCACGGCCACGTTCATTAGCGGGAAGATGGCCAAGCCACTTGGTTGAGAAGTATTGATGTCATGTTTATAACGTATTAAGGTTCATGGAGTCAAGTGGTCTTTGTAGGGGACCCTTTGGCCATCTCAGCCCAAAGTTACGCTCTATATAAAGTAAAGCGAAAAGTGAGCGTTTAAATCCGTATTAAAAAGCCTAAAAAGCAAGGGTAGATGGCCTTTCCCCTCTTTTAGTATCTCTCAGTGACTTACTGAGGTACAAGATCTAGTGCTTTTACTAAGTGAGCGAGATCGTTGTTCTCTTTTGCTTTGGCGACCCACTTAGGGACTTGGGAGGTCTTCTTTGGAGGTGAAGATTGTCTGTGCGCTTTCGTTTGGGCGGTGTCGGCAGTGGCAGGCTGAGGTTGTGAGGGTTCTTTCGTAGAAGAGGGAGGTGCCTCTTTCTCTTGTCGCTGCTTGTTAGTAGCCTGTTGCCTTAGGATAGCCTCATCTGTGGGGAAAAAGGAAGCTTCCGTGTTAGTAGCTTGCAGCGGGATAGATTGCTTTTTTTCTTGTGGTGGTGTTGTGCGTTCGCTTGCGGTACGTGGTGTTCCAAAAGAAGCAGAGGTCTCTTTTGGTGGTGGTGGATTAAGGACTTTGTCTACTACCTTGTTAGGAGAAGGTTCCCCCACCTTAGGTTTCGTGGCTGTGCTTTTCAAAGGCTCCTTAGGAGGTGTAGGTCGTGCAATGGGTTGCTGCTTGCCAACGGAAGCGGCCTTCGGTGGGTTATGCGCATCATGTTGCAGGCAGCCAATCCTAGCTAAGGTGATCTCACTATAGAGGATAGGGTCGGGGTGCTTTTTGTATTCCTTATAGGCGTCATGTAGGATGGTCAGCGTCTGGTAGATAAGGGGAGTAGGTATGCGCTTCGACTGCTGAATGTAGGCGGTGGCTACTTCTGAAGAGGTGGGTAGGAGGCCGTGAGTGGCGGGCTGCTTGGCGACGAGGAGGTTTCGCATGTGGCGGGTCAACCCGTAAAGGTACTGGTAACTATCATAGCCTCTTTTGAGACCGTCGCGGTAGATGAGGAGGGCTTCTCCTACCTCTCCGCTGAAGAGGTGGTCGGTGAGGGTGGTATAAATTTTGTGGTTGAGGAAGTGGAGGTGTTGGTAGACGTCTTCTAGGGTGAGTTGGTTGCCACCTGAGAAGATGACGATGAGGTCGAAGAGGGAGAGTGCGTCTCGTATGGAGCCCTGTGCTTGTTCGCTGATGAGTTCTACGGCTTCTCTTTCGCAGGTTACACCTTCTTTCCCTGCGACTTGGAAGAGGTGGTCGGTAATGGTTGCCCTTGGGATCGGACGGAACTGATGGACTTGGCAGCGGGAAGAGATGGTGGTGTTAAGTACCTCTTTCTTCTCGGTGGTGATGAGGATGAAGACGACATGTTCAGGGGTCTCTTCAAGGGGTTTGAGGAGGACGGTGAGGGCTGCTTTTGAGAGTATATGGGCTTCGTCTATGAGGATAACCGTCTTGCCACCACCAGGAGGGTGGTAGCGGATCTGTTCGACGATGTGCCGCATGTCTTCCGCGGAGTTATGGGATGCTGCGTCAAGTTCGTGGATATTGAGTGGGTTGGGCTCAGCACAGGAAGAGCAGGTGCCGCAGGGTTCTCCCTCTTCCGTGGGGTCTTGGCAATTGATAGCCCTAGCCATGAGGCGTGCGAGGGTGGTTTTGCCTGTTCCTTTGAGGCCGCAGAAGAGGTAGGCGTTGGCGATTTTGTTTTGCTTGACGGCGTTACGTAATCCGTCGACGATATGGGTCTGGCCTTTGACTTCGGAGAAGTACTGGGGGCGGTATTTTCGTGCGGAAACGGTGTAACGTGCCATGGGAATCTGGTGACCAATATACGACGGCGGGGAGGTTTTGTCTAAAAGGTTATCCGTGAAGGTTCTAGTACAAGCCCCTTTTCAGTTTGTGACTTCCCTTGACAGTCAATCCTCAACACCTAAGAGAAAAAATCTTTTTAGCTATTACCTATCGAATTTAAAGCATAGATTGTTGGGAAGTGCTCCTGGTTTGGGTAGGGTTGTTCCTTTTTTTCGTCGTCGTCATTTCTTCTCTATTAAAATTTTGATGGCTCCAGTTGCGACCTGGTGTTAGGTACCCGTCGCGTTGTTGACTCCATTTTCTCTCGTCTGGGATATGATTTCTGACGAATTTTATGGCACATTCGCCTCTGTTAGATTCTTTAAAATACGTTTCTTCAAAGTCTCCTCCATATTGCGATTTCTTGCTAATCTTTGATATATAAAGGTGCACCTCATGCTTATGGTCATACTGTTACCCATAAGTCTAATTTTTATTTTTAGAAAGTTCGAATCCTAAAGCCATCATATGCATTTTTTGGATGCCAATCCACATGACTTTTGGACCTGGAGGAGGGTCATTTTTT
>PJEL010001850.1_pt1 | contig 20310 bp, 12 predicted proteins | sample 1853271 | NCBI WGS metagenome assembly PJEL01 (sample SAMN08108733, study PRJNA415343) | Invertebrate metagenome, whole genome shotgun sequencing project. | host: Globobulimina | place: Sweden: Gullmar Fjord | collected 2015-08
TGAGGTTTTAACAAATCTTATTTTACATAAAGAGAAAAATTTATCTTTAGAAGATAAAACTCTTTTACCCTTATTTGATCAAGATGCCTTATATATCAATGTTGTGCAAATATTACTTGATAATGAAAAAGTGGTAAAGGGTAAAAAATTTATTTTGGAACTATTTGATTCAATAGGAGACCCTTTATTTTTCAAACCACTTATGAATGATAATTTTGCTTTATTTAGTTTATATACAAAATTTCCAATTAATTTACATCAACTCAATAAACAGCAACATAATATTTTCTTTGCATATGTTTTACGAGTATTTGAGAATAATAAAGATACATCATCTATTTGTAAAAATTTTCAAAATAATATCAGTAGTTTAATAAGTAGAAAAGTTGATAAAGATTTTAAAGATTCATTAGGTTGGACTATTTTACATAAAGTAGTAGCTACAAAATGTAGTATAAAGTTATTTAGAATATTGACGGATGTTGTACGTTTTGATTACTCAATTTCAGATAATTTAGGGAGAACTGTCATCCATAATGCTGTTTGGCAAGATAATACTAACGTTATAAAAATTGTTAATGGGAGTGCACCTGGAATTATAAATGTAGAAGATATTTATGGAATCACACCAATATATTATGCCTCCCTATTGGGTAATCAAGAGCTAGTTATCCAATTTTTCGATTTGGGAGCTACTATTACAACTAAAGATAAATTGGATGCCAAAGCTATTAAAAAGTTTAAACCAATGTTAAAAAATCTTGTAAAATTAAAACTAGAACTTGATGATGCCGCATTAGAGCATAGAATTGATTCTTTAGTAGCTGAAATTGAATCTAAGTTTAAAGTGAAATAAATATTCTAGTTACGATAAGGATTCAATAAAATATGAAAAAAATATTGTTTTTAATCGTATCAATTTTATTTTATGTAACTTCAGTATTTGCAAATGCTACTTCTGTAGAACTTACTATAAAAGAGCAAAAATGGTTGGATACCAATCCTCGCCTGATACTAGGAAGTGATGCTAATTGGGCACCATATATTTTAGTTGATGAGAGTGGTACTATCTCCGGTTATGATAAAGATATACTAGATCTTGTAAATAAAAAAATGGGAACATCTTTTCAATTAGAAGTAGGTAGCTGGAAAAATATACTTGAAAAAGCACAATCTAATAAAATAGATGGCTTAAGTACTAGTGCCATGCATACAAAAAGAGAAGAATATTTTAATTTCTCAAAACCCTATGTATCAACACAACGTTTACTTGTAGTTTCTAAAAATAATCCTAAAAATATACAAACAATAAATGACTTAAAGGGTAAACGCATTGGATATCAAGCAAAAAACTTGTTTGATAAAAAGCTAGTCTCCAAGTTTTCTGGTTCTACTTTAGTACCCTTAACTTCTTTGGATGAAATACTAGATAGTCTTATTACTGGTAAAATTGATGCTACCTTAGGAAGTCATGCCCTAATATATTTAGCGCAAACAAAAGGACTACCTTATTTAAAAGTACTTCAAAAAATTCCAAATAGTACATTAAACTTAGTCTTCTCAATTAGAAAAGATTATCCAGAAGCTTTATCCATTTTAAATAAGGGATTAACTTCTATCGAAAAACCTGTTTTAATTAATTTAAAAAATAAGTGGTTTTTTAACAATATCGAACCTAATACATCTAATAATTCAATAAATCTAACAGATATGGAAAGAGAATATTTAGACAGTAAAAATTATATAACTGTTGCAAACTTAGCAAATCTACCTCCTTTTAATTTTAATATTGATGGCATTCCACGTGGTTACTCTATTGAGTATATGGATCTAATATCAAAACACTTGGGTGTAGAGATTCAATATATTAGTAATTTACCTTGGAGTAAATATATTGATATGTTAAAAAATGGGACATTAGATATTATTCCTCATGTGGCAGTAACAAAAGAGAGAGAAAAGTTTATAGATTATACCTCTTTTAATCATATCACATATACAACAGGAATTGCAGCGCATAAAAATGAAGATATTAGCTCACTTAATGATTTAAAAGGGAAAATTATAGCAGTGACAAAAAAATCTTTTTTACACAAATACTTAGAAAAAAACTATCCTGATATAGAACTATTTTTAACAAAAAGTACTGCCCATGGAATTGAAGTTGTTGGTCAAAATAAAGCATTTGCTGTAATTGGAAGTTTGCCATCGTTAAATTATTATATTCAAGAGGAATGGCGAAATAACTTAAAAACGGTAAATATAAGTGGTTTGACTATTTCAAAAAAAACTGAACTACCAATGGGAGTAACTAAAGGCAATTATCTATTAAAATCAATATTAGAAAAAACACATAAAGCTCTCCCCTATGATAGAGTAAATGAATTAAAACAAAAATGGATGTTTGGAAAAATAAAAGAGAAAAGTAATGACGCTTTAATAGAAGAAGAAAAAGTATATCTTGAACAAAAACAGGTTATTAAAATGTGTGTTCTACCTGACTGGTTACCATTTGAACAAATAGATGAGGATGGGAAACATAAAGGTATTGGTGCTGATTTTATGAAAATAGTATCAAAGTATATTAACACTCCAATACAATTAGTACCTACAAAAGAATGGTCCCAATCTTTACAAAATATAAAAGATAGAAAATGTGATATTTTACCAGTTGCTATGGATATCCCAAGTAGAAGAGAAAGTATGAACTTTACTAAACCTTATACAAAAGAGCCATTTGTCATTGCCACTAAATCAGATAAGTTATTTATTCGTGATGCTCAAGCTTTAAACAACAAAAAAATTGGGATTGTAAAAAGTTATGCATTTATAGAAGTATTAAAACAAAGAAACCCCTTGATTGAGATAATTGATGTGAAAAATACTAAAGAGGGATTAGAGAGGGTTCGTAGTGGGGAATTATTTGGATATATAGATACTATGCCTACCATTGGTTATGGTATTCAAAAATATTCGATGGTAGATTTAAAGATTGCTGGTAAACTAGAATTTACAATTGATTTAAGTGTTGCCTCCAGAAATGATGAACCTCTTTTAAATAATATAATGCAAAAAGCATTTGATTCTATAAGTGAAGATGAAAAAAGAACAATTGTTGGGAAATGGATCTCAATAAAAGTTGAGCAAGGTGCTGATTATAGTTTATTATGGAAAGTAATCATTATTGCATTTGTAATTTTTATATTAAGTATTTTATGGAATAGAAATTTAAGAAAAATAAATAAACAAATTAAAAAGGCGAAGCAAGAAGCAGAAAAAGAGAAAGAGATAGCACAAAAGGCTTTAGCTGATTTAAAAAATACACAAGGTCAGTTAATACAATCTGAAAAATTAGCTGCACTAGGACAATTAATTGCTGGTATTGCACATGAAATTAATACTCCTATTGGTGCAATTAAAAGTAGTGGTGAAAATATTGATGCATCCTTATCTAAATCGCTTATTAACCTACCTAAAATTTATGAATTGTTATCAAACGAAGAGCAACAATTATTTATTCAACTTATCTCCTATACTCAAAATGATAATATTATATTAAACTCCAAAGAAGAGAGAAAAATCGTCAGAGATATTAGTAAAGAATTAGAGGAATTAGGTATTGAGCATGCACGAAATATTGCAAGCAAAATAATGCAAATCAATGTTTACAAAGAGTGGAGAACTTTTCTTCCTTTATTACAACACCCTGATATGAAATTTATAATGAATACAGCATATAGTATTGCTGTTATTAAAAATGGTACAAGAAATATTAATTTATCAGTAGATAGAGTTAGCAAGATTATTTATGCACTCAAGTCATTTTCAAGATTTGATCAAAATGAAAATAAAATAGAATCAAGTATACAAGAGGGGATAGAAACTGTTCTTACAATCTATCATAATCAAATTAAATATGGAATCAAACTCGATACATATTATTCAGATATTCCTAAATTAAAGTGTTTACCAGATGAACTTAATCAAGTTTGGACAAACATAATACACAATGCATTACAATCAATGGAAAATAAGGGAAGTTTATATATTAGAGTTGAAAAAATTGAAGACAACTGTGTCATATCCTTTAAAGACACAGGATGTGGGATAGCTGATGAGATTAAAAATAAAGTATTTGAACCATTTTTTACTACAAAAGAAGTAGGAGAAGGAAGTGGTCTGGGGTTAGATATATCATCAAAAATTATTAAAAAACACAATGGTAAAATAGAACTAGAAAGTACAGTAGGTATAGGAACTGAATTTAAAGTGACACTTCCTTATCCTCAATAAGTAAAAATTATTTTTATTTAATGAATATATATTCACTACAATATAACTAGTTGCATACAAAATAGAATAAATTATTTCAATATAATTATGTTAAAATGAATGTAAATTTAGAAAGGTAAGCTATGCATAGTAATTATGATGTTAATAAATTAATTAAGTATATAAAAGCTTTACCTATTGCAATTGCACTTATCTTTTCAGTAATTACTACATATCTTGTTGTTAGTAATAATATTGATAAACATGAAGAAAATATTAAAAGTATACAGTCAGATTTTATAATAGAACAAAAAATTCTTATAAAAAAAGAAGTTATGAGAACTGTTAAACAAATAACATATCAAAAAAATCAAGCAGAAACAAATTTAAAAAAAGATATAAAAACACGAGTACTTTCTGTCCATAAAATAATAGAAAATTTATATTCTAAAAATCGTGAAAGAAGTAAAATAGAGATTACAAAAATTATTAAAGATGCAATAAGAACAATGCGATTTAATGAAGGTCGTGGATATTTCTTTATTTATACTATGGATGGAACAAGTATTTTATTTCCCACTGCGCCTGAATTAGAAGGTAAAAATATGTGGAATCTAAAAGATTCAAAGGGTGGATATAGTATTCGAAATCTTTCTGAAATAGCTCAAAAAAAAGGGGAAGGCTTTTTAAGTTGGTATTGGTATAAACCGAACAAAAATAAATCTTTTGAAAAAATAATGTATAAAAAGATTGGGTATACGAAATATGTTAAAGAACTTAATTGGTTTATTGGAACGGGTGAATATATAGAAGATTTTGAAAATAAAATAAAAACAGATTTGATTAAAGAGATACAACAAATAAGATATGGGAAAAATGGGTATATCTTCATAAATCAGTATGATGGGTTAACATTAACACATATAATGGAAAATAAGATAGGTAAGAATAATTTAAATTTTAAAAATATAGATGGAGAATACCCCGTACAAAATATTATGAATGTTGCAAAAAATGGTGGAGGATATATACAATACAAGGGTGAAGTAAATCCTCAGACAGCTAAACAAGATATGAAACTATCATATATTTATGGTTATGATGACTGGCAATGGCAAATTGGAGCAGGTACATATTTAAGTGATATCGATGAAACACTTATAAAAAAAGGGATAGAGTTTCAAGAGAAACTCTATAAATCAATTATCAGTATTTTAGTTTCAAGTGTGTTACTAACTTTAATTTTAATTTATGTGATGTTAAAACTATTAACAATGATTGAAAATGAATTTGCAAAGTATGAAAAATCATTGAGTAATCATATTTTAGAAAGTCATAAAAAAGATAAAATTTTAACAGAACAATCAAAACTTGCAGCCATGGGAGAGATGATTGCAAATATTGCTCATCAATGGAGACAACCCCTTTCTGTAATATCTACAGCTGCTACAGGTATGAAGATGCAAAAAGAATATGGTTGTTTACCTGATGATATATTTAATAATACCTGTGATGCTATTAATAATAATGCACAATATTTATCAAAAACAATTGATGATTTTAAAAACTTTATCCAAGGTGATCACAAAAAAAAGAATTTTAATTTAAAAAATACTATAGAGAGTTTTTTAACTATTGTAGATAGCTCTGTAAAAACCCATAGTATACAAGTAGAAATAGATTTAGAAAAAGATATAGAGATAAATGGTTTAGAAAATGAATTAATACAATGTTTTATAAATATTTTTAATAACTCAAAAGATGCATTAAAAGACAATCTTAAAAAGAATAGAAAAGTCTTTATTAAAACGTATCTTGAAAAAGATAATGTAATTATTGAAATAAGAGATAATGCAGGTGGAATAAAAGATGAAATTTTAAATAAAATATTTGAGCCATACTTTACAACGAAACACCAATCTCAAGGTACTGGATTGGGATTGCATATGACATATAATCTAATTGTAGATGGTATGAAGGGAACTATTATTGCTCAAAATGATAATGAGTTCTCTGGCGCTTTATTTACGATTACATTACCATTAAAATAGGAAAATTAATGACAAATACAATTGTAGTAACTGGTGGTGGAACAGGTGGACATTTAAGTGTTGCTCGTTCTTTTATAGATGAGTTTCACTCAAGAGGATATAGTGTTATTTTTATAGGTTCACAAAAAGGACAAGATAAACAATGGTTCGAGAACTATCCTAATATTTCAAAGAGCTATTTTTTAGATACAAAAGGTGTTGTAAATCAAAAGTTCACAGGAAAGATTATTTCATTATTTATGATTTTGAAAGCTGTTTTAAAATCTCGACAAATAATTAATGAGAATAATGTTTCTAAAGTTATTAGTGTAGGTGGTTTTAGTGCAGCGGCAGCTAGTTTTGCTGCAATTTTAACCAATACAGATTTTTATATACATGAACAAAATTCTATAGTAGGGCGACTCAATAAACTCACTTCAAAATATGCAAAAGAAGTTTTTTCTTCTTATTTAGAATCTTCTAAAGTAAAAGACTATCCTATATCTGAAAAGTTTTTTGAGTACTCACGAGTGCGAACAGAAGTTAAAACGATAATATTTTTAGGTGGTAGTCAAGGAGCTCGGGCTATAAATGATTTTGCTTTAAAAGTTGCTCCAAAATTAAAAGAGATGGATATAAAAATTATTCATCAAACAGGTAAAAATGATTTTGATATAATTCAAAATAAATATAATCAAATGGAGATAGAGGTAGATGTATTTGATTTTTCAAAAGAGTTACTGGAGAAAATGAATCAAGCAGATTTTGCAGTGAGTCGTGCAGGAGCATCAACTTTATGGGAACTTGTAGCATTAGGAATACCGACTTTTTTTATACCATATCCATATGCGGCTGCAAATCATCAATATTATAATGCAAAATATTTACTTGAAAATAAGTTGTGCTTTTTACAATCAGAAGAGGAGTTAGATGGGAATTTCTTTTTTGAATCTTTGAATGATGATATTGAGCAAAAGAGTAAACTCCTTATAAATACAATTCAAAAAGATGCCGTTAAAAATATAGTAGATATTATTAAATAATGTGTGGAATTGTTGGTACAAATTTCAATGCTCAAGTTGATTTTGTAAAAGTTACAAATATTATGAAAAATAGAGGACCTGATAATACATCAGTTCATTCTCTAAAGAATAATTTTTTTGGACATACTCGTTTGAGTATTGTTGATTTAGATGAAGAAGCAAATCAACCTATGATTTTTGATAATATTCTTGTAGTATTTAATGGTGAAATATATAATTATGATGAACTTAAAATATCAGAAGGATTAGAGTGTATTACTTCTAGTGATACAGAAGTTTTGATACGTTTGTATCAAAAATATGATATAGATTTTTTAAACCTTTTAAATGGTGCCTTTAGTTTTTGTATATATGATCAAATAAGAGATCGTTTTTTTTGTGCCAGAGATAGATATGGTAAAAAACCATTTTATTATTATAGTAAAGAAAATAAATTTATTTTTTCAAGTATGATAAATCCAATTATCTCAATATTAGGGTTTACACCAAAACTTAATAAAGTAGCTTTATCTCAGTATTTACAGTATTTTGTTCCACTTACTCCAAATACTTTTTATCACGAGATTAATAAACTCGACAGTGGAAGTTATTTACTTTATGAACATAATCAAATAAGTATTAAAAAATATTACAAAATTAAAACATATAAAAAAATCCATGATGAAGAGACTGCGTTAAAAAATATCGAAGATATTTTATATAACAGTGTAGAACAGCGTTTGAAATGTGATGTTGAAGTTGGGACACTGCTAAGTGGTGGAATAGATAGTAGTTTAATAAGTACAATATATTCTCAAATAACAAATCATAAGATTAATACCTTTAGTGTTGGATATAAAACACATACAAAATATAGTGAGTTGCCTTTTGCTGATCTAGTAGCTAAAAGTATTAATAGTAACCACACTGCATTAGAGATAGGTCAAAAAGAGTATATAGAATCTTTAGAAGAGGTGTTTGAAAATTTAGAAGAGCCACATGCAGACCCAGCTGCTATTCCTTTATATCTCTTAACAAAAGAGATAAATAATCAAGGTATAAAAACAGTTTTAAGCGGTGAAGGAAGTGATGAACTTTTCTTGGGATATGATAATTATGCTAAGTTTTTAAAGTATTATGAGTTTTCAAATAGTTTAGATAATAAGCAAAATAGTTTTTTAAATGAAATCATATCTTCACTTGGGGGAAATAAAGAAGCTGAATACCTAAGACGGGTTGTAAAAAAAGAGAATATCTATAATAGTTTTGGGGAAATATATACTTCTAGTCAAAGAAAAAAGCTTTTACAAAAAGTTGCAAATTTTAAATCAGAGTCACCTAAAAAGGATCCTGTAGATTGGATGAGTTATATCGATACTAAAATATGGCTAGGGGAATCACTTTTGAGTAAAGTTGATAAAATGACAATGGCAAATTCTGTTGAAACTAGAAATCCTTTTTTAGATTTTAGGCTTGTTGATACTGCATTTAGTATAAATAGTGATTTAAAAGTAGGTGATACCAATAAATATTTATTGAAAAAAGTTGCATCAAAGTATATTCCAAAAGAGATAATAAATAGACAAAAAAAAGGTTTTAATAGCCCTTTTAATGAATGGTTATTTGATGAATATGGTAATAAATTATTAGCTGATATACAAAAAACGAATGCTAAAACTGCTTTATTTAAAGATGACTTCATTCAGAATATTTATGAAAATGCAAAATCCAATAAATTGAAACAACATTTTTATGCACTTTGGCATTTTTGTAGATGGTATAATAAGATTTATTTATAATAATAAAAATAGAAATTATAAATAAAACTTATATTAAATAAATTTATATTATGTTTATAATAAGCTAATCAAATAAATTAAGAGTTTTTTAAATATCTTTAACTATAATTTCAACGTGATTATCACACTCCTTGAAAACTCATTTATTGCTTGAGTAGCATTAAAAGCTAGAGAAGATACACCTTTAGCTTTTGTGCATTAACTAAAACTCCCAAATTAGGATTACTATGAATACTGAACCTACGCTAGATCAAATCGATGATTATAATGGAAATGAATCTCCTAAAAAAAGAAAAACTGTACGCTTGATAATTTTATTTTTAATTGTTGTAGGTATTGCTTATTCAATTACTAAATATAATAACTCGAAAAGCAGTGACTATATTGGAACAAAAGAGAATCCAGGTATAAATATACCAAATAATTAATATCTAATTGACTTATATGTAATAAAATGATAAAATCCGATATTTATAAGCTTATATAATTATATTTATAAGTTTTTAAATAAAAAAGGATTTTATTTGGAAAAAATTTATGAGAAGGAAAATCGCTTAGAGCATTTTCCTATTATGATGTATGCTGTTGTTATGGGAATGAGTGGACTTACAATCACATACCAAAAAGCAACATTGTGGTTAGGTGTTCCTGAAATATTTGGAATTATATTTATGTATATTACAACAAGTACGTTTTTAGTTGTAACGTGTATCTATATAATTAAATATATTAAATACACAACAGCCGTTAAGAATGAATTTTCACATCCCATTCGTATTAATTTTTTTGCTGCAATTTCAATATCTATGCTAATGTTGGCAATAATCTATAAAGAGAGTAGTCCAGGTATAAGTGCAATATTCTGGTATCCGGGAACTTTGTTACATTTTTATTTAACAATGCATACTATTGCATTCTGGATTAATCATAATCAAGAATTAAATCATTCAAATCCAGCTTGGTTTATCCCAATTGTTGGAAACGTTTTAGTACCAGTTGCTGGTTTTGGTTTTGTAAGCAATGGTATATTAATGTACTTTTTTAGCGTTGGAATGTTTTTCTGGTTTATTTTATTTTCAATTATATTTAATCGAATTATTTTTCATAATCAATTAGCAGTAAAATTTATACCTACATTGTTTATACTTATTGCACCACCTGCGGTTGGTTTTATTGCTTACTTTAAAATGTTTGGTGTGATTGATATGTTTGCTACTTTTTTATTTAACATTGCAATATTTTTTACATTACTTATTATCTTCATGTATAAGAATTTTTTAAAAATAAAATTTTTCATATCATGGTGGGCTTTCGTATTTCCCGTAGCTGCTGTTACCATTAGTATAATGCTTATGCAACATCAAACAGGAAATAGTATTTTATTGTATATCTCTTATATGATGTTAGTAGCCACTTCTTTAATTATAGGAATTGTTTTGTTTCAAACAATTAAAAATATGACTAGTCATAATATTTGTGTGGATGAATAATTTGAAAAAGTATATATCAATATTTATAATAGTCCTTATCTCTTATTTTATTGGAGATAGTATCTATACTGAAATCAACAAAGATAAAACACCTGGAAAAGCTAAAAGACTAGAGTGTCATAAAAAGGTAACCGTTTTAGAACGCTCATATTCTTTAGCTGATATAAAATATGCGCAAAGTTTAATCTCTTATGGAAATGATTCATTCACTTCATCTATAGAAAAAGCAGTTTATTCAGACTCAAAACTTTTTAATTATATTTCATTAAAACAGACCGATCATATATTTAAAAATACATTACAATCGTATATAAAATATAATGAAAAAAATAAAAATTCCTATAATCTATCATATTACATTTATGAAAATGATAAAAATGATCCTGGAAAAAAGACAGAAAGAAGTAAATTATATGCAGGATATATTGTTCTAGAACTAAAAAATTTAGATAATAAAAGCATCTATAAAGTACAAGTAGATTTCATGGATCACAAAGGTGCTGATATAAAAAGAAGTATTCAGTGTTCAATAAAATCATTAATGACTTATAATAAATAAAGGCTAAGAAAATGAAAAAATCAATATTTATGGAAAAATATCCAGTGTATACAATAGAACTATTAAAAACAGAAATTAAGGTTCAAAATGTGAATGATATTTTAGATTATTATAAAGAAAAAATAATAAACCATCCAGTAGCAAAGTTTATAGCAACTTTTGATCATTATTCCCATACTAAAAGTTTAAATGGTGAAATTATGGATGAATTATTAGATGTAAAAAATATAATTTTTTGTTTTGGAACAGCAATACCTGAAACAACAATAGCTGCTGTACGACCAAGAAGTATAAGTGTATGTGAATTAAATAATAAATTTGTAATTGAGTTTATGGAGGTTCCTAAAGAGGAGTTAAACCGAGTTATAGAATCATGGACTAATAGCTTGCTAATTAAATAACGATATGAATAATAATATGTTACAATAATACTATAGAAAGAACATATAGAGATATGTTAATAAATAGGAATCACAGATGAATGAAATTGCCATACTTTGTATTGATGATGAATCGACAATTTTACATGCCATTACTGAAGAGATCAGGGGAATGGTGGATGATAGTATTATCATAGAGTCAGCATTAAATGCTGATGAGGCTTTAGAGGTTTGTGAAGAGCTATTAGAAGATAATATTGAGTTAGCATTAGTTATTAGTGATTGTATTATGCCCGGTATGCAAGGAGATAAGCTTTTAGAAAAAATTCACCAGCTTTATCCTAAAACATATAAAGTTATGTTGACTGGTCAAGCTGAATTGGAAGCTATTAAATATGCAATTAACAATGCTAATTTATTCAGGTATCTAACAAAGCCTTGGGATAAAGATGATATGTTACTGACCGTGCAAAGTGCAATTAAGGGATACCAAGATAATCAAGAACTAGATTCTTATAAAAAAGAGTTAGAAGTTAAAGTTGAACAAAGAACTGCTGAACTTCAAGATGCAATGAATACTGTACATGAATATGCATTATATACACTTGTAGATTCCAATGGAATCATATTAGAATCATCAGATAGTTTTGCTTTGATTTGTGGTGTAAAAGTAAATGATTTAATTGGTAAATCGTTATTTGATACTATATCAACTGAAACTTCAAGTGAGTCAATAGAAAATATAAAAAATGCATTTCTAAAAAAAGAGATTTTTAAATGTGAGGTGTTACATCAATATGTTGAATATAAATCAACGTGGACTGATGTCATTATTACTCCTATTTTAAAAGAAAATGAAGAAACGATATTTAGCATTAAAAGACATGATATTAGTGATAAAAAACATATTGAAGAGCTTTGTGATACAGATGTTTTAACAAATTTATATAATAGAAGATTTTTTAATAGCTTATTTCCAAAAGAATTAAAACGAATTATTAGAGATAAAGTATCGTTTGCATTTATGATGATTGATGTAGATAACTTTAAAAAATATAATGATACATATGGACATCAAAAAGGCGATGATGCTTTATGTTCTGTTGCTTCTGTTTTAAAAAGTGTGACACAAAGAGGAGCAGACTTTGCATTTAGAGTAGGTGGTGAAGAGTTTGCAATTATAACTACTGATGGTACAAAAGAAAAAATAGAAGATTTTGCTAATTCAATTAATAGTAAATTATTTGACCAAAAAGTTGAACATAAAACAAATGGAGTTTCTCCATATTTAAGTACCTCCATAGGAGTTGTTTTTTATGAAAATGGAGAGGTTTCTGATGATATGGATACTATTATTAAAAAGGCTGATGATTTACTTTATCAAGCTAAAGAAAATGGTAGAAATCAGGTTTTAGTGCAAGTTCAATAGATGTTATTAAAATTAGGAGATGATAGAAAAACGATTATTCTTGTTCAATATATTATTCTTGTTTGCATAACTGCAGCTTCTATTGTATTACTGTATTTTTACAAATACAGTAATATTGCCAATGAGTATAGTGGTCTTTTAGATAGAGTTACAAATGAACATAAAATTATTTTAGACAATGAGTTTAATGATATTCGTTCTGATATTGAGTACTTATCTTCTCGTTCAATTTTATTGTTATTACAAAATCAAGACAAGAATCTCAAAGAAAGAGTTCAATCTGATTTTTATAACTATATTAGAACAAAAGACAAATATGATCAGATAAGAATTCTTGATAAAACAGGGCAAGAGATAATACGAATAGATAAGAAAGGAACATTCCCTGTTATTATCCCTTCTTCTAAATTACAAAATAAAAAAGATAGATATTATTTTAAAGATGCATTAAAGTTACGTCCAGATGATATATATATTTCACAGTTAGATTTAAATAAAGAACGTTCACAGATAGAACTCCCCATAAAACCAATGATTCATTTGGTTAAACCAGTTTTTGATAATGAATTAAATCTATATGGTATGATAATTTTTAACTACAAAGCAAAAGAAATTATAAGTAAATTACAAAAAAGTGCTACAAATTATAATCTTGATATGTCAATGTTTAATAAACAAGGTAATATTTTACAATATCCAGATAAGTCGTATAATTGGTCATTTATGTATGAAAATAAGCCAATGAAGTTTTTAGAACAAGTAGATAAATCTTTATGGAATGATATAAATCAATTTGAACATGGCTTTTTTGAAAATGAGAATGGTGTATTTTATGTAAAACCGTATTTCCCATATAGCTTATTATTAAATGAATCAAATAATATATTGAGTGACAATAGCAAAAAATGGTATATTGTTTTAAATAAGAATAGTAAAGAGATATCTAATTTAGCATTTAATCAGGTTGTAGAATTAGTTCCCTTTGCTATCTTTTTTTTATTATTCGGTATGATTGCAATTTGGAAATTAACAGAATACCGATATAGTTTAAAAAAAGAGGAAGAAAAAACACGAATTGCTTCAATTACTTTTAGTAATACCGCACAAGCTATTATGATCTCTGATGAAAAAAATAATGTAATACAGGTAAATAAAGCTTTTACTGAAATTACTGGTTACCAAAGTAATGAACTGATTGGAAAAAATCCAAGATTTTTAAAATCAGGAAAAACCAAGCAAAATATCTACTTACGTTTATGGCGTTCTCTTTTAAAGCAGAATGTATGGGAAGGTGTCTTGTGGAATAGAAAAAAAGATGGAACTGTTTATCCTAGTTTGTTAAAGATTAATATTTTTAGGGATGAACATAATAAAGTAAAGAATTATATAGCTGTGTTTAGTGATATAACGGAGCAGATGAATATTCAAAAAAACCTAGAAGCAAAAAATTTAGAGATTTCTCAATCAAAAGAACAAATTGAAGAGGCTATGAGTGATCTAAAATCAGCACAATCTCAAATAATACAATCAGAAAAGATGGCAGCATTGGGGCAACTTATAGCTGGAGTTGCACATGAAATAAATACTCCACTTGGGGCAATTAATTCCTCTTCAACTAATATCGAAAATGCTTTAGATAATATCCTCTCAAATACATTAAATCTTACTTCTCATTTACCGAAAAATTTAAAAGATACATTTATAGAGATAATCACAACAGATTTAAACTTTTCGAATGCTATTGATTTTACCAATCAAAGAGTTATAAAAAAAGAGTTAATGAAGCGGTTAAAAGAAGAACAAATAGAAAATAGTAGACGAATTGCGGATATAGTGGTTACTTCTAATTTAGTGGATAAAATAGATAAGTTAATACCTCTTTTAAAGTCTGATTACTCAAAAGATGTTATTGATTCAATTAGTAAAATAAACTCTGTAATTGTAAATACTGCAAATATTAGTCTTGCAGTATCACGAGCATCACGTATAGTAAAAGCGTTGAAAAACTTCTCACACCAGACTGTTAACGAAGAGATGGTGTATGCTAAAATTTCTGATGGAATAGAAACTGTACTTACAATATATTATAGTCAAATTAAAAGAGAGATTACGATTGAGAAAGAATATGGGGAAGTAGGTAGTCTACTATGTCATTGTGATGAATTAAATCAAGTTTGGACTAATATTATTCAAAATGGTCTGCAAGCCATGGATTATAAAGGAAAAATGTCTATTACTATTTTAGAAGATGAAAAATATCAAATTGTAAAGATCTGTGATAATGGAATGGGAATGAGTGAAGAGGTTAAAGAAAAAATATTTGAACCATTTTATACAACAAAAGCAATAGGTGAAGGTACAGGTTTGGGGCTTGATATAGTAAAGAAAATTATTGACAAACATAATGGAAAAATAGAAGTGGAAACTAAATTGGGTCAAGGAACAACGTTTATGATCTATATTGATAAGAACTTAAAGGAATAAAAATGAAAGATGAATTAGCAATTATATGTGTAGATGATGAAGAGATGGTTTTAATAGCATTACGACAACAAATTGAAGATGCAATAGGTGATGAATGTATAATAGAGGTTTCTACTAGCGGAGAAGAAGCACTTGAAATCATCGAAGAATTAGTAGTTGAAGAAAATGCTAGTATTGTACTTATTATATCTGACTGGTTAATGCCAGGTATGAAAGGTGATGAATTTCTTATAAAAGCACATCAAATATGTCCAAAGGTAGAAAAAATTATGCTTTCGGGGCAAGCTGATGAAGATGCTATACAAAGAGTTAAGGATCAAGCTAATTTGAGAGAGTTTATATCTAAACCATGGGATGCAAATTATTTGATTAATGTTATTAAAGATGCATTAAAAATTAAAGAATCTAATACTTAGGATAATAATGGAAAAAACTATTTCAAAAACCAAACAAAAAGTGATGTTATTATCGACACTTTTTTCCATAGTAGTAATAATTGGATTTGCTATTTTAGAATACTATAGTTATCAAAACCAATTTAAAACAGAAGTAGAATATCTTAAAAAAAATGTATCTAATAGTTATTCGTATGAAACAAAAGAATTAAAAAACTTTTATGATACTAGAATAAAATGTAATATTAGAGACAATGATGTTCTTAATGCTTTTGAATCGGCGGATACAAATAAATTATATTTTGAAATACAAAATAGATTTGAAGCACTAAAGCAAGAAAATAACCACTTAAAAATTATACATTTTCATTCTAAAGATAATCGAACTATCTTAAGAGCACACAATCCAAAGAAATATGGAGATGATCTTTCTTCTTTTCGACCTATTGTAAAAAATACAAATGAATTTTTAAAAAATAATTTTGGATTAGAATCTGGAATACATGGTATGTTTTTTAGAATTGTAAATCCAGTTTTTAATAAACAAAATAAGCATATAGGAAGCATGGAGTTTGGGGTAGAATTAAAATATATTACTAATAAATTAAAACAATATTATGCTGATGACAAATATGCTTTTTTAATAAATAAGAAACACCTGACTATATATAAAAATGATGATCATTCTTTATTCTATAAAGATAATTATTTATTAGAAGATAATGATGCTTTCTTTAGAACTATATATAAAGATTTTGATATGTCAAAGCCTTATGAACTTGTAAAAAAGAAAGATAAATTATATGTAGTAATACACTCTGTAAAAATTAAAGATTATTTAGAACAAGATATGGGTATATTATTTGCAGCAAGAGATGTAACAAATCTACAAGAACGATTTTATGCTCAAATGACACATACTGCACTTTTGATAATTATACTTTTTTTATCATTTTTAGCAATGTTAAATTTCGGTTTTGAAAAGTACATAGAAAGATTATCGATTACAAATGAAGATCTAAATACTAAAATGAAAGAAGTTGATAAAGATAGACAATTATTAGATAATTATACGATATCCTCCCATACAGATATAAATGGTATTATCACTAAAGTAAGTGATGCTTTTTGTGAAATAAGTGGATATACAAGAGAAGAATTTTTAGGGAAAAGTCATAAACTTATAAGAGATAAAGAGACCTCAAATGATATTTATGAAGAGATGTGGAGTTTATTAAAAGCAGAACAACACTGGGAAGGGGAAATAAAGAATATACGAAAAGATGGGACATCTTATTGGGTAAAACTGTATATCACTCCAGAATATGATTTAAATCATAAGCTAATAGGTTATGCCTCTGTTAAGAAAGATGTTACAATAAAGAAAACACTAGATAACAAAGACTAAATAGGAATCGTGATGAAATATATAGTGCTGATACTTTTTTCTTTCTCTTTTATTTTTGCACAAGCTGAAATTACAAATTTTGGTAATGAAAAAGTATCTTTACAACTTAAATGGTTTCATCAATTTCAATTTGCAGGTTACTATGCCGCAAAAGAAAAAGGTTTTTATGAAGCTGTCGGTTTAGATGTTGACATTAAAGAAAGAAAAACTAAATTTGATAATATATTGCAGGTTACAAAGGGTGAATCGGAATATGGTGTAGCAGATACATCTTTGTTGATTTATCGTTCAAAACAAGAACCTGTTGTGATCGTTGCTCCTATATTACAACGATCGCCAAGTGTTTTGATTACATTAAAAAGAAATGGTATAGATACTCCATATAAGTTAGATAACAAAAATATATTATTTTATAAAAAAGATTCAGATGGTATGGGTATCTTAGCAATGTTAAACTCCTTAGATGTTACTCCTAATATTTCAAAAATCAAAAAAGGCAATGACTATAGTCAATTACTGAGTGGAAAAGTAGATGCATATACTGGATATATTACCAATGAACCATTTTATTTAAAAGAACAAGATATTGATGTAAATATTATAAACCCAGCAAATTATGGATTTGATTTTTATGGAGATATGTTATTTACAAATGAATTTGAAGCAAATAATCATCCTAATAGAGTTGTAAAATTTAAAGAAGCTTCAATTAAAGGATGGAAATATGCCTTGGAGAATAAAGAAGAGATAATAAAATTAATAAAAAATAAATATGCTCAAAATAAATCAATAAAACATTTGCGTTATGAAGCTGATGCCCTAGAACAACTTATACAACATAAATCGATCCCTTTAGGAACCATCGACAATGGACGATTATCTTATATCACTGCAGTATATAAAAAATATGGTTTGTTACAGAATGATATAAACTCACAACAATATATATTTCAGAACTATAATAACAGTAAAGAGGATTACACTCCTAAAGGGAAGTTATATTCATATGTTGAAAATGAATATCTTAAAAATAAAGATAGAATTACTATGTGTATAGATCCAAATTGGATGCCTTTTGAAAAGAATGAAAAAGGTAAACATGTTGGCATAAGCTCTGATTACATAAAATTAATGGAAAAAGTAATACAAAAAGAGATTACACTTATTCAAACTAAAACTTGGGCAGAGTCATTATCTTTAGCTAAGAGTCGAGAATGTGACATTTTATCTCTGGCAATGGGGACTCCTAAAAGGCGAGAATATTTAGATTTTACTAGACCTTATTTGAAAGTGCCTTTAGTTGTTGTATCTAGAAATAAAGAGTTATTTATTGATGATGTAACGCAGATTGATAAAAAATTAGGAATAGTAAAGAACTATGCATATGGAGAACTTTTACGAAAAAAATATCCACATATGAATATCGTTGATGTTGAAAATGTAAAAGATGGACTTGATAAAGTTAATAGAGATGAACTCTTTGGTTTTGTAGGAACACTTGCTAGTACTGGTTATGAAATACAAAATAATTATATAGGATACTTGAAAATAATTGGTAAGTTCGATGAAAGTTGGGATTTAAGTATTGGAGTTAGAAATGATGAACCAATTTTAAAAGATATTTTTGATAAGGCGATTAATACCATTAGTGATGAAGCTCATCAGCATATATTAAATAAATGGCTTGTAGTAAAGTTTATCAATAATGATAATGGAAAAGAGATTCTAAAATGGATTGTGATAGTTTTGATTATTTCTGGTCTTATTATATATTTTATTCTTAAAAAAAATAAACAATTACATAAAGAGATAGATAGACGAAAAGATATAGAAAAAGAATTAGAAGATACTCTTGAATTATTTAATTTGGGTGAGACGACATTATTTAAATGGAAAAATAATGTGCAATGGAGTATAGAGTATGCCTCAAATAATACGAAAAAGATTTTAGGATACGACGTTGCTGACTTTATGAGTGAAAAAATAAAGTATGTAGAACTAATTCACCATGAGGATGTTGAAAGGGTAACAGATGAGGTAACAAATAATTTAGATAAAGAGTCTTTTATTCATCTCCCTTATCGAGTAAAAAAAGGGAATGGAAACTATATTTGGGTAATGGATAAAACAAAAATTATTAAGGACTATAATGGTAAAGCAATTCACTTTTTGGGTTATATCCGTGATATTACTCGTGAAATAGAGCAGCAAGATGAATTAGAAGTATCTCATAATAATTTAGTAAAAAGTGAAAAACTAGCTGCATTAGGGCAACTTCTATCGAATATTGCACATGAAATTAATTCTCCACTTGGTGCAATTAAATCTTCAGTAGAATCAAACTCAAATGATTTGTCATATTTTATACTTAATTATATGAACATAATAAATAAACTAGATAATTCTAAAAAAGAGATATTTTTAAATACGGTAGAAAATATAGTTGATAATAATGAATTCTTATCTTCCTCTCAAGAACGAGTGATTAAGAAAGCAACTACTGTTATACTTAATGGTAAAGAGATAGAAAATGCAAGAGTTATATCTGATAAATTAACGAGAATAAAACTGTATAGTGCGAAAGATATTGAAAAAATTTTACCTTTAGTGCAAGATGAAAATTATAACGATATTCTACAGATGCTATTAGTAATATCAAAATTATATTCAAGTAATCATAATATTAAGGAAGCAATAAATGCTTCAACTAAAACTATATTAGCATTAAAAACATATGCTCATTCTACTGATGAAACAACTTCAATTTCTAGTAAAAAACTAAAAGAAAGTTTAGATACAGTTTTAACAATTTACAATAACAAATTAAAATATAATGTTATTTTAACTTATGAGGCTGAGGATTTAGAACCTATTACTGGAAATCATGATGAACTTATGCAAGTATGGACAAATTTGATTCATAATGCATTATATGCAATGGATAATAAGGGTGATTTGATTATTAAAATATATCAAAAAAACAATAATCAAATTGTAGAATTTACTGATAGTGGATCTGGTATGAATGAAGAAACATTGACA
>PJEL010001851.1_pt1 | contig 20309 bp, 23 predicted proteins | sample 1853271 | NCBI WGS metagenome assembly PJEL01 (sample SAMN08108733, study PRJNA415343) | Invertebrate metagenome, whole genome shotgun sequencing project. | host: Globobulimina | place: Sweden: Gullmar Fjord | collected 2015-08
AGAGAAACCTGTGATGATCTTATAAAGTTACCTATGGCTGGCAGTGTTTCTAGTTTAAATGTTTCGGTAGCAAGCGGTATTTGTTTATTTGAAATAGTGAGACAACGACAGCTGTAAACGCTTGAGTTATTATTTTAAAAGGCGACTGTTATGTCGCCTTTTTGCTTTTTTAAGTTTGTAATTTAACTCGCGCATGAGTTGAGTGTGTTTTATATATTATTGTTTATATTGTAGTTTGATTCGTGTTTTATAAATTTTGGTTGCTAGGGAGAATTCGAAATATTAATGTTTATTATTGTTCGTACAAAATTCTAAAATTCAACTAATCTTTAAAGTACGATGCTTTTTTGGAGTGTCTAAATTGGAAGATATCTTGACGTAAATCTTTTTATTCCAGTAAAACTGATTTAGTGAGTCGTTTCTTTTTATGTTGAAATTTCCCCATCTTATATTGGTAGTGATCTTTAGCTCTTTGGGTGTAACTCACTTCGCTTTAGCGACCGAGAAAACCAATAAACCTATTGTGCTTGGTATATCTAATGCGTTATCTGGTCCTGCAGAGCAATTAGGACGTCGGCTAAATCAAGGATCAGACGTATATTTTAATAAAGTTAATATGTCAGGTGGTATTGCAGGTCGAAAAGTGGATTTAGTCATAGAAGATGATGGCTATGAGCCATTTAAAACATTAACTAATACCCAAAGCCTACTCAATAAGTCGGAAGTTTTTGCATTCTTCAACTTTGTTGGTACACCAACAACTTATGCTGTTATGCCCATGGTGAAGCGGAGTGAGTTACCTTTTTTAATGCCATTCACTGGAGCTGAATTTTTACGCACACCTTCACATAATCGTATATTTAACCTGCGGGCTAGTTACTTTCAAGAAGCCAATGCGCAAATACAATACTTGGTAAACAAAAAGAAAATAACAAGGATAGGTTTGCTAATTCAAGCTGATGAGTTTGGTTTAGCAGTTGAGCAAGGGTATTTGAAAATAATGAAAACTATGGGGATAAAGCCAGTTATTAGCACTAGGTATCGGCGTAATACACAAGATATCTCTCTGGCATTAGCCATATTGAAAACGCATAAAGTTGAAGCTGTGGCTTTTGTTGGCACCTATGAACCACTAGCTGAATTGATTAATAGCGCAGCTAAGCAAGCATTCAAACCCTTTTACAGTACTGTCTCATTTGTTTCTAGCCATGAGCTGTTTAGGCGTATAAAAACAGCAGGTCCAGTTAGCTTATTAGTAACTGAAGTGATGCCTGATCCAAATACGTGCCAAGCCTTGCTTTGCCGGCAGTTTATTACAGACATGAATAATGCAGGCTTTCATGATCTTGACCAAATTCAGCTAGAGGGTTATATAAATGCCCATGTATTTACTGAGTCGGCAAAGCAATGTGGCACGGAGCTAACTGCTGACTGTTTGATGGATAAATTGAATCAATTGCCTGTTAATTTCTTCCCACACCATAAGCACCAGACAAGCGAACTACCGAATCGTCCCCCTGTTTATTTAAACTTATTTGAAAGTAGTCGCGACTAAATGACCGCTAATACAGGTAAGCATTAGCGCCCTTTAATATTTACCTTGCCTTTTCTGTTCGTTTTACCTACACTACGCGACCTTAATTCAGCCCGAACATTCTTTTTGTTCCTTGCCTTAATACTGGTGTTGGCTGAGCCAGGTAAGAGGCTACAACCGTAGGGAGCTCGTAATGCGTCATTACGAAATCGTATTTATGGTTCACCCTGATCAGAGTGAACAAGTACCTGGCATGATCCAGCGTTATACTGACTTGATCAATGCTGCTGAAGGCAAAATCCACCGTCTTGAAGACTGGGGCCGTCGCCAATTAGCATACCCAATCAATAAATTGCACAAAGCACACTATGTTCTTATCAACATAGAAGCGCCACAAACAGTTATTGATGAATTAGAAACTTCTTTCCGTTACAACGATGTTGTTATTCGTAACATGATCATGCGTACTAAAGACGCGGTAACTGAAGCTTCAGCTATGGCTGCAGCTAAAGAAGACCGTCGCGAAGATCGCCGCGAAGTAAGTAAAGAGGTTGCTGTTGCACCAGCTGCTCCTGTAGTTACAGAAGAAGCTGCGAGCGAAGAATAAGTAACCGATGACAGGTTCTTTATGATAGATAATTCTAACTTAGAGAATTGCCTAGTGTTGGTAGGGCAGGTGATTAAATCACCTAAATTATCAACTAGCCCAGCAGGTATTCATCATTGTCAGTTTTCGATGGACCACAAGTCCATTCAACAAGAAGCTGGCATGAACCGACAAGCATTTGTCAGGATACAAGTTGTGGTGACAGGCGAAATGTCAAAAAGCTTAACTCGTGATTTAACTGAGGGCAGTAATATTCGTGTAGTTGGTTTTATCAACCGTCACGAATCTAGAAACGGTAATCCGCTTTTAGCATTACATGCTCAACAGATTGAAATGATTAATTAGGTGATTACTAATCTTAGCGCATTTTTTTGCTAGAAAAGTAACATCAAATATTAGGAGAAATCCATGTCTCGTTTTTTTAGACGTCGTAAATTTTGCCGCTTCACAGCGGAGGGCGCTACCTCTATCGATTATAAAGATATTGCTACGCTGAAAAACTATATCACTGAAAGTGGTAAAATCGTTCCTAGCCGTATTACTGGTACTGCTGCTAAATATCAACGTCAACTTGGTCGTGCGATCAAGCGTGCACGTTATTTAGCACTTTTACCATATACTGACTTACACAAGTAACCTAACAAGGGGTTTTGAAAATGGAAGTAATTCTTCTAGATAAAATCGCCAAATTAGGCGGCCTTGGTGACAAGGTATCTGTTAAATCAGGCTATGCACGTAACTACTTATTACCAAAAGGTAAGGCAGTTTTTGCATCTGCAGCTAACGTTGAACATTTTGAAGCACGTCGTGCTGAAATTGAAGCTAAATTAGCTGAAGCGTTATCAGCAGCTGAAGCTATAGCAGCTAAAATTGTTGAATTAGCAGAAGTAACTATCGCATCATCTGCTGGTGATGAAGGTAAGTTATTCGGTTCTATCGGAACTCGTGATATTGCTGATGCTATTACTGAAGCTGGCGTAGCCGTTGCGAAAGCACAGGTACGTATGCCTTTAGGTACTATCCGCGAAACAGGTGAATTTGATATTGCTATTCACTTGCACAATGATGTTGATACTAGTATCAAAGTTATTGTTATTGCTGAAGCTTAATTAAAGCTTTTACTTACCTTTAAGGTAAGTCTAAAAACACCGTTTCTTTTCACTTTATAAGTAAAAGGACGGTGTTTTTTTTTACCTGTCATTTGTCTTAGCGACACAAACCATTGATAAAATAATTCAACTTTCACAAAATTAATCACGACCTCCTTATTTTTTAGTCTATTATTTAAGCCATTGTTTCTTCTAAAGTTAGAAACTTGAAATTTGATTATTGTTAATTCACTTTACTATTTAGGTTTTATGTCGAGTCCAAGCCAACTATTACCATTGAAAATTACTAAACAGCTTCAGGTATTTATGCTTTGCTTGATCGTTGTTGTGAGTGCATTTCTAATTGCCGGTATTTCTGCGCTACAAAGTATTACGTATCCAATGGCAGCTTTCTTAGTGGTTACCTGCGTTCATTTTTGGTTGGCGGTTATATTATTTAGTTTGTTGCTCAGTTTTTTCAGTAAAAAAATAAAGGCAGTTGTTGAAAGTGATTTATCTGATATTCATGCAGCAGAAACATGGGCTAATGAGTATCTTATTACTGGTGAAGAAACCCCATTTTCGGGTGACAACTCAATTGCTGTAGCCGTTAACTTATTGCAAAAGCAGCTTAATGAAGCAAAACAAAGTGATAGTCGTTTTGATCAATTATTACGTGAACAAGCGCTTTTAGACCGAGCAACGGGCATTGGTAATCGGCAGTTTTTAAGTAATCGACTTGATGCACTATTAGCCGAAGATGATGCATATGGCGCTGTATTGTTGGTGCATATGCAAGATGCGGAGCTAATACAAAACCTTTACGGTAAAACTGCTGCGATAAATTTGCTGTCTAATATTATTAAAGGGATCAAATGTCGCTTATCTCATTTACCCAATTACTTTATTGCCCGCCAAGGTGAAGCTGAATTAGCTATTTTAATTCCGAGCCTTTACGCCGCTGAAACTGAAAAACTTGCTGGTAGAATATTAAAAAACCTACAAACTATCGCTGTGCCTGTAGGTATTAATCCAGAAGAATTTATCCATATTGGCGTAACATGTTTTTCAAAAACGCACAGCTCTTATCAAATAATGGCAGAAGCTGACATGGCGCTCCGCTCCGCTCAATTACAAGGGCCGTCACAGTGGTTTATGTTTGAAAATGGTGAAGTTGTTAGCCAAACAGCGAAAGGCTCACTGAAATGGCGTACTTTTTTACAAAAGGCAATTGATAAGAATACTTTTGTTTTGTTTTTTCAACCGGTTGTTGCTGCGCAAAGTAGTCAGCCTTTACATCATGAGGTTTTGGCAAAAGTTAGAGATGAATTTGGCGTCTTAATAAACGCAAGAGTATTTTTACCTATGGCTAAAAAATGCGGCTTATCAGTACGAATAGATCAGCTAGTGTTCGAGCAAGTTTGTCGATTATTACAATATGAAAAAAATTGTGCCGACAATTGTAGTTTAAATTTGTCTATCGATGCTTTGTTATCCGTGGATTTTCAAGGCTACTTTATTGATGTGCTTATAACATCTCCTCTAGTTGCTAAGCGCTTGATTATAGAGATAAGTGAATATCAACTTGTTAGCCACTTAAATGAACTTATGCCATTTATAGAACGAATGCATCAAGTGGGAGTTAGGTTATTAGTTGATAAAGTTGGCCAGTACGTTGTGAACGCTCAATATTTAAAAACCTGTCCATTTTCCTTTGTGAAGTTGGATAGAAGCATTGTCTTGAATATAAATAAAAAGCCTGAAAATCAATTGTTTATTCAAAGCTTAAAAGTCATGTGCCAGTATCAAAATATAGCCATTTACGCACTGGGTGTTGAAATGGAAGCTGAATGGCAGATGCTTAAAACGTTAGGTATTGATGGTGGGCAAGGGCATTATTTTACCAAGCCTCTTAAGTCTATAGTCACTGAGAAACAGCTTAGCCATTAAGCTCTTTAAAGCTATTCTGCTTCATATTAGCGTCATTATAAAATAGAAAAAATAATTTAAGGTGGCTGTTTGAACGAATTTATAATCACGAAGTTGTAATAAAAATGAAAGATTCTGTTTAGTTATCAAAGCCAATTGCGACTAAAAGGCTTGCGCCGCCAAAAGAATTGGGGATAATGGTAATAATACTTTTTGTTCTATAGATTATGATATCGATAAATGTCAGTTATTACACGGTTAAGTAGATTATTTTCCAAAAAGGAATCGCCCCATATTCTTGGCATTAGTTTGCATCAGCAATCTGTTAGCTTCTGCTTCCTTCCTGAATCTGAAAAATTTATAGCTGATGCCCCTATCGCATCAACTGAGTGTTCGGTTGAGTTATCTGCTGAGCAAAAACAAAATAATGAAGTAAGCTCTCCAGCAGCAGGTGAAAAATCATCGTCGTTAACTTCAGCCTCCGTTTTTAGCAATCAAGCGATAAAAAGTAGTACTTATAGTCAGACTATCTCTAAGTTGAAAGAAGAATTTCAATTACAAGGTAAGTGCTATCTAGTTTTGTCTGCACACCTTTGCCAAATTGTTCAAGTTGACCGCCCTAAAGTACCCGTTGCTGAAATTAATGGTGCCTTAAAGTGGCAGATTAAAGACCTTGTCAGCATATCACCCGATAACATGGTACTTGACTATTTTGATGCTCCTTCGCTGAATGTTGGTCAGGATAAAATTAATGTTGTTTGTGCACCATTAAATGAACTGAAAGATATTGTTGGTGTGATAAATGATGACGACTTAAAAGTGGCGCGAATAACCACAGAAGAGTTTGCCTTTTCAGGCTTAATTAAACCTAAAAATGATGCTTGTTTAGTTGTTTGTGCACAACCTAATGAAGAAGCACTGATTATTATTGTAAAAAATGGCCAGTTGTTTTTTCATCGACGATTAAGAGGTTTTGCTCAAATAGCTGAAAAATCAACACAAGAATTAGATATGGGTGCTATAGACAGTTTAAGTTTGGAAATTCAACGCTCAACAGATTATTTTGAACGCCAATTAAAGCAAGCTCCAATTAAAGAAATATTGGTATTAATACCAATGGAAAATGAAGCATACTTGGCCCGTCGTTTAGCTGAAAATACTAATGTAGCGGTCAATTTGTTAACACTACCTGAGCAGTTTAGAGAACAGCGAAAATTTGCCTGTGCTTTAGGTGTGACCATGCTTGAAAATCAGGAGCCGTCACATGAGCAGTAAAATAATGATCAATTTGCTTGGTCCAGAGTTATTGCCTGAAAAGCCGCTATTAACTTTAAGTAGGGTAGTTACACTTTGGGCGGTAGTTTTAGTGGTTATGGTGGCTATGAGTATTATTAGTAGTGTGCATTTAAAAGAAGTAACTGAAGACCATAAAATTGCAACGGCTAAAAATAAGTTGAATAAAGACAAGTTATCTAATTTAGAGCGTGAATTAGGTGCAAATCGAGTAGATAAAGAGCTTTCATCAAGATTAGCGCTGTTAAAGCTAACAATGAAAAATAAAAAAAACCTTCTCCAGCAATTAACCGATCCTAAAAGAACCTATGTAAAAGGTTTTTCTTCAGCAATGAGCGATTTGTCTGCACACCATCATAATGAAATCAGCTTACAGCAAGTGATCATTACCAATGATGAGCTAACTTTTGCTGGTTTTGCTCGAAGTCCTGAGGCTGTTCCTGCTTGGTTGGCTGGTTTTGAACAGTCAGCTCTATTGTCGGGCAAATCATTTATTAACTTTAAGCTTGAAGAAAACGAAGACAAGGTTACTTCATTTGTTGTCAGTTCAGTTACTACCAGTAAGGAGCCATAATGAAGAATCAATGGCTTGAGATTTCTAGCAAATTTCAAAAAATTACTACGCGTGAGCAAGTATTGATTATGACAACAGCCATCGTTGTTATTGTCATGTTGTTTTATACTTTCTCTATCGACAGAAATATGATTAAAGCTAATGGCTTAAGTGCGCAAACTCGCTCATTAAATACGACATCTATAGGTTTAAAATCTTCGATAACTGAATTAGAGGCTGTACTTAAAGAAGATCCCAATGCAGGTTTAATAAAGCAAATCGCTCGATATGAGTCTGAGTTGGCGAAAGTAGATACCAATCTATTAACACTAACATCTGATTTGATAAACCCGATTCAAATGCGTCAGGCACTGCTTAAATTATTAGATCTCCAACGCGGTGTATCACTTTTGTCATTCGAACTCATTGGTGTCAAGCCGCTTGTTACCAGTGAAATAAACGATGAACAAAATGATAAAAATTTAACCGATACTGAAGCAAAAGTATCATCAGAAAATACGTTGAATTTATATCGTCATGGCATTCGAATAAAACTCAGTGGTGGCTATTTTCAGTTGCGTGATTATTTGCAGCAGCTTGAAGGTATTTCTTGGACATTTTTTTGGCAAGGCTTTCGTTATGAAGTTAAAGAGTATCCAAATAGTGAGCTAGAAATTGAAATTTATAGCTTGAGTACGAAAAGGGAGTTTATTGGTGTTTAAATTCATTTCGAGCATTATGCTTTTTGCGCTACTCAGTTTTGGCACCTTTGCACAAAGTGCTGATCCAACGAGGCCTTTTACCTATCAAGGTAATAAAGCTGGTGAGAATAGTCCTGAAAAATTAGTATTGGAGTCCATCATACACGGTGACCAAATACATACCGTAATAATCAGCGGTAAACAAATGCAGGTAGGTGATTCTATTGGAGAACACCGTCTTGTTGCCGTCAATGATGACAGTGTTGTATTAAGAACAGCTACGGAACGCCTTAAACTTTATGTTTTCTCTGGCGTAATAGTGAAAAAACAATGAAAAGAAATAATAATATGAAACCTCTCTTTAGCTTGCCTCTATGTATCGCTTTACTGGCTATTTCAGGTTGTCAGACCGTGCCTGACAAACCCAAAGATATTAACAATGCGCTTGATCAGGCAATACTAGAGAGTGAGGCACCAAAAACAATTAAGCCTTTATCTAAAGTACCTAACGCAGTACAGCGAGAACTGATGCAACAATCAGTCTCACATGCTCGTCAAGGACTCCTTGCAGAGAAGCGTTTAGTTATAGCCGCAAAAGAAGTGGAGGCAAAAGCATTTTTTGCTGCATTAGTTGATGGCTCGGCCTACAGTATTGCTGTTCACCCAGATGTAGTTGGTTCTATAACCCTTAACCTAACTGAAGTAACGTTAGCAGAAGTGCTTGATGTTGTTCAGCAAGTTTATGGTTTTGAAATTCGTCGTAATCAAAATATTATTCAAGTTTTTCCTGCCGGAATTCGTACCGAAACGATTGTTTTAGACTATTTGTTTATTAAACGAATGGGCCAATCAAGTACCAGTGTCAATTCAGGTGGGGTTTCAGAAAATGATCCTAACAGTGGCAATAGTTCAAGCGGAAATAGTCGAAACAGTAATAGTTCAAGTAGCAATAATAGCAGTAACCGCAATGGCAATAATAATTCAAGCAATCAAAGTAGCAGCGGTATCAACCTCTATACTGAAAATGAATCTGATTTTTGGACAGAATTAAAAACTACCTTAACCGCGCTTATTGGCACAGAAAAAGGCCGTTCAGTTATTGTTTCACCGCAAGCTGGCTTAGTAACGGTTCGTGCTTTACCAAACGAAATTGCCGAAGTTAAAACCTTCTTGAAAAATACCCAAAGTCGTTTGCATCGTCAGGTTATTATTGAAGCAAAGATAATGGAAGTCACTTTAAATGATGATTACCAGCAAGGGGTTAAATGGAACGAAGTTCTTGGTAGTATAGGCAGTACCAACTTTACCTTTAGCACCTCAGGCCAAATTGCCGGTAATGTTATTTCAAATACCATCGGTGGTGCTACCTCGCTGAGTTTTTCAGGAACAGATTTCAGTGGCGTAATCGATTTACTGCAAACTCAAGGTAATGTTCAAACGCTTTCAAGCCCTCGAATTACAGCGACAAATAACCAAAAGGCAGTAATAAAAGTAGGCGAAGATGAGTATTTTGTAACCGAAGTATCTAGTACAACCACAACGGGTACCTCGACAACGGTGACTCCTGAAATTAAGTTAACGCCTTTCTTTTCTGGTATCGCTTTAGATGTAACGCCGCAAATTGATGATCAAGGTGGCGTTATTCTTCATGTTCATCCGTCTGTTACCCTAACTGATGAACAAACGAAAAAAATAACCTTAGCAAGCCAAGACATTATTTTACCACTGGCACAAAGCAGTGTTCGTGAATCAGACACCGTAATTCGTGCTCAATCGGGTGAAATTGTGGTTATTGGCGGCTTAATTGAAACAACAAAAGTTGATTTAGAATCGAAAACACCGCTCTTAGGCGATATCCCATTTTTGGGTGAGTTATTTAAAAGCAAAAGCCAAACAACAAAGAAAAAAGAATTGGTTATTTTATTAAAGCCAATTGTTGTTGGCCAAGATACTTGGAAAAACCAAATGCAAGATGCGCGTGCCTTGCTTAAAGAATGGTTTCCAGAAGAAGACCAGAAAGAACTCAGCTCTGACAATAAATAGATAACGGTCAATAGCATGTACCTGTATCATTTTGGTTTAAGGGAATTGCCTTTTACCTTGACGCCTAATACGAGTTTTTATTTAGGGCTTGAATCCCATAATGAAGCTTTGGCTGTTTTGGTAACAGCATTAAAAACTGGAGAAGGTTTTATCAAAGTTTGCGGTGAAGTTGGTACCGGTAAAACTTTGTTGTGTAGAAAAGTGCTTAATGAATTACCTGAGCACTTTGTTACAGCTTATATTCCCAATCCATATTTAAATCCTGATGAATTAAGGCGTGCAGTAGCTGTTGAGTTAGGCGTAAAACAAGCTCAACGTATGTCAGCGCAATTGTTAACGCAGCGTATACAGAATCGTTTGCTCGAGCTTCATGGACAAGGACATTCCGTTGTACTGATCTTGGATGAAGCCCAAGCATTACCAGCAGACAGCCTTGAGGCCTTACGGTTATTTACAAATTTAGAAACTGAAACACGTAAGCTTTTACAAGTGGTTTTATTTGCTCAACCAGAGCTAGATCAGCGACTTGCTGAAACTCAGTTTCGTCAATTAAAACAACGTATAACTTTTTCATATCAGTTAAGGCAGCTTACCGTTGCTGAGGTTGAGCATTATATTCAGCATCGATTACATGTTGCTGGGTATAAAGGCGCGGCATTATTTAATAAAAAAGTATGTAAAAAAATTGCCAAAGCAAGCCAAGGAACACCTAGGTTAATAAATATTCTTTGTCATAAAATACTGATGTTAAGTTATGGGCAAGGTGTATATCAAATAACTGACGCACATGTAAAATCGGCTGTTTTTGATACCGAAGGGGCCTTTTCGCTTGGTAATAATACCGCAGCGATCATGGTAACTTTAGCCATGATTTTGGTTATCGCCAGCGCTTTTTTCTATTATGGAGTTAAACCTTGAGTGTAATAAACCAAATGCTTAAAGATTTGGAGCAACGCAATGGTGAACAGCAAAATGTTCAAGGTCAATATGTGCCCAATATACCAACACAGCCATCTAAGAAACCTATAGTTCTGTTGGTTATTGCTATTATCGTGCTTAATATTTTAGGTTTAACTATTTGGTATTTGTACAGTGAAAATGAAGCACTCAAACAGCCAAAAGAACAAACCTCAAGTAATGTAGAGCAACAATCGCCAAGCAAACCGCAAGCAGTTCAACATTCAAATAATAATGCACAACAAGCGCCTGTTGAAAGTACTACCTTAGCAGTAACACCGGTAGAAAAAGCAATACTTGCACCAACACCGGAACTAAAGTCAGTAGCGAAAGTTAGTAATGATAAATTGGCCAGCAAGGTAGTATCATCGGCTCAAGTTAAAGATCAGCAGCCTAATCGAGACGACAAAATATCAGCAGAAAATTTGTCGCTTGATAAAAAATCGCCATCAAACACTACTAGTCAAAGCACGCCGTTAGTGAATAAAGCTAAAATAGCGGCCACTAAAAATTCATCAATGTCAGTATCAAGAAGACAATTAAGCTCAGACGAACTTGCTAAACAAAAAATGGTTCAAGCGGAAAAGGCGCTTACTCAAAAAAATGTTGTTAAAGCTGAAACCCTCTACGAAGATATTTTGCTATTGCAGCCAGAAAATTCAACCGTTCGAAAAAAACTTGCCGCCTTATGGTTTGGCCGCAAGGCCTATCAGCCTGCTGTGAATCTTTTATCTCAAGGTATAGCGCTTGACCCAATTGATGCTGAGCTTAGGTTAATGCAGGCAAGAGTTTACCTTACCGATAATAATTTGCGAGCAGCACTTTTTAGTTTGAAAGGATTTTCAGGACAAACGACCCAGGAATACCAAGCTCTTTTGGCAAGTGTCGCGCAAGAGCTTGCAGAATATGATACCGCGATATCTACGTATAAAAGTCTTATCGAATTAGCACCAACAAGTGGCAAGTGGTGGCTTGGTTTAGCTGTTGCTTATGACAGTAAAGCTGAATACTCACTTGCCAAGCAAGCTTATAGCGCTTCGCTAAACTTGGGTGACTTAACAAAAGCGTCGGCAGATTTTGCTACGCAGCGATTGCAAGAATTAGGAGAATAAAATGGCCGCACCAAAATTAAAAATGCGACTAGGTGATTTGTTGGTACATGAGCATATCATCACTAATGAGCAATTAATGCAGGCTTTAAATAGCCAAAAATCGTCAGGGCGCAAGTTAGGCGATACGCTAATTGAATTAGGCTATATTGGCGAACGCCAATTACTTGAATTTTTAGCACAACAGCTTGATGTGCCATTTTTAGATATTAGTCAACGTAGAATTCCGACAGAAGTTGCGAGCATTTTACCTGAAGTTCATGCGAGACGTTTACGCGCGTTAGTTATTGAAGATAGCCATGACTCTGTGCTTATTGGCATGAGTGATCCCGCTGATTTAGGCGGTTTGGATCAGCTTGAAAGCATGTTTTCTCCGAAAAAACTTAAACTTGCTGTTGTGATGGAGTCGCAGCTTTTTGAAGCGTTTGACGGTATTTATCGCCGAACGGCAGACATCGAGTCTTTTGCTAGTCAGTTAGAAGAAGAGTACGAAGAATCTTCAGAGTTTGACTTATCCGCATCATTTATTGATGAGTCGGGTGACGCAACAGTTGGCAAGTTATTGCAATCTGTTTTTGAAGATGCGGTACAAATGCGTGCATCTGATATTCATATAGAGCCAGATGAGCATCAACTTAGAATTCGACAGCGTATTGATGGTGTTCTACAAGAGAATATTTTAAAAGAAAGCAAGATTGCTGCGGCTATGGTTCTACGCTTGAAGTTAATGGCAGGTTTAGATATTTCAGAAAAACGCTTACCACAAGACGGTCGTTTTAATTTACAAATTAAAGGCCACAGTATTGATGTACGTATGTCGACCATGCCAGTTCAATACGGTGAGTCAGTGGTTATGCGTTTACTTGATCAATCGGCTGGCTTATTGTCGTTTGATCAAACTGGTATGCCGCCACATATAATTGAACGTTTACGGCATCAAATAACGCGCCCTCACGGTATGGTACTGGTTACTGGTCCAACGGGTAGTGGTAAAACAACCACTTTGTATGCTGCCCTAAGTGAATTGAACTTATCAACTAAGAAAATAATTACCGTTGAAGACCCCGTGGAATATCGTTTACCGCGCGTGAATCAGGTACAAGTTAATAATAAAATCAACCTAACTTTCTCTGGCATACTTCGAACATCACTTCGTCAAGATCCCGATATTTTGATGGTAGGTGAGATGCGTGATCAAGAAACGGTTGAAATTGGCCTTCGTGGCGCTTTAACGGGTCATTTGGTGTTATCAACACTGCATACCAATGATGCAATTACCAGTGCTTTACGTCTTATTGATATGGGTGCCGCCGGATTTTTAGTGGGTAGCTCGTTACGTGCTATTGTTGCCCAACGACTTGTTCGACGAGTATGTGACAGCTGTACTGAAGAATATAAGCCAGATAGCCAAGAACTTTTTTGGTTAGCTAACCTAGCTGGTGATGGGGTGAAAGAGGTTACCTTTTCACATGGTAAAGGTTGTCAAAGTTGTAACTATACTGGCTATAAAGGGCGTATTGGTGTTTTTGAATTGCTTGAGATGACCGAGCCTATGATGGCGGCATTAAAAAGAGATGATGCTGAAGCCTTCACGCAACACTCAAAACAAAACCCTAATTTTGTACCGCTAGCAAATGCGGCTTATGACTATGCAGTAAAAGGCATCACGAGCGTTGAAGAAGTATTGCGCTTGGTCGAAACTGTAGATATTAGTGGGTAAAAAATAACGTTATGGCATCATTTACTTATATTGGACGCAATGCAAGCGGTGGCCAAGTAAAAGGCACACTTGAGGCGGCGAATAGTACGGCAGCGGCAGAACAGCTTTATCGACAAAGCATTACCCCAGTTGCTATTAATGTTGCCAATAAAAAAGCACAGGGTGCGAGTGATATCGCCAATATTAACATTTCCGAGTTGCTTGGTTTTTCTCAAGTAAGTTTGGATGAGCTCATTGTGTTTTGTCGTCAAATGTACGCATTAATGCGCTCTGGCGTGCCAATATTACGTGCTATTAATGGCATGGCCGAATCAAGTACATCGCTAACGCTGCAAAAAGCTTTAATTGCTATTGCTGGGCAATTAGAAGGGGGGTATGAACTTTCTTCAGCGCTAAACCAACACCCCAAAGTATTCTCACCTTTGTTTATTTCTTTAATTCATGTTGGAGAAAATACCGGTCAACTAGATGAGTCTTTTGCTAAGTTGGCGAGTTATTTTGAAAGAGAACAAGAAACGAGAAAACGTATTAAAACGGCACTGCGTTATCCATCATTTGTATTAATCGCTATTGCCATCGCCATTGTTATTCTTAATATTTGGGTTATTCCAGTGTTTGCCAATATGTTTGCCAAGTTAGGCGCAGACTTACCTTGGGCAACTAAGCTTTTAATTAATAGTTCTAGTTTTTTTGTTAATTATTGGCCCGTTATGTTGGTTGCCGTTATTTTGACATTTTTTGGTATACGTTATGCTTTAAAAACAGACAATGGACGTTATTGGTGGGACAAGCGAAAACTAAAGTTACCAATTGTAGGTTCAATTATTGAACGCTCTATTTTGTCACGCTTTGCTCACAGCTTTTCTATCGTATTAAAAGCCGGGGTGCCCATGACATCAGGATTGAATTTGGTTGCTGACGCTGTCGATAATAGCTATATGCGCGAAAAAATAATTGGCATGAGGGTGGCAATTGAAAGCGGCGAAAGTTTATTACGCTCATCTGTTGCCAGCACATTGTTTACGCCGCTTGTTTTACAAATGGTAGCTGTTGGTGAAGAAACGGGTCGAGTTGATGAGTTACTTGGTGAAGTAGGTGACTATTATGAGCGTGAAGTTGATTATGACTTAAGTACGTTAACCGCGAAAATTGAGCCAATTTTGATTATAGCGGTTGCGGGCATGGTGCTGATCTTAGCATTAGGTATATTTACGCCTATGTGGGATATGATGTCAGTGATACAAGGAAAGTAATGATGCGGTTTATTGTTAGCCATAAGGTCAATTGTGCGTAGTTCGGCCACTGAAAAAACAGAAAAGTCATTAGGGCAAATGTTAATTGTTATTATGATGGTTGGCGTATTGATGGCGGTTTTTATTTATTACGCGTTTAAGCAAGAGGCTACTTTTCAATCAACAGGGTTTAAGGCGATTAAGAATACTTTTGCTAGCAAGGTGCAAATTGTACATGCGCAGTGGTTAATGGATAATCAGCCAAATGTTATTGTGCTTAGCTCAAATTCATCTTCTGATGACAGTAAGTACAAACAAATAATACACCTTAATAAGAAAGGTTGGATAGTACACCAAGGTGGCACAAGTCGCTGTGAAAATATTTGGACGGTAATAATGGAAATGCCGTTAGCGTTGATGAAAGAGACCATTAGCGCACTTGAAATTAAGGATGAAACAAAAAGTAGTGGTTCGGTTTGTCGGTTTGTAATTCCGTCAGGCGAATACTTTGAATACAACGCGAGAAATGGCAGAGTTAGTGCCGTACTTAACAGTAAATAAATGTTAGCAATTTGTTATTTTGATCATTAAATTATTATTAAATAAGTGACTTAGTTGATGTATCGTTGCTAGAATTAGGTATATGAACATGGGTTTGAGGTTATTATGAAAAAACAGTCTGGTTTTACACTAATTGAATTAGTGATCGTGGTAGTTATTTTGGGTTTTTTAGCGGTAACTGCATTGCCAAAATTTCTTGATTTAACAGATCAAGCAAAACAAGCAAATATTGAAGGTATGGCAGGTGGCTTTGCCACTGGCGTATCATTAGTTCGCTCTCAATGGGAAGCGGAAGGTCGTCCAAAAGATGCAAGCGATCGAAACAGTGTTGCTTATGACGGCATAACTGTTTTACTGACAGCAGAAGATACAAATACAGGTATTCGCCCAGGTTACATTGTTGGTTTAACCGACGGTGCTGGTTTAGGTGGCGGATTTGATTCGGAAAACTGTGTTGAAATTTGGAACACTATGTTACAACAGCCACCTCGTATAACTGACGATATTAATGTGCTAAATAACAATGAGCAAATTGATTATTTTGTTGGTCAATCTAGTACCGGTGTTGGCGCACTTTGTCACTACTATTTAAAAGAGTCTTTAAATAAAGGCGCTAGTGGTTATGTAAGCCCTGCAAACGTAACAACAGTAGGTAAAAACTTTACTTATCAACCAGCAACAAGTTCAGTACTTGTTTACGTGAATCCGTAATATAATTATTTAGTCTATTTAAGGTTATAAAAATGAAAATAAATAAATCACAACAAGGTTTTACCCTTATTGAATTAGTAGTAGTTATCGTTATTTTAGGTATTTTAGCGGTAACCGCAGCGCCTAAATTTATTGATTTGCAAACAGATGCTCGTACTGCAACATTACAAGCGGTAAAAGCGTCAATGCAAAGTGTTACTACTTTAGTGCACAGTAAATCTTTAATTAAAGGCAATAATGAAAAAGCGGCATCAACTGTGAAAGTGAATACTGTAGATGAGCCCATAGCCTTAGGTTACCCACGTTCAAATGATTCGGCAGCCAAAGACTCATGGGACAATATGCTTGATATTGAAGGTGATTTTGTTGTTTCATTTGTAACAGATACTATTTATGTAACACCAGATCCCGATGGTAGCAATACTGAACTAACAACGGCTCCTACCGAGTGTTTTGTTTCATATAAAGAAACAGCAGATGCAGCTGTTTCCCCTAAACCAGCAGTAACCGACTGTGAATAATTAAAAAATATCGAATTGAGAAGGAGAGCACTGCTCTCCTTTTTTGATAGGTATAAAAACAATGATGACCAAACTACAGCGGGGCTTTACTTTAGTAGAATTGGTAACGGTAATAATTGTTATCGGTATTCTTGCTGTCTCAATTATTCCACGCTTTGATGGCACTGACGCCTATGAAGCCAATACTCATCGTGCACAACTTATCTCAGCGCTTCGCTTAACCCAACAACGCGCAATGCAACAAACTTCAGATACTTTTTGTAATCACCTTCTTATTGAAGAAAAACAATACGGTGTGCCCGACAGAACTGATTGCTCGATTATTATTTTTCCTTCAAGCTGGGTACCTGATGCAACTGGTCATGTTGTCGATACTCGCTATAACATAACTTTTAGTACCAGCCCTAAAATAATAGGCTTCTCTTCTATGGGAAGGCCACTAAATGATTGCGCTGGTGGCTGTACTATTAGTGTAAATAGTGAAGATGAAACCCTTGATATTATTGTTAAATCAGAAGGTTATATTCATGCGAAACGCTTATAATAAACCCAGTGGCTTTACGTTAATTGAAGTGATTGTTGGCATTGTTGCTTTATCAATTTCTTTGTCGATGGTTGTTTCTTTTATCGCGCCAACTGAGCAGCATAGTGCTGACCAAATTCATCAAGTTAAGGCTGCAGAATTAGCGCAATCACTGATGAATGAAATTATGGGCAAAGCCTATGATGATAATTCTGATATGGCAGGTGGCCGTATGCGTTGTGATGATCCCAGCTATGTTCCTTGCACTACATCAAGAGGATATGAAATAGGCGAAACCCGTAAAGTTTTTGATGATGTCGATGATTATAATGGTTATCAAGAGCTTAAGAACTCAACAGAAGATAACTTAGCTGAAGGCTATGACCGTTTTCTTATAGTTGTTGCTGTCAAAGACGATACTGCTGATGTATTAAAGCTTGGCCTTAGCCCAAATGGCAAGCCGTTAGCTAAAAAAATCACCATTACAGTAACAACCCCATTGGGAACCGCGATTGAATTTGCCAGTTACCGAGCGAACTTTTAATTCTATGAACATGCTTTCAATTAAAAATATTCGACAAATAAAAACCAGTAAAGGTGTCACCTTAATTGAACTTGTTATGGTGATGGTGCTACTTGGTATAATGGCTGTTGGTATTGGCGGTTTTGTGAAACTAACGACACAAACTTATCTCAATGTTAGTCAGCGAGACGAGTTATTAGCAAGTGCTAGGTTTGTCATCGAAAGATTAAATAGAGAAATTCGTAACGCTGTGCCAAATAGTGTGCGTCTAAAGAAAGTATCATATGGCGGTATAACAATACAGTGTATTGAGTTTTTACCTATAACATCTTCTACAATATATACAAAAATTCCAGTTACTCCAGACGCTGTAGATAACAAAATTCAGGTAATAGCATTTAAAGATCAAAATGAAAATGACTACCAATGTGATCTTGGCTGTTCTGACAGCATTATTATTTACCCTTTATCTCCAGATGAAATCTACGTTAATAGTGGTGCTGAGTCTGGAAAAACCTTTGCTGTTAAAGACGTAGTTTATGATACGTCAGACGAATGGACCATAAATATGGGAAGAACGGCAGGTGTGGTTTTTGATGAACATTCACCAACCCAGCGTGCGTATATTGCAGATGGTCCTGTCAGTTATTGTCATTACAATGAGAACATAACCCGAAATGATGGTTACTCACTAGCCGGTGATGATTACCTATTCCCACCTGGTACTCCTGTATTAATGGCAGAGAGCTTGTTGCCATATACCGACGCTTTACCAACATTTGTTACTTTACCTCCAACCTTACAAAGAAATGCGCTAATTCAAGTTAATTTAACTTTTGATAGAAATGATGAAATAGTTACTTTTAATCAAGAAGTTAATATTCAAAATGTACCCTAATTAATCTGTCGAAGTTTTTTACATTATTAAAGCGCAAAAGTTCTAGTGCTTTCTAACTCTTTGTAATTTATTGGTTATATTTTATGGCCTGTTTTTTGCTTTGTTATGTCTAAAGCAGTTGTACCATTAATTTAGGATGTATGATGGGTTATTTCGTAAGAATATTTTTGTGTTTAGTTGGTTTGGTTATATCTCCTTTGTCGAGTGCGAGTCTTATTACGTACAATACAGATAATAATTTAAACTATATAACTTACCAATCAGACGAGCACGGCACTTTCGATCTGACATGGGCTTCGTCGTACAACGTTCAGTTTGTGGGGCAGGGGTGTTTATTTTTAGATCTAGACCCTAATGAGTCTTACTTAGATACAATTCATCCTGATGTAAATAACCCTTTTGGCTGTAATCAACTATTAGCGCCAACTCAACCGAATGGTTTTGATGATTGGGCCTTTTATAGTGACTTGAATACCGATATTACGTTAAATACTCTACTTGAAGTTATTTATAAAGAGCTATATGGCGATGTAGCCATTCAAAATATGGTTAGTAATATATTTAATTACGAGTCAGTTCAATTCAATAGTTTTTCCATTTGGAATACAAAGTTGCTTAATGGTGGCTCGATAACGGATGAATCGAGAATGAGTGCTACAAGTGACTGGACTCAAAATGGGTTAATGTCTTTATCTGCAGGACCTGATGTTGTTTCAACCATCTATTTTAGACAAGCTACTGCTCAACCAGTACCTGAACCATCTTCTTTAATGCTTTTTGCTCTTGTTTTATTCGGTTTTGTTGCCAGAAAAAAAATAGCTAACAAATAACGACTACTTATCTATTTCAAGCCTCGCAAAAGCGGGGCTTTTTATTGCTTATTTCGCCACTTAGCGTTACCTTTGTTTTATAGTGCTTAGATAAGTTTTTGGTTGTTGATGTCTGTTTCTATTTCTCCTTTCTTTAGTAAAAAAAATTCACCTTCTTCCTTGAACGGAAGTGCCTTGTTACTCTCGCTTTTTGTCATGATAGTGTTGATGTTATTAGGCACAACCTTAGTTAATATTCTTAATACCAGTAGCGAAACAATTGCTCAAGAGGTTATCGGTACACGTGCCTTAGCTGCGGCAAATTCGGGTACGCAAGCTGAGCTACAAAAGCTTTTCCCAATGACCGCTGGCGGCTCATACTGTACGCCATCTGATACTGCAAAATATGACTTTACTTCTCAAGCAGGTTTGTACCATTGTAAAGCCGATACCACTTGTAATAACTACGCTAATCTCAAAGGCGTAGCATATTATCGAATTACCAGCACAGGAACCTGCGGTACTGGCGCAATAGATATAAATGCTAAAGATGTAGTTATTAGCAGTCGCACCGTACAAGTAGAAGCGAGGAGTTTGTAATTATGCTTCGTTTGATCACCTTATTCCTTCTATTATTCACTGCTCAAGCATTCGCCATTGAGCGTTGTCTTGATATTTTTCATAGTGCCGATCAAGAATACGGCCCTAAGCTTGTTCTACCAAGCTTTAAATATACCTCAGAAAATGATGGTGATAAAAGTGGTTCGAATTTTGTGCTGCGCTCGGGCCAATATAAAGATGTAAAGGTTAATAACTATGGCGTATTAACCTTTTCAGAGGTTGGCGGTGAATACCGCATGAAAAAGCTTGAGCTAGGTAGAAGTACAACGGTGCAATTTGTAGCCGGTGATTATTGGATTGAAGATTTCAAGACCGAAAAAGACATAACATTAGCCGTGATAGGTTCTGGCACGGTACGTATTTATACAGGTGATAC
>PJEL010001852.1_pt1 | contig 20307 bp, 17 predicted proteins | sample 1853271 | NCBI WGS metagenome assembly PJEL01 (sample SAMN08108733, study PRJNA415343) | Invertebrate metagenome, whole genome shotgun sequencing project. | host: Globobulimina | place: Sweden: Gullmar Fjord | collected 2015-08
CATCTTTAATCTCTGGAAAAACTGATGTTGTTATTGGTTCCACTTCTGATACTTTAGAACGAGCTAAATCAGTTGGATTTACATATCCATATTTTGTGTTTAAATTTCAAACAATCTCTAAAAAAGCTATTAAATCTTTTGATGATTTAAAAAACTTAAAAGTTGGAGCTGCACTTGGTACTACTTATGAATCAGAATACTTAGCATATGCAAAAAAACAAGGTTGGGGAAAAAGTAACTATACATCATTTAAATCTGAAAATGATGCTTACTTAGGTCTATATCAAGGGAAAGTTGATGTAATCATCTCTACAAATACAAATATTGCAACAAAGTTACAAACTAACGAATTCAAAAATTATAAAGCCGGTCCTTATGTACCAAATTATGATGATGTAGTTGGGTTAATTGCCAAAAGAAGTGAAACAGCTTGGATTCAATACTTAAATCTATTTTTAGTTCACCAAATCAGAGGTGAAGGTATGAATACAGCATATAAAAAATATTTTGGTAGTGACGTTCCTGCAGGATTAATTCAATCTTTAAGAGATAATAAATAAAAATTAAATTTTTATAGAGGTCTAAATCTAGTACATAGAAACTAGACCTCGTTAGAGATTTATGTAAACACAAAGGGATTTAGATGGAATATGAATATCATTGGAATGTCGTTTTTAATAAAATGCCAGAACTTTTAGATGCAGCTTTTGTAACTCTACATGTATCTATATTTTCAATGATACTAGGAATTATAATTGCAATTTTTTTAGCTTTGGGTAAGATGTCTGATTATAAAACTTTTAGATATTTTGCAAATACGTGGATAGAGATAGCAAGAAATACACCTGCATTATTTCAAATATATATGGCGTATTTTGGACTTGGAGCATTTGGGATACATTTAAGTCCCTATTTTGCAGTTTTACTTGCGTTGGTTTTTATAAATGCAGGATATTTAGCAGAAACATTCAGAGGTGGATTTCAATCGATTCCAAAAACTCAATTTTCTGCTTCACAATCATTGGGTATGACTAAAGTTCAAATCTACAGATATGTTATATTACCGCAAATGTTCAGAAAAATTCACCACCCTATGACAAATCAGTTTGTATGGGCTGTACTAATGAGTTCACTAGGAATACTAGTAGGTATGAGTGAGTTATCTGGGGAAACACAAAGATTACAATCTTTATCATTTAGAACATTAGAATTTTTTATGGTAGCAGCTGTGATGTATTATATCATCACGAAAGCTATTTTAATTACAGCAGATTTAATTACCAAAAGATTATTTAAGGGGGATATATAGATGGGTTCTTTATTTACTCCCCTTTCATGGAATGACTCATCATTTATTTTAACAGGTATTTTAAATACTGTATATATATCTGTTGTTGCAATAATCATTGGTACAATATTGGGTGTTGTTATTGGTTTTATACGAGCAGAAGCAAATAAACCTGTAAATATGTTATTGGGTTCTGTTTTAGATATTTTAAGATCTGTTCCGCTTATTATTCAGCTTATATTATTTACTACTTATATTGGAGCAATGGGGCATCCATTAGATCCTTTTGTTGCAGGTTCAATTATCTTATCGTTATATACTATGGCATTTATGTCTGAAGTTTTTAGAGCTGGTTTTGAAAGTGTTCAACCTTCAATGATAACGGCTGCTAGAAGTTTAGGTATGACCTATTGGCAAACGGTAAGATATGTTAGATTACCGATAGGATTACGTGCAGTTTTTCCATCTTGGCTAGGAGTGGCACTAAGTGTTATAAAAGATTCAGCTTTAGTATCAGTAATTGGATATATGGAACTATTAAGAACATCAGAACAACTTATCTCTAGAACACAACAACCACTAGAGATATTAATAGGGATAGGGATATTTTATTTTGTTTTATCATATCCATTATCACTTTATGGAAGACATGTAGAAAGGAAAATGGCAGTATGATAAAAATTCGAGGTGTACACAAATCATTTGATGATTTAAAAGTTTTAAAAGGGATTGATTTAGATGTCAACAAAGGTGAAGTTGTAAGTGTTATAGGAGGAAGTGGTAGTGGAAAATCTACTTTACTTTACTGTATCAATGCAATTGAAAAAATTCAATCAGGAACAATTACTGTTGATGACATTGATGTACATGCAAAAGAAACAAATCAAGATAAATTAAGACAAAAACTAGGTATGGTTTTTCAGCAATGGAATTCTTTTCCTCATCTTACAGTTTTAGAAAATGCAGCATTGGCTCCACAAATTGTTTTAAAACATAGTAAAGAGGAAGCTATGGAGATAGCAAAAAAAGAGTTGGTTCATGTTGGACTGGGAGATAAATTCGATCAATACCCTACGAGAATGTCTGGTGGTCAACAACAAAGACTAGCAATTGCAAGAGCATTAGCTATGAAACCTGATTATATGTTATTTGATGAAGTTACATCTGCACTTGACCCTGAGCTTGTAGGTGAAGTTCTAGATACATTAAGACTCTTAAGAGATGATGGAATGACAATGATAACAGTAACACATGAAATTGCATTTGCAAGAGAAGTGTCTGATAAAGTTGCTTTTTTTCACCAAGGTGTTATTGAAGAGATGGGAACTCCTGAAGAAGTAATAGGAAATCCTCAAAAAGAACGTACACAACAGTTCTTAAGTAAAGTATTACACTAGTAGAGAATCATGAAACATAAAAAAAGAACACAATCTAAAATACAAGACTTACATAAAGCCACGCAGGTATTTTTTAAATAAACACACTATAAATATTTAAAGGATACACAATGAAGAATGAAGAACAATTAATAAGTTCATCAATACAACTAGCCGAAAAATGGCAAAATAGAGCAACTCAGTTAGTAAGTGATTTTGATAGAGAATTTTATCTCAAAATGAATACGATGTTAGATCATCCAAAAGATAAAGCACTCTTAATAGAATTAATGGATCAGTGTTTTAGATCCGAATCAAACGATAGAGTAGCAGATCAAGTTATATTTTTACTAGAAAAACATAAGATGGCACACTTTTTTACAGCCAAAGATAAATCACTTTTATGGTTGTTTAAAAACTTTGGAAAACTTCTTCCCGATTTATCAGTTCCTTTATTTGTTAGACAAATAAGAGAAGATACAAAAACTGTAGTTATCAAAGGGGAAGAGCAACCTTTTAACAAATACTTGAAAATGAGAAAAGAAGAAGGTACAAGAGTTAATCTGAACCTTATTGGAGAAGTTGTTTTAGGAGAAGTTGAAGCTGGTGAGCGAATGGAGAAATATTTAAAAGCGTTAAGTAATCCAAATATAGATTATCTCTCTATTAAAATCTCTACAATTTTCTCTCAAATATCTGCCCTAGATTTTGATCATACGGTAGAGGTATTAGTTGAAAAATTAACTAAAATTTACACGCAAGCTCAAAAATATCCCTATATTAAACCAGATGGTACAAAAACAAATAAATTTATCAATCTTGATATGGAAGAATATAGAGATTTAGCTATTACCGTTGAAGTATTTAAAAAAACTTTAGACAAACCAGAATTTAAAGATTTTTACGCAGGTATTGTACTACAAGCATATTTACCAGATTCATTTAAAGTTCAAAAAGAGTTATGTACTTGGGCTAAAAATAGAGTTCAAAAAGAAGGATCTCCTATAAAATTTCGTCTTGTAAAAGGTGCAAATATGGAGATGGAAGAAACAGAAGCCAGCCAAAAACATTGGGAAATGGTGACTTACACTTCTAAAACTGATACAGATTCAAACTACAAAAGAATGGTGAATTATGCTTTAGAATCTGAGAATGCTCCATTTATGCATATAGGAACAGCCTCTCATAACTTATTTGAACTAGCCTATGCAACACAATTAGCACAAGAAAATGAGGTAAGCCAATATCATACATTAGAGATGTTAGAGGGTATGTGTGAAGCTGCAAGACTAGCTATCAATGAGATTTCTAAACGCGTTATATTGTATGCTCCAACAGCTGCAAAAGAGCAGTTTACAAATGCCATTGCATACTTAGTACGCCGGCTTGATGAAAATACTGGTCCTGATAACTTTATAAGATATTCATTTGGATTAACTGTTAATTCAGATGATTGGAATATGCAAAAAGAGTTATTTGTCAAATCTTTTGAAGCTTTAAAAACATCATTTGTAGGGGTAAAAAGAACGCAAGATAGATTAAATGAAAAGTGGGATACTTTTTCTACGTCATCATATGATACTAAAAATTATCATGCTGAAGCAGATACAGATTTCATCTTACCAAACAACCATATTTGGGCTAGAAATATAATTAAAAAATGGAAATATTCTCCCGATACAGAACATAAAATTGTACCTGTGGTAATTGGTGGACAGGATTTAACTGTAAATAGAAAGATAGTTGATGCTATTGATAAATCACAAGTAAAAGAAAGTGTTTTAGCAGGAAGATTTGCAAATGCAACAGCAGAAGATTTAAAAAAAGCTGTTACAGTAGCACGAGAAGATAAAGATGGATGGAGAGATATGACTCATTCTGCTCGTCACGCATTATTAAAACAAGCAGCTATAAAAGTAAGAGAAAGAAGAGATGATTTAATAGGAATTGCTGCTGCTGAAGTGGGGAAAGTATTTACAGAAACTGATGTGGAAGTTTCTGAGTCAGTTGATTTTTTAGAGTTTTATCCATATTCGGCAGAATATTTTGATAAATATGAGAATTTAGAGTTTAAAGGAAAAGGGGTAGGAGTAGTTGTTCCTCCTTGGAACTTCCCTGTTGCAATTCCTTTAGGTGGTATTGCTGCTGTTTTAGCTGCTGGAAATACTGTTATCATTAAACCAGCTTCCGTTGCAGCATTAACAGCTTATGAAATGTGTAAATGTTTTTGGGATGCTGGTATTTCGAAAAATGTACTACAGTTTGCACCTTGCCCAGGAGAATTGGCAGGTGAGTATTTGATCGCCAATAAAGATGTTGATTTTGTTATTTTAACGGGTGGAGAAGATACTGCTATTTCGATGTTGGATTCTCGTCCAGACTTATTTTTGACAGCTGAAACAGGTGGAAAAGATGCAACTATTGTGACAAATATGTCCGACCGTGAACAAGCTATTAAAAATGTATGTCAAAGTGCATTTAGTAATTCAGGTCAAAAATGTTCTGCTACTTCTTTATTAGTTTTAGAAGAAGAAGTTTATAACGATCCTAATTTTAGAAAAGCTTTAGTTGATACTGCATCATCTATGAATGTTGGTTCTGTTTGGGATTTAAAAAATAGAATTGGAACATTAGCAAATCCAGTTTCAGGGAATCTTCAAAAGGCTATAAGTGAGCTTGAAGGAAATGAAGAGTGGGCACTTGCTCCTTCGTATTCAGATAACAATGAGTACATGTTAAAACCTGCTATTAAATGGGGTGTTGATGAAGGGAATTTTATTCATATGAATGAGTTATTTGGACCAGTTTTAGCTGTAGTAAAAGCGAAAAATGTAGAACATGCTGTACAAATAGTAAATGATACTGGCTATGGATTAACTTCTGGTATAGAGTCTCTTGATGAAAGAGAAGTATCATACTGGAAAGAAAATCTTAAAGCTGGAAATCTGTATGTAAATAGAAGTACTACAGGAGCTGTAGTATTAAGACAGCCATTTGGTGGTATGGGAAAATCAGCAATTGGAGCTGGTAGAAAAGTAGGTATTCATAATTATATCACGCAGTTTGTTGATTTTAGAGAGATTGGTACTCCTACATTAAACAGACAGTATTCTACAGAGTTAACGCAATTTATCGACTCTTGCAAATTTACTCACGATAACTCAGTAGAATTTGAGAAGTTAAGTATCGCACTACAATCATATTATGCAAATTTTGAAAATGAATTTTCACAAGTAAAAGATTATGCAAATGTGAGAGGTGAAGACAATCACTTCAGATATTTACCTTTGGATAATGCACTCATACGAGTGAGTAATGATGATACTTTATTTGAAACAGTTTCTCGAATCTTAGCAGCAAAAGTAGCAAGAGTTCATTTTAAAGTTTCAATTGAAAATAATGAGGAAGTAAAAATATTCTTAGAAAATGCAGAAGAATTATTTTCATCGAGGGATAAATTAGTAATTCAAACTGATGAAGAGATGAGTAAAATACTTAATAAGTATGACAGAATTTTATATTCAGATATATCAAAAGTCCCCTCTGTGGTATTTGAAGAAGCTGCTAAATCTTTAACTTTTATCGTGAGACAAAAACCAATGATGGAAGGAAGACTAGAGCTTCTAAACTACTTCATTGAACAATCTATTTCCCACTCATATCACAGATATGGAAATATAGGAGCCAGAAGTTTAACAGAATAAGAGAATTTTTTCTCTTATTCTTTAATCATCAAATGCAATAGATTTACTAAAGTGCGGATTTGATAATTGAAATTTACTTAATATTCTACTATAGATAATACTATTTTCAAACATATCACCCATCATTACAAAGTTACTTATTTTAAATTTTGTTTTAAGTTGATTGAGTGTTGAGATAATCATATCTCCATACGCTTCAAATACTGAATACGCTAAATAATGAGTCTCAACATCAGCAAGTTTAAAACTAATCACCGAACCGATAAGTGAACTATAATCAAATCCACCATCTTTAAAATTCATATCGATTTTTAAACCACCATTTCCATGGAACTCAAAAGCTTTATCACTTAAGCTCTCAAAGTTTTTTTCTTTTAATTCTAAGATTTCACATAAAGTTCCATAAATATCATAATCATTTGACTTTAAATTTTCATATTTCTCAGGGTACTTGTCTGCATAGTTTTTTATAAGTTTACTTCGTATAGGATCATTTAACATATCAAGTAAAACATTTTTTAAATGAAATTCATCAAATGTAATCACCTTTTTACTAGCAACTTCATTGAGTACTAAAAATGATATCCCATTTTTTACACTCAAATTTACACCTATTGCATTTTTAGGATTTGGTGTTTCTTTTACAATATTTAAAAATCTATTTATAACTTTATCACTATCTAAATTTTCTAATTTTTTCGAAAATTTATTATCTCTAATAATTGAAGTATTTTTTTGTACTATAACTACTTTTGATGGATTTAAGTCATTGAAAAATATGTATGAAAGTTCACTATCTTTTGCATTGATTGCTGCTAATGTACTTTTCATATTGTATGTTGATTTAATATTTATAAACTTTTTACCAGTAAGCTCTTTTAGTTCTTCATCTTTTATAGTTACTTTTATTGTAGGTTTTTCAATAGAGAAAAGTGCTTTGTATTCATCTTTTGTAATGATAAAAAGATCACTTATTTTAGTAGGGTCTACAACTAATAAAGTTGAGCCTTCACTAAAGTTTGGAGTAAAAGTGTTGTTGTCTATTATATTTTCTGGTGCTATATTATTATAATGGTCACATTTTAAATTATCATCTAAATAGTTTTCACTACTTGGACTTTGTAACTCTTCCAAACATCTAGCACATAATGATATATCATAGTTATCTGCATCAAGTGCAGAATGTTTAATCTCAATTTCTTCTACATTTGTTTTAATATCACCTAAAAATAATGAGTGTGGTAAATATTCTGATGTTAATTCACTAAATATTGCCAGTGCCTTTTCATCTTTTTCATCAATTATTAATATAATTTCATTTTTATTTTGTTCTACACTTGCATTTAATAATGACTCATTTATCATATTTTGTAAAAAACCTGCGAAATATTTATTTTCACTATTATATTCTATTTTTTGTACTATTGACATATTATTCTTCACCTTGATATCTTTGTGCTTTTGGATTCGCATAACTATCTATGATTGTATCCAATGTTACTTCTCTTTCATTTTTTATATATTTTATACCTGATTTATCTAACTCTGCTAATCCAGCATTGACTAAATTAAAAAAATTATCTCTCATTTTTTGTGTTAACCCAACAACTACTGTTTCAATATCTTCAGGAACTATTCCTACGATATTTACATCAGCCATTGTTTCAAGTAGTGAACAAATCTCAAGCATCTCTATAATTTCTACTTCGTGTGCTGTTTGTTTATAACTACCAAGTCCGAGTAACTCTTCTGAGGGTAAATTATAAATAGAACCTACCTCATCATCCATAGTAATCGTATCTAATATAATAACTTTATCATACTCTTGATAGTACACCATTAGTTGAAATCCTAAAACTCCACCATCTACCATTGTTACATCATCATTTGTAAATGTGTAATTTTCTTCTATATATTTAGCAGCAAAAACACCAACACCTTCATCTTGGTATATTACAGTTCCAGCTCCAACTATTGCAGTTCTCAAAATAATTCCTTTAAATAATTTAAATGAATTAACATATAGTTAACTCATTAAAGATATCTAATTTGTAAAAAAGGAGATTAATCCTTTTTCACAAATTTCGAACCACCAACAACGATAGAGATATCAGCTTCTTTCCAGAAAATTGTTCTCCATACTTGGTAGTATATATGAAAGATAACCCATGCAAGTATATAATACATTGACATGTGATGTGCATATCTTACATCTACATTTGTTCCACCAGTTACTACTAAAGTCCAGTCAGTCATAAGATGTAACATAGAAGGCCACCATTCACCTATTGAACTAAGTCCAGAAGCTAAACCGTGTACATATAACTGCAGTCCAGTTAAAAGCATCCATGCTAATAGTAAATGAAAGATTGTAAAAAATACAATATTAAAACTATCAGAATGAGAACTATCAAACTTTTTTCTTCTATTTAAAGTAATAAGATTTAATAATACTTCAAAAAATTCTTTGATATTTGCACTATTTGGAATAATTTTTTTGTACGGCTTTTCAAATCTTGAAAAGAAATATAAATAACCAACAATAACACTACTTACATCAAAAATAATTGCAGCAATAAAATGGATCCATCTATTCCATGCCATAACATATTTATCTACAGCAGAATCAGCTATAAAACTTTGGTAATAAGGATGACCAATATAAAGACCTGTTACCACAGCAGCTACCATACAAATAGCAACCACCCAGTGGTTCAGTCTCATTATCCCCGTCATCCTTTCAATTTTTTTGTAATTCATAATTTATCCTTACTACACTGCGCAGCTAGTATTTACTTTAAAACTACTCAGTTCTCTACCTTTTGTATCTACGATATGTACAGCACAAGCAATACATGGATCAAAGGAATGAACCGTTCTTAATATCTCTAAAGGTTGCTCAGGATCGGCTACTTTTGTACCAACTAATGATGACTCATAAGCACCTAATCTTCCTTTATAATCTCTAGGAGCTGCATTCCATGTAGAAGGAACTACAGCTTGATAATTTTCTATTTTTCCATCTTTAATAACTACCCAATGACCTAACCCACCTCGAGGAGCTTCAGCCATACCGAACCCTTTTGCATCTTTTGAAACTGTATCAAAATCAAAATCTGTCCAAGTACTTAAATCACCATTTGCAACATTTGCAGCTAATTCATCAACCCATTCCATCATAACGTCACCCATAAGTTCTGTTTCAATAGCTCGAGCTGCTGTTCTACCTACTGTTGAGAAAATCACGCTTGCAGGTGCAGGTTTCCCTAATCCTAATGTATCACCTAATTTAGCTAAAAATTTTGTAGCATATTTAGAAATTCTTTCATCTCCGGCTGCTAACCCTACAGCAATTCTAGCAAGTGGCCCAACTTCAACTCTTGTATCATCATATAAAGGAGATTTAATCCAAGAATATTTCTCTTCTGTTTTTAAGTAAGAATACCCATCAGCTTTCTTTTCAAGTCCAGTATATTTAGGAATAGTCTCCCCAACATAAGGATGTAGACCAATATCATCTTTACCTTCATACCAAGCATGAGATACATCTTCAGTAATTTTTGTTTGATCTAAAGGATGTAACTTACTTAAATCACCATCTAAAACAACACCTTTAGGAAATAATAATTCAGAATTATAAAATCCATTATCATTTAATCTAAAGTCACCATAACTCATATAACTTTTTAGTCCTGCACCAGTTCCATCTAAAGCTTCATCTGCATATACAGTTCCCGCCATAAGAACATCAACTAAATATGCATTTTTGATAAAGTTATTTGTTTTATTTAAAAGTGATTTAAATTGTGCGATTCGTGCAGGATTTTTGATATCTTGAACACAAGTAACACCACCAACTACTAAAGATTGGGGATGAGGCATTTTACCACCAAAGATTGCCATCATTTTTGACATATCTCTTTGCATATCAAGTGCTTGTAAATAGTGAGCAACTGCAATTAAATTTTGTTCAGGAGATAATTTGTAATGTTTATTTCCCCAGTAAGCATTTGAGAATATTCCAAGTCGACCTTGTTTTACAAACTTACCAACTCTATCTTGTATAGTTCGAAGATCTCCTTCCCCTGCCCCATGAGGAGTATCTGTCCATTTAAGAGCTTCAGCAGCTGCTTGTTTTGGATCTGCTTTTAGGGCACTTGTAATATCTACCCAGTCAAGAGCATGAAGATGGTAAAAATGTACAACATGATCATGAAGATACAATGCACCTTGGATTAGGTTTCTTACAATTCTTGCATTTTTAGGAATATCTACATTAAAAGCATGTTCAACAGCTTCTATACTTCTTTGATAATGTGTACCTGTACACACTCCACAAATTCTCATTGATAAAAGTCCAGCATCTCTAGGATCACGTCCTTTTAAAATTGTTTCGATTCCTCTAAACATTGTAGAACTTGCAAATGCATCTGTGATTATATTATTTTCATCAATTACTGCTTCAATTCTTAAATGACCTTCAATTCTTGTAATTGGATCTACTATAATATGTTTTTTACTCATTGTCTTCCCCTTTTTTCCCTGCAACTGCACTTCCTATAGCATGGATACCTATTCCAATACCAGCAGCTGTTAATAATCCTAAACCAAACTCATCTACAGTTTTTTCAACTCCACCCGTTGGTGCTTTAAAATGTGTATCTGCCATTGGTCTCTCTTGTGCGAATTTATCCCAAAATTGTGGTTCACTACATCCAATACAACCATGTCCTGCACCAATAGGCCAGTTGGTTCCACTGTTATATTTAACAATTGAACAGTTATTAAATGTCATAGGTCCTTTACAACCCATTTTGTATAAACAGAAGTTATTTTCTGCCCCTTTATCACCCCACTCTTCTACGAATTCACCAGCATCAAAGTGAGCTCTTCTTTCACAATTATCATGGATTCTGTAACCAAATGCAAATTTTGGTCTATTTAAATGATCTAGTTCAGGTATTTGTCCTGTTAAAACATAATGTAAAATTGTGCCTGTGATATTTGCAGGATTTGCAGGACAAGCAGGAATATTAATAATAGGTTTATTTTTAACAACATCTTGAACACCAACAGCATTTGTTGGATTTGGAGCGGCTGCTGGAACTCCACCAAATGTAGCACAAGTTCCAACTGCAACAACAGCTGCACTATCTTTTGCCACTCTGATTAAATGGTCTTCAAAAGTTTCAGCGTGCGCTCCAATAGTTCCATACATACCATTAAGACCTAAAGGAATAGCACCTTCAACAACACACAAATATTTTCCTTTAAATGTATGCATAGCTTCTTCTAAATGTTCATCTGCTGCATGTCCTGCAGCTGCCATTAATGTTTCATTAAATTCTAAAGATATAGTCTCAAGAATCAATTCATCAATTGTTGGAGCATCACTTCTTAAAATTGCTTCTGAGTTACCAGCACAATCTTGTAACTCTAACCAAATAACTGGAACTCTATTCATAAGTTCAGCAGCTTTCATTATTTGAGGAGTAAATACAGGAGGTAACATAAGCATAGCACAGGCAGCACTTGCCCACTTCATGAAATCTCTTCTTGTTAGTCCTTCAGCATCTAGTACCTCATCTATTGATACCTTATGTGCAACGGGAGTATTTTCTAGTTCTGTTAATCTTGTTGTCATTTCACTCATCAGCTTATCATAATAAACATCACCACGATTTGTATTGACTTTTGAACCTTTTGCACTAAACATAGTTGCTAAGGCTTCTCTTCTATCTGTCATAAGTAGTCCTTTTTTTAATTTTCATTCATTAAAGTAAATGAATGCTCATTCATATTTCTAATCTTAAGAAATTTATTCTTTATATAGTCTTAAAGAATAAATTGTGATTGAGAAATATAAGGTAAAATTATTTTTACTAAAAAAGTTTACGAAAAGATATATAAGTTAGAATTATTTTTATTAGTGAGTAGTGCAGACAGAACAAACATCAAAAGATTTAAAAACTATTTCCGCTATTTTTTCATCTTTTAATCCTATCATTGCTTTTTGTGATATTCCTTGTTCTTCCCTTGTACCATTAGAAAGATTCCATTGTGTTGGAGTAATAATATCGTATTTTTTGATTATTCCATTTTCCAAATTTACTTTATGAATCAAAGTTCCCCTAGCCGCTTCAACTGCAGAATATCCAGAAGATGTGATTTTTGAGATATCTATTTTTGGTTTGATATATGAAGGTTCTACTAAATTTATTTGTTTAATTAGCTTTTTTGTATGATTTAACAATTGTGGTATTTCTAAGACACGTGCTACTATTCTACTCATAATACTATCTTCATATTTACTATGAGAATCTTTGATAAGCCCATTTTTATTAATAATAGCTCGACTTAAAGGTCCAACTTCAAAATACTTATCCTTAAAAGTAACATTTTTAGCATAAGAATTTTTACTAGAAAACTCTTCAACTTCTTCAATAGAGACGTTAGTAAACCTTCTTGTTTTTAGTGATTTACCCTTTGTAAAGTAACTGTTTTCACCAAAGGCTATAAATCGATCATAACTTTTTCCTAGATGTTCCCATTCATTTTTAAGGATATCATCTAAAATCTGAGATAAGTCTCCTTTTTTATTAAATAATCTATCTATATTTTCACATTCTAAAATATCTTCATCTTCTAATTGTATTAAATTATCATCAAAAAACTTTTGTGTTTCATTTATATATTGTTCGATTTTAATAATGTCCATATGGGTAATATCACTTACTACTCCACCTACTATTGCATAAGAGTTATGAGGATATTGACCTCCAATAACAGCAATAGCTTTTGACATAATTTGAGAAGGTAGTGCTGCTTTTAATACAGCTTGTTTATATCCAAATAAAGGTAATACAGTAAAATAGAACCATTTGAAATGGTTTTGAATAAGCTCAAAATTAAGTGTTAATTCTCTCATTATTTTAGCTTTATTAGACACTTCTAAATCTTCATAACAATCTTCAAGAGCTTCAACAGTAGCTATAAGATGTGCATGTCCACAGATACCACAGACTCTTGGATTAATTACCAAGGCATCAAAAGCATTTTTACCTTCAAGTATCTTTTCTATACTTCTTGTTTGTAAAAACTCTATATCTACAAAATCAATCTTTTTATTTTTAAAACTAAAATGAAGTTTCGCTTCACCCTCTATTTTTTCTATTAGTTTAATCATTATTTCTCCAAATAGGATTTTGTTCCCAGTTTTCTATAAATCCCATACTTTCTAGTTTCACTTTTGGGTATTTTTTTATCAAGTTTTTTATTTTTGTTTTAAACTCTATTTCATCTTCACCGATACAAGTAAGTAGGTATTCAATAACACTTAATGCAAAAAAAACTTTGTGCTTACTCTCTTTTATATTTTCAAAAGATTCTAAACCTCTTGGTACTTCAAGACTAACTCCTAAAGTTCTATTCCAAAGTCTGCTATGATGAGCGCAAATATTTCTAACACTTGACAAAGCATGAAACCATTTATAAGAAACTACTTTATTTACCCCTAGTATATTTTGAATTACTTGATTTTGTTCTTCTTCTTTTAAAATCATAAAAAACTTTGATAAACTCCCAAAAGAGATAATCTCAACAACACTCCAAATAGGTAAATCTACCGAGTTATATTTTTTCTTGAAATGTTTTATAAAAAACTCTTTGGAACGAGTCTTTTCTTTTAGAATATCACGTTGAAGTTCATCATACTTATCTGCTTTATTTTCTCTAAAACTTACAAAATCTAAGTATCCAAAAGCATCATATTTCAAAGAATGGAAATAAGCGATTTGAGTTCTAAAATATATCTCAATACTTTCAATAGCTTCAAATATTATCTTTCTTAACTCTGCATCAAAATAGTATGTAGATAGGATATCTTCAAAAGTAGTATCAGGTAAAAATATATTTTTATTTTCACTATTTTTTGGATACTGAAAAGGTAGAAAATAAGCACTCAATCTGTAGTAGTTTATATGTTGTAGTTTTGTCAAAACAAATGAGTCATTTGAAATATTAAGTTGTCTTTGTTTTAAAATCTGTAATTGTTCATCAAAAGATTTGTGCTTTTTCTGATACTTATTTTCTTGGTTTTTTATATTTTGCAGTTGATCTTTGAAGTCTATCATAAAGAAAACCCTCTCTTTGGCACATTGTAAAGAGGTGGAGGGGGTGTGTTAAAGAAAGTATACCTAAGGTTTTCTTTAGTTATTCTGAACGACGGGATAATAGCCCGTCGAGCTACCAACCTGCTTTGGTAAGATTTAATTAATAATAAATAATTTATACAAATATCAATAATTCTCTTTGATAAAGGGCTTTTAAAGATATAAATAATATAGCACAACATATTTAAAATTTCTCCTTTTATATTAATTCTTAGCTCTAAGGGTAATCTGCCCGTAGAGCTAACATACTGTCTTCATTACATAACCTTATCAAAAGCATTTTTACCTTCAAGTATCTTTTCTATACTTCTTGTTTGTAAAAACTCTATCTCTACAAAATCAATCTTTTTATTTTTAAAACTAAAATGAAGTTTCGCTTCACCCTCTATTTTTTCTATTAGTTTTTGCATTATTTAACCTATTTTTACTTTATTTCTACCATCTTCTTTTGCACAATAAAGTGCTTTGTCCACTCTATTAAAAAGGATTGTTTTATCATCCTCTTTTTCAACTTGAGCTACACCAATACTACACGTTATTCTATATTTATTAGAAAAATGATAATTTTGAATAACTAATCTTATTTTATTTGCAACAACAACAGCATTGTCTTTATCAATATGTGGAATCAATATTGCAAACTCTTCTCCACCCCATCTAGCAAAAAGATCAGTATCCCGTAATTGTAATTTTAATAATTCTGAAAACTGCACTAAAATATTATCACCTTCATTATGTCCATAGTTGTCATTTACTTTTTTAAAATGATCAATATCTATTAATAGTAGAGAAAAAAGATGTCCATGTCTGTTGTAATGACTTAATGCATTTTTAATCTCTTTGTCAAAATAAACTCTATTGTATGCACCTGTCAAATGATCTGTAATAGCTATTTTTTTGAACTCTTCATTATTTTGTTTTAAAGCTAATTCAAGTGTTTTAAAACTTGTAATATCTTGTGCTACAACAAATACTTCTGCTAAGTGATTGTAATCATCATAAAAAACTCTATACTCCATTTTTAACCACTTTAGGTTAGTATCGACAATCATTCTAAAAGTAATATTTCCATTTTGAGATATAGTTTTATTTTTAAGACTTTCAATAAGATTATTCATATTTCTTCTATCTTCTTTATATACCATACGAAGTAAAGTTTCAGTATTTATAGTCAATTCATTAAGTTCTAAAATATTTGCAAGACCTTCTGAACAGGAAAAAGTATTGTCTTCTTTTTTCCAAATACAGTGTCCACTTGATGATATTTTCTGCGCTTCAGATAATCGAAATTTTAGTCCAGAGATCTCAATATTTTTTTGCTCTTTATAAAAAAGGTAATATCCAATAAAAAATAAAAAGAAAATCCCACTAAAGAACCCTAATGTATTTTGCCAAAAAGTGCTAAATGTCCATAATGAATCAGTAGAGATTTTTAATACATATTGTTTATTTCCAATATCAACTTTTTGCTCTAATATTAAAGTCATATGATCATGCATATCATGTTCATTAATATTTGATCCATGTGTTCCAACGATAGAATTTTCATTATTATCTATTATCTCAATATGTAAACTTTCAAAAGTAGAGTTAGTTGAAATTATATTGTCTAATATTTTTTTATATGTAAAAGGAGCAGCAACATACCATTTATAAAAATTGTCATTTTCATCTTTATATAAGGGGTAAAATAAAATTGAATTAGTTATATTTTTCTTATACTTATGAACTAAATTTACAGGAGCACTAATACTATAACTATGGGTATTATGCATTTTTAAAATCGTTTTATATCTATTGTCTTCTGAAGACAACTCTATACCAATACTTTTTCTCGTTTTTACAACAGGTTCAGAATGCATAATAACTGAAGAAAAAGTACTATTAGATTTTTTAGAATTTTTAATTATATCCGCTATGGGTCTTATGTTCATCTTTTCCCCATTGGACATATATGGTAAGTCATCAATAATTTCTTTATAATTTACAGTATCGAATTGTTTTATTAATGAAATTGCATTAACATTTTTATTATGATTGTAGGTTATTAAAGATAGTTTTTTAAAATCAGATAATGTTTTTTTGGAATCTTTAGAAAAATCTATACTCTTGAAATATTGAAAATCTTGTAAAATATGATGAAAAGTATCTTCAAAAAGATTCACAACTTTAGTTGAACTTGATAAAAGTTGTATATATTTATATTGGTAAACGGAGTACATTGAGATTGCAGTAATAATTGATACTATAAATAGACCTGTAACTAGTATAAATAAGATTTTAGTTTTATAGTTTGTTGCAAAATTCATATTCTTTTCCAATCTATTTTATACATTTTAACCAATAAATACTAACTTAGCAATAAAGATGAAAAACTAAAAAATTTGTATAATTTATTTAGATGAGTTTCTTTTCTAGTCGATCTATAGTAAATGCTTTGGTGATACCTGCTAATGTTAAGTATGTTCTTTTAGGCACTCCTAATGGTAAGGATTGAGGTATCCCCATATTTTTCTTTGTAGAAAAAAGATTTTGTTTTGGAAAGTCTGGTTCAGTACAACCCATACAAGGTTGTCCTGCTCTTGTTTTTGAGTTTACTTCGTTCCATAAAATTTTATTGCAACTTCCATGAGTAAAAGGCGCTTGACAGCCATGATCATAAAACATACAACCCTCTTTTGCTCCAAACTGATGATTATCTACTTTATATTCAAAATATTCATTTCTCGTACACCCATTGTGAATTGTATACGCAAAATATTCTTTTGGTCGTAAATACTCATCAACATTTAAATCTATCTTGTTTTTAACCGCATATAAAGTGTTTACTAAAAGTTCTGGATGAATAGGACAACCTGATATACTAATAGTTTTATTTTTTACTTTTCGAAAGGTATCAACTTCAAAGCTTTCATTAAAGTGTAATCCAGAGATATCTTCATATTCACTCTGCTTAAAAATTCCGCCAAATGTAGCGCAAGTACCTACTGTGATAATTTTACTAACTATTTTTGAGTAATCACTGATAATACTAAAAAGTTTTTTATCTGCTTTTTCTATTTCTGGAGAAACAGAACCTTCAATGAGTAATACATCACAAGGAATTACAGACGATACAATATCTTCTAGTGAATATTCTGATTCAAGAATAGGATGATAAATAAATTCAAAATTTTCTAAAAATTGTTCTAAGTTAGGATAATTTAAAAATGAATGTGTATTACCATTACAAGCTAATCCTGTAATCCATAATACTTTCATTTTTTGTTTCATAAGTAGTTATACACTCAATGCTTTATAGATGTTATATGATATATCATCAATATATTCATCCAATGGTTTAGGTAAAATTGCTTCACCTTTTAAAAATACCATACCTCCAAGATACCCCATAAAAAGTCCAAATGCACTAAAAAAATCTTGATCTCTTAAATCACCAGCTGTTACACCTTCTTCAAAATAAATCATAATTTCAGTCACAAATTCATTTACACAAATCATACCTTCACAACCATCTTTAAAAATTTCTCTATTTGATAAATATATTCGTAAAAAATAGTCAATCATCTCTGGACGAGCAAGTGCGATTTTAAAATAAATTTCAACGATTTTTCTTGTTTTTTCTTCTGTATTTATATCTTGTTCATTGATTTTTTTTAATTCTTTACCTAGATATACAGATATAAATTTGATAATCTCTTTTGCTAAAATATCTTTTGATTTAAAATAATTATACATATTTCCAACACTCATTTTAAGTGCTTTTGCAATATCGGGAATAGTTGTATTATAAAAACCTTTTGAAGCAAATAGTTCTAAAGAACATTCAATAATATCATTTTTTCTTTGTTGTTTTTTATCTAACAATATTTTTCCTATTTAATTTTAATTACCTAGTATACTATATATTTGTTTACTCTATAGTTATACTTGATATTTATGAATATATCTATTAATCATTGATTCATTGCCAATTAAACCACCTTGATGAATATAAAGATAAGTATACCTTTCTTCAAAATTATATAGCAGGGTATCCCAACCTACAGGATCATATAATAAATCAAATTCTATTTTTGTTCGTAATTTTAATTCTTTCCATAGTAAATAATTTTCTTTATACAATTTTCCAAAATGATATTTCTTTTTTCTTTGTAAAATTGTAGGATGATATTTTTCATTTTTTTCCAATTCAAAAAATTGTATTTTTAGATAATCTTCATCTCCAACGCATGCACAAGTAAATACTTCTATATCCAAAAACTTTTGTAAAAAAAGTGCTGTTGTTCCTGTACCACTTGGAAGAAATATTTTTACATTCTCTATTTGATGGGTTACTTTATATTCTGTAATTTCATCAGCCAAAATTTTCAGCCCATAACTAGCCTCTTCTAAAGCTCCCCCCTCTTCTATAAAAAGCATTGTTTCATCTAATACTAAATCATCTTTTGACAAAGTATCTTTTATAATTAATTTCATATCATTTTCTAATGCATATTTATAATTACCCTGAGGATTTTCTTCTAAATAAGAAGGCACATGATTGACATAATATATAAAATTCCAATTTTTTAGTTTACATAATACGGATAAACTATACATTGCATTTGATTGATTTGAGCCATGACTTATAAGCGTAGTGATTTTAGAAAAATCTTTTTCTAAAAAATAAAAGAATTTCCTAGCTTTATTTCCAGAAAAATCTTTGTGCAAAAGGTCATCTCTTTTTATTAAAAAGGATCTATTTTGAAATGTTATTTGTTCAATAGGTGAGTTTTTTATATTTATCATATTAATTATCTGCATAAAAAAAGGCAAGTATCAAAAGATACTTGCCTTTTAAATCTACAATTTAAAGAATTATTTTCTAAGTTCTTTAATTTTTGCAGCTTTACCTTTAAGACCTCTAAGGTAATGAAGTTTAGCACGTCTTACGTCACCTCTTCTTAATACTTCAATAGTTTTTAAACTATCAGAATATAATGGAAAAATTCTTTCAACACCAACACCGTTAGCACCGATTTTTCTGATTGTGAATGTATTTGAAACACCTTCACCTTTTAAAGCGATAACAATACCTTCAAAGTTCTGAACTCTAGTTTTTGCACCCTCTTTAATCTCAACACCTAATCTAAGTGTATCACCAGCTCTAAATAATGGAATCTCTTTAGATTCAACTTGTGCAGCTTCGAAAGCAGCTATATATTTATTTTTCATGTTTTTTCCTTGTTTCGGGGGTAATAATTAAAATTACAAGTGCCCCATTTATGGTCTGAAATACTTAGTTTTGCATTCAGACAGCTTAATTTTTAAGTGGCGTATCTTAGCGTGATTTCCCTTTGATAATTCTGAAGGTACTTTTAAGCCTTTAAAGTTAACAGGTTTTGTAAAAGATGGAGCTTCCAATAATACTTTTGCATCAACATTCTGGTTATAACTCTCTTCTGTTAAAGAATCCATATTCCCTAACACACCCTCAACATTTCTGCTTATTGCATCTGACATAATTAAAGATGGTAATTCACCACCTGTTAAAATATAATCACCGATACTAAAGACCTCATTTGCATATTGTTCAATTACTCTCTCATCAATACCTTCATATCTTCCACTTACCATAACAATATTTTTTTTCTTTGACAATCTTTTGGCATCATTTTGATTAAACGGTTTAGCAGCTGCGAGAGGGAAAATAATATATGCATCCTTATCTTTTGCTTTTATATCATCTAAGATATCAAAAAGAGGTTGCGGAAATATTAATTGAC
>PJEL010001853.1_pt1 | contig 20296 bp, 17 predicted proteins | sample 1853271 | NCBI WGS metagenome assembly PJEL01 (sample SAMN08108733, study PRJNA415343) | Invertebrate metagenome, whole genome shotgun sequencing project. | host: Globobulimina | place: Sweden: Gullmar Fjord | collected 2015-08
AGCACCAGCCGTTCGACAGGGCCGACGGCAGCATCGGCAGGACCCGGTCCGGGAAATACGTCGAGTTCCCGCGCGCGTAGGCGGAGCGGTCGAGGGCGCTGTCCGGGCGCACGTAGTGGGCGACGTCGGCAATGGCGACCATCAGATGCCAGCCGCCCTTATTCCCGGGGTTTTCGTCGGGCTCTGCAAAGACCGCATCGTCGAAGTCGCGCGCATCGGCGCCGTCGATGGTGACCAGGGGGACGTCCCGCAGATCCTGGCGCTTGCCGAGCTGGGCCGCCTCGGCGGCTTCGGCTTCGGCCAGGGCCTTTTCCGGGAACTCGCTGACCAGGCCATGCTCGTGCAGGGTGATGAGACTGAGCGCCTTGGGATCGTCGCCACGCCCGAGACGGTCGATGACACGCACACTGCGCAGGCCGAGACGGTCGCGCTGCTTCCGCGCAGGCAAAATCTCGGCCAGTACCAATTCGCCATGCTCGGCGCCGCGCGAGTCGGCGGAGCTCAAGATGAACTCCTTCTTGGCCCGCTTGTCGGTGGGGCGCAGGCGGCCGCCTTGGCTGCCGATTTCATAGAGGCCCAGCACCCGCTGCGAGGGACGGTCCAGCTTGCGGATGACCTGGGCGTCGTAGGTGCCTTCGTCATTGCGCTTCAGGCGCACCAGGGCACGTTCGCCGACAGCCAGGGCCGAACGGCTGCGGTTCTCGGGCGCCAAATAGATCCGCGGCGGTGCTGCCTTGTCGTCGTCCCAGACGGTGGGGCGGGCCAGCATTTCGCCGTCCTCGTCCAGGCCCGCGACTTCGACAACCAGAACGTTGGGCAGATGTCCGGGGGCGGAGACGCGGCGTTGCGGCTGGTTCTCCAGCAGGCCGTCCTGTTTCAACTCCTTCAGCAGAGCCTTGAGGCGGATGCGGTCGTTGCCCTTGATGTGGAAGGCGCGCGCGACCTCCCGCTTGCCGACGGGTTCGCTGCTCTCGTTGATGAAGGCGAGGACCTGTTCCTTGCTGGGGAAGGCGCCGGCACTGGCCTTGCCGGCCGGGTGCTTTTTAGCTGCCAAGGTCAGTCGGCCGCCGTTTCATCGGCGGGCTTCTTGGGGGCGGCGGCTTTTTTCTTGGTCGCGGCTTTCTTTTTCGTTGCCACCTTCTTCGTTGCCTTTTTCTTGGTCGTGGCCTTTTTCTTGGTGGCCTTCTTTTTCGTTACCGCCTTCTTGGTGCCGCCCTTGGCGGCTTTCTTTTCAGCCTGGATCCTCAACATTTCAACCGCCTGCTCAAGCGTGACGGTTTCCGGGTCGATGTCGTCGGGGATCGTTGCGTAAAGTTTGCCGTGTTTCACGTAGGGACCAAAGCGGCCTTTCCCCTGGGCCACGACTTTGCCGTCTTCCGGGTGGGCGCCGATCTGGCGGCTGGCGGTGGCGCGGCGCTGCGGCGCCTCGGCGATCAGGGTCACGGCGCGATTGAGGCCGATGGTCAGCACATCGTCGCCGTCGCTGAGCGAGCGGTAAGTGGTGCCGTGCTTCACATAGGGGCCGTAGCGCCCGATGCCGGCAGAGATCATCTTGCCGTCTTCCGGGTGGGTTCCGACTTCGCGCGGCAGAGCCAGCAAGGCCAGGGCCTTGGGCAGGTCGACGTCGGCCGGCGAGAGTCCCTTGGGTAGGGAAGAACGCTTTGGCTTTTCGTCGCCGTCGACCTCGCCAAGCTGGAGATAGACGCCGAAAGGACCCTTACGCAGGGTGACTTGCTTTTTGGTCTCCGGGTCTTCGCCCAACTCTTTGGGGTTGGACAGGTCGACGCCGTCGAACTCGTCGCCGCCGGGCACCGCCAGCGGGCGGGTATAGCGGCATTCCGGATAGTTGGAACAGCCGACGAAGCCGCCGTTGCGGCCGAGACGCAGGCCGAGGCGGCCCTCTTTGCACGAGGGGCAGGCACGCGGGTTTTTGTCGGGATTTTCCGGGTCGATCGGAAAGAAGTGGGGGTCGAGATCCTCGTCCAGGGCGTCGATCACTTCCGTAATGGAAAGATCCTTGGCGCCGGCGACAGCGGTATAGAAGGAGTCCCAGAATTCGCGCAGGACAAGCCGCCATTCGATACGCCCGCCGGAGATGTCGTCGAGCTTTTCTTCCATCTCCGCGGTGAAGTTGTACTGGACATAGCGCTCGAAGAAACTGGAGAGGAAGGCGACAACCAGGCGGCCGCGGTCTTCGGGCGTGAAGCGGCGGCGCTCCAGGCGGACGTAGTCGCGGTCCTGCAGCACCTGCAGGATAGAGGCATAGGTGGACGGCCGGCCGATGCCGAGCTCTTCCATCTTCTTCACCAGGCTGGCCTCGGAGTAGCGCGGCGGCGGCTGGGTGAAATGCTGTTCCGGCAGGACCTCGTTGCGGGTCACCGCGTCGTTCTCGGCGAGCTTCGGCAGGCGGCGGTCGCCGGGCTTGTCGCTATCGCCGTCGTCGCCGTCCTTGGTCTTGTTGTCTTCTTTGTCGTCTTTGCTTTCCTGGTAGAGCCTCAGGAAGCCGTCGAAGGTGACGATGGAGCCGGTGGCGCGCAGTTGTGCGATACCGTTGTCGACGTCGATGCTGACCGCAACCTGGTCGAGTTCGGCGCTGGCCATCTGGCTGGCGACGGTGCGGTTCCAGATCAGCTCGTAGAGTTTGCGGCCATCGCTGTCGAGATGAGCGGCCATTTCTTTCGGACGGCGGAAGAGATCGGTCGGGCGGATCGCTTCGTGAGCTTCCTGCGCGTTCTTCTGCTTCGATTTGTACTGGCGCGGCGCCGAGGGAAGGTAAGGGTCGCCGTAGTCGGATGAGATCAGCGAGCGGGTGCCGTCCAAGGCTTCCTGCGCCATGGTCACGCCGTCGGTACGCATATAGGTGATGAGGCCGACAGTCTCGCCGCCGAGATCGATGCCCTCGTATAGCTTTTGGGCAACGCGCATGGTCCGCGTCGTGCCAAAGCCCAGTTTGAGCGAGGCTTCCTGCTGCAGGGTCGAAGTGGTGAAAGGCGGGTAGGGGTTGCGCTTGCTCTGCTTGCGCTCGACCTGGGCCACGGCGAGGCGCGCAGCAGCCTCCAGCTTTTGCGCCGCCGCTTTTGCGCTGGCTTCGTCCGGCAGCCCGAACTTGTCGAGTTTGTTGCCGTCGAGGTGCGTCAGGCGCGCCGTGAAGGGAATACCGTCCGGGTTCGCCAGATTGACGTCGATGGACCAGAATTCTTGCGCCTTGAAGACTTCGATCTCCGCTTCGCGGTCGGAGATCAAGCGCAGGGCGACCGACTGTACGCGCCCGGCCGAGCGGCTGCCCGGCAGCTTGCGCCACAGCACCGGCGACAGGGTGAAGCCCACCAGATAATCCAGCGCGCGGCGCGCCATATAGGCGTCGATCAGTTCTTGGTTCAGCGCGCGCGGATGTTCGAAGGCCTCGATGATGGCTTTCTTGGTGATCTCGTTGAAGACCACGCGCTCAACCTCGACGCCGTCCAGGACGTTGCGCCGTTTCAATTCGTCGACGATGTGCCAGGAAATCGCTTCGCCTTCGCGATCCGGGTCAGTCGCGAGATAGAGGTGCTTGCTGTCCTTCACCGCCTCGGCGATTTCGCTTAAGCGCTTTTCGCCGCGATCGTCGACCTGCCAGCTCATGGAGAAGTCTTCGTCGGGCCTGACGGAACCGTCCTTGGCGGGTAGGTCGCGCACGTGGCCGTAGCTGGCCAGGACGTAGTAGTCCTTGCCCAGGTACTTATTGATGGTTTTCGCCTTGGCGGGCGATTCGACGACGACTACGTTCATGAGGGGCGGATACTTCGCTCAGTTCATTAGGATCTTCCTAACGGGCTCCCCGTCAGGGTTTGGGCGCTTTCGCACAGGCTGCCCAAGGCGGACCGCCGGTCAACGAGGCTCGTCGTCATAAAGGGTTCGCAGGGGCTTTGTAAAGCCGCGCAAAACGGTTGCCCGGGTGGCGTTCGGCCCGGCCGGCCAACTCCAGCTCCAGTAAAACGCCATGCACGACGGCGATGGGAAGGGCGCTCTGGCGCACGACGTCATCAACCAGGATTGGTTCTGCACCGAGCAGTTCTTCAATGAGAACGCGTTCTGCGCTGCCTGGCTCCGGCGTCGGCGTCGGCGCCTGTTCGAGGCTTTCGGAAGCCGCCTCCGGCGTGCCGCGGGGCGAGGGCGGAGTACCGAGCTGGCTCAGGACGTCGGCGCCGGATTCGGTCAGGAAGGCGCCATCGCGGATCAGATGGTTGCAGCCGCGCGCGCGGGGGTCGAGCGGCGAGCCGGGCACGGCAAAGACCTCGCGCCCCTGGTCGCCGGCAAAGCGTGCGGTGATCAGCGAACCGGAGCGTTGGGCCGCCTCGACGACCACTACGCCTAGGGACAGGCCCGAGATAAGGCGGTTCCGGCGGGGGAAGTGGCGTGCCTGCGGCACGGTGCCCAGCGGCATTTCGGAGATCACGACGCCGGATTCCTGGATTTCCGCATGCAGCGATTCGTTTTCCGGGGGATAGACCACGTCGACGCCCCCGGCCACGACCGCCACCGTCGGCCGGGGCAGGGCGCCGAGGTGTGCCGCGGTATCGATGCCGCGGGCCATGCCGGAGGCAACGGTAAAGCCGCCCTCGGCGATATCGGCGGCCAGCCGCCCGGCCATGCGCCGGCCGTTGGACGAGGCATTGCGGGCACCGACGATCCCGATGCAGGGCTGCGCCAAGGCCTCGAGCGCGCCGAGGACGCAGAGGATGGGCGGCGCATCGTCGAGGGCGCGCAGCAGTGCCGGGTAGGCGGGCTCGCAGAGGGCAACCAGCTGTGCGCCGGCCTTGCGGACCGCTGTTGCCTCGGCCTCCGCCTCGGCGGGCGCACAGAGGCGGATCTTGCGCTTGGAGCCGGCCCGGCGGGCCAGATCGGGGAGGGCCTCCAGAGCCGCGGCCGGGCTGCCGTAGCGCTCAAGTAACTGGCGGAAAACGACGGGTCCGACGTTCTCCGAGCGGATGAGGCGCAGCCAGTCGAGTCGCTCGTTATCGCTTAAAGGTTTAGTTTTGCTCCCGGACATCGCCCTAAAATGGTCGTGACGAGAGGCCGGGGTCAAGCCTTTCTAGGCTCGCTCGCCCCTTCTTCCTACCGATCTTGGGTTCCTCGCCCTTCAGCAGGCGTCGTGGAAGCGGCCCACGTCGTCGGCAGGGCTTGGAGGTGAGGTTGCTGCTAGTCATAGATGGTTACACGTTCTTTGAAACGCCCAATGGCGGCCTTCCAGGCCCTGATCGCATTCCGACGCGACTGAGTGGAAGGATGGTCGCCAATGAACCGGCGTTCGATTTGGAGCAAGTCCTTCACGTCTTCAAATTGAATCAGAAGCATGTCGATGGCATCGATCATCAACTCTGGCGCCAAGGTTGCCTCGACGCGGTTTCCTTGCTGATCGTCAAGCAGAACCGTCAGCGTACCCGCAGCAAACTCACTCCAATCTTCCTCCATGAAGTAGACAAGGTAGTAGAGCGCCCAAACACCCAACGCCGCATCTAATTCCTTCGCGAGGGCCTTCTGCTTGGCTGGGTCTGCGGGTGCCGCTGAAATCTGTGTGAGGATCTCCCTGACGAACTTGCCTCTTTCGTTGTCCTCCGAAAAGGGGTCTTCCGCGCGCCGTTCTCGGTCGAATATCCCGATCGCTTCCCAGTTTCTTTGCAATACTAAAAGACAGCGGATCAGGGCGTCTTTGCTATAGGGGCGAACGCTCAAAGTGGCGTCCTCATCCGCCAATACATAGAGATAGTGTCGAGACGCCAAACTGTAACTGGCGTCAGATAGGAAGAATATTGACTGGCTCCGGTGCAGATTTGCCTGAGCTTTGGGGATGAGCACAATTGGATTAGGATTTGCGGGACCCAGACCGATTGGACGCTTGATGTAGTTTGCCTGCTCGATCTTCATCGCGACGAAATTCGGCGGGACTCCCGGTATCGCATCTTCATCGACCGGCGCGGCCTTGCCTAACACGATGACCTGCGCACGGGCGACCAGCGGCCATTCGATGGCTTGGGCTTGCGCTGCGCTCAACTGCAAAAACGCAGCGAGCAGGAATGCCGAGAGAAACCACTTCATGGTCGTTGTCTGCCGGTTGCTGCCAATTGCTCGTTCTCCGTCGATTTCTCAATCATAACGGGAACCAAGGCAATTCATAGTGCCTAGCGCACCTCGGCGGCGCCGGGCGCCAGAAGGAAAGCGGTTCAAGCTATGGGAGAGCTCTTTAGCCCTGCTTCCCACCGATCTTGGGTTCCTGGCCGCTGAGCAGGCGGCGGATGTTCTGGTGATGGCGCTGCCAGACCAGCAGCGCGAGAGCGCCGGTCAACTGCACCATCTGCAGGTCACCGAGGAGGAACCAACTGAGCAGCGGCGCGGCGCCGACGGCGACCAGCGCCGCCAGGGAGGAGTAACGGAAGAGGAAGGCGACGACCAGCCAGGCGAGGCAGCAGAGCGATCCCAGCGCCGGCGACAGGGTCAGCAGCACGCCCAGGGTGGTCGCCACGCCCTTGCCGCCCTTGAAGCCCAGCCAGACCGGAAAAAGATGCCCGAGCACGGCGCCAAAGGCGGCGGTCAGCGCCATGTCCGGCCCCCAGAGCTGGGCGATCAGAACCGCGGCGGCGCCTTTGCCGCCGTCGAGCAGCAGGGTGGCGGCGGCCAGGCCCTTGCGGCCGGTGCGCAGCACGTTGGTGGCGCCGATGTTGCCGGAGCCGATCTGCCGGACATCGCCCAGGCCCGCCAAGCGGGTCAGCAGCAGGCCGAAGGGCACCGCGCCCAGCAGATAACTGCCGACCAGGGCGGCCGTGATGTAGGGCCAGGCGTATTCCCAGGAGATCGGATCGGGCATGGAACCGGGGCCTCTTTCAGGCGGCTTGGAAAAGAGTGCGGCCGTCGACCACGGTGCGGCGCACACGTCCCTGCACCGGCAGACCCTCGAAGGGGCTGTTCTTGGATTTGCTCTCGAAGGTCTCCGGGTCGATCTTCCAGGCGCGCTCCGGTTCGAAGAGCAGCAGGTCGGCGGGGCCCCCCTTGGCCAGACGCCCGGCGTTCAAGCCCAGAATTTCCGCCGGTTTCACAGTAAGGTGGGCGAGCAGATCGAGCAGTCCGGCTTTCTCCCAGTGGTAGATCTGCAGGGAAAGCGGCAGCAGGGTTTCCAGCCCGACGATGCCAGGCTCGGCAATGGCGAAGGGCAGGCGCTTGGATTCCTGGTCATGCGGGCTGTGATCGCTGGCGATGGCATCGATGGTGCCGTCGACCACGCCTTCGACGATGGCGCGGCGGTCGTCCTCGCTGCGCAAGGGCGGCGAGACCTTGGCGAAGGTCCGGTAGTCGCCGACCGCGATCTCGTTGAGGGCGAAGTAGTGCGGGGCGGTGTCGCAGGTGACGTTGAGGCCGCGCGCCTTGGCGCGGCGGATCGCCTCGACAGACTCGCCGGTGGAGATGTGGGCCACGTGGTAGCGGCCGCCGGTCATTTCGACGAGGCGCAGGTCGCGCTCGATCATCATCACCTCGGCCAGCGGCGGCAGGCCGGGCAGTCCCAGGCGGGTCGCGAATTCTCCGCCGTTCATGGCGCCGCCGGCAAGGCTTGGTTCTTCGGGGTGTTGGATGATCAGATGACCGAAGGTCTTGGCATAGGATAGGGCGCGGCGCATGACCTGGGCGTTTTCGACCGCCTTGAGCCCGTCGGTAAAGGCGACGGCGCCACTCTCCGCAAGCAGGCCCATCTCGGTGAGTTCCCGCCCCTCGAGATTCCGGGTGACGGCGGCGTAGGTATAGACCTTCACGCGCTTCACTTCGCGCGCGCGCCGGGCGATGAACTCGACGCCAGGAACGTCGTCGATCACCGGATCGGTGTTGGGCAGGGCAACCATGGAGGTGACGCCGCCGGCGGCCGCGGCGCGCCCGGCGGAGTCCATGGTTTCCTTGTGCTCCTCGCCGGGTTCGCGGATCTGAACCCGCATATCGACCAAGCCGGGGGCAAGGCAGGCACCGGCGCAATCGACCCGCTGAACGCCTTCCGGCAGACCCTCCTTGAAGAGGTCGGGGCCGAGATCGGTGATCTTACCGTCCTCGGCAAGCAGGGCGCCGGGGGCATCAAGGCCGCTCGCAGGGTCGAGCAGGCGGGCGTTCACATAAGCGGTGCGGTGTTTGGGGAGAGGAAGGGTCACTGGGCGGCTTGCTCCTGCTGCCTGCGCGCCTGCTGCAGATTGCGGTGCAGGGTTTCGAGGCAGGCCATGCGCACGGCGACGCCCATCTCCACCTGCTCACGGATCATCGAGCGGTGGATGTCGTCGGCCAGCTCGCTGTCGATCTCGACCCCGCGGTTCATCGGCCCCGGATGCATGATCAGCGCGTTGGGCTTGGCGGCTCGCAGCTTGTCCCGATCGAGGCCGAAGAAATGGTAGTACTCGCGGGTCGAGGGCACGTAGCTGCCCTGCATGCGCTCGGTCTGCAGGCGCAGCATCATGACGATATCGCAGCCCTCCAGTCCCTTGCGCATGTCGGTGAAGGTTTCGACGCCCAGGCGTTCGATGCTGCTCGGCATCAGGGTGGGTGGGGCGATGAGCCTGACCCGCGCGCCCAGGGCGTTCAGCAGGTGGATGTTGGAGCGGGCGACCCTGCTGTGGGTGATGTCGCCGCAGATGGCGACCTGCAGCCCCTCGATGGCGCCGAGGCGCCGACGGATGGTGAGGGCGTCCAGCAGAGCCTGGGTCGGATGCTCGTGGCTGCCGTCGCCGCCGTTGATGACGGCGCAGTTCATCTTCTCCGCCAGCAACTGAACGGCGCCGGAATCCGGGTGGCGCACCACCAGCACGTCCGGGTGCATGGCGTTCAGAGTCATGGCGGTATCGATCAGCGTCTCGCCCTTCTTGATCGACGACCAGGCCACCGACATGTTGATAACGTCGGCGCTCAAACGCTTCGCGGCCAGCTCGAAAGACGTCCTGGTACGCGTTGAACTTTCAAAGAAAAGATTGATCACCGTGCGGCCGGTGAGGAGGTCCGTCTTCTTGTCGTCGCCGCGGTTCAATGCGACGTAGCCGTCGGAGCGGTCGAGCAGAAAGAAGATCTCATGTGCCGTCAGCCCCTCGATCCCGAGGAGGTGACGGTGTCGGTAGCCTTCGAGGGCCGACGTGCCGTGTGCTGATGTCATTAAAGCGGTCTTATGACATCGCCCTCGCCCGGCGGCAAGCCGCAGACTTCAAAGTTTGGGATAACTGCTGTGGGCAAGAGGATTAAATGACGCCTTTTCCGCGCAGTTGGGCGCGCTCCGCAGGTCCGATATCAAGCAGTTCCTCGAGCACCGCGTCGCTGTCCTGCCCGGCGCGCGGCGGAGCGAATCGGTATTCGACCGGAGTCTCGGAGAATTTGATCGGGTTGCCGATGACGTCGATGGTGCCGTCGCGGCTGCCCGAGTAGGGCATGGTCACCTTCATGTCGCGGGCCTGCACCTGGGGGTCGGCGAAAACCTGGTCCAGGGTGTTCACCGCGCCGGCCGGAACCGCCAGACCGGCGAGGCCGTCGACCCATTCCGCCTGTGTCTTGCGGCGGGTGACCTCGGGCAGGATCTCGTAGAGAGCCACACGGTTGCGCACGCGATTGGCGTTGGTGGTGAAGCGGCTGTCCTCGGCCAGCTCCGGACAGCCTGCGAACTTGCAGAAGCGGGCGAATTGGCCGTCATTGCCGACCGCCAGGATGAAATAGCCGTTGGCGCAGGGCATGACCTTGTAGGGCACGATGTTGGGATGCTCGTTGCCCTGGCGCTTGGGGACCTGGCCGGACGTCAGATAGTTCGAGCCCTCGTAGGTCAGCCAGGCGACCTGGCTGTCGAGCAGGCCGAGGTCGATGTGCTGTCCGAGGCCGGTCATGCCGCGATAGTGCAATGCCGCCAGGATGGCCGAGGAAGCGTACATGCCGCACATGATGTCGGCGATGCCGACGCCGACCTTCACCGGTTCGCCCTCCGTCTCTCCGGTCAGGCTCATGATGCCGCCCATTCCCTGGGCCAGGTAGTCGTAACCCGCGCGCGGCGCATAGGGTCCGGTCTGGCCGAAGCCGGTAATGGAACAGTAGATGAGGCCGGGGTAGCGGTCCTTCAGGTCGTCGTAGCCGAGGCCGTATTTGGCCAGGCCGCCGACCTTGAAGTTCTCCACCATGATGTCGCAGAACCCGATGAGATCGCGGGCCAGGTCCTGGCCCTCGGGTTTTGAGATATCGATGCTCACCGAACGCTTGTTGCGGTTGGCGGAGAGGAAATAGGCGCTTTCCGTGGTGTCCTCGCCATCGGGGCCGGTCACGAAGGGAGGTCCCCACTTGCGGGTGTCGTCGCCCTCGCCGGGGCGTTCGATCTTGATCACTTCGGCGCCGAGGTCGCCCAGCAGCTGGGTGCAGGTCGGGCCGGCCAGGATACGGGTCAGGTCAAAGACCCGCAGTCCGGTAAGCGGAGCGGTCATCAGGCGGGTCTCCCAAAGCGGCGACAAATTCTGACCTGGGTTTTGCCGCCCCGTGAGAAGCCGGTCAAGTGCCAGGACGTAACTTCCGGAACAGGTTCAGACGACGAAGAGCACCAGAAGCGTCAGTGTTCCGGCGGCGGCCAGGGTCTGTACGGTCAGAATACTGGCCACCAGGCCGGGGGCGCCGCCCATCTGGCGCGCCAGGATGTAGGTGCTGGTGGCGGCCGGCAGAGCGCTGAATATGATGGCGACGGTCCAGGCCAGGCCATCCACATCGAGCAGCCAGCAGAAGGCCGCGGTGAGCAGCGGCAGGCCGAAGAGCTTGGTTGCCAGGGCGGCGCCGACCCATCCGCCGCTGCCCCTGGCGGCACCGAGGTCGAGACCGGCGCCGACGGCAAGAAGCGCCAGCGGCAGGGCGGCGCGGGCGAGGATTTCCAGAGTCTCCGCGGCGACCGGCGGCAGGCCGAGACCGGTGAGGTTCAGGAACAGCCCGGCCAGGCAGGCCAGGATCATCGGATTGAGCAGCAGGGCTTTCAGCAGTCCGGGGTTGCCGCTCGCCTGACCGTTGCCGAAACGCACCAGAGAGGCGACGGAGATGAGGTTCACGCTGGGCACCACCACGGCGACCATCAACGCGGCGATGGTCAGGCCCGCTTCGCCGTAGAGCGCGAAGGGAATGGAGAGGCCGATGTAGGTATTGGGCCGGATCGATGTCTGCAGCAGTGCCGTGAAAGATGGGCCATCGCCTCGGTTGACGAGATGGAAGAGCAGCAGCAGCGCGCTCATGGCAAAGATGGCGAGCACCACGGCGCCGGCCATCGCGGCGGCCGGCAGGCCGGCGAAGTCGGCCCCGGCGAGGGAGGTGACCAGCAGGGCCGGGAGCAGGAAGAAGTAGGCCAGGCGCTCGGCCGGTTCCCAGAAAGTCTCGGCGATCCAGCCGCGCCGGCGGATCACCAGACCCAGCAGGATCAGCAGGAAGACCGGGATGACCGCGGTGGCGAGGGCTTGCATAGGCCGGTTCTAGGGCCGGCTCTGGCGGGAGATGGCATCTAGCGCGCCCTGAAGGATGTAGGCGGCAGCCATCTTGTCGACCACCTGCGCCCGGCGTTTGCGGGTCATGTCGGCCTCGCTCACGAGAAACCGTTCGACCGCGGCGGTCGACAGGCGTTCGTCCCAAAAGGCGATGGGAAGCGTAAAGCCGGCGATTTCGACGAGATTGCTGGCAAGCTGGCGCACCGACTGGCAGCGCGGCCCCTCGGTGCCGTCCATATTCATGGGCAAGCCAATGATCAGGCCGCCAATCTTGTTGTCGCGGCACAGGGCCGCGAGGGTCTCGGCATCCTGGCCGAATTTGCCGCGCTTGATGGTCTCCAGCGGGGAGGCGACCCGCAGCGCCGAGTCGGAGATCGCCAGGCCGATGGTCTTGCTGCCGGGGTCAAGGCCCAGCAGGCGCTGGCCCGGCGGCAAACGTTCGGCCAAATCCGTGACGGTGAGATCCGCCATCTGCAATGTCCTCGGGCTGGCAAAAGGGAACCTGTTCCTTATAGGCAGGCACCGACGGGGCGGCAAGCTGGGCCCCAATCTTGCGGCTTCGCGGGGCCGGTGCTAGGTTCCGGCGGTTTTTGATCGCTCCGGCGCCCGTGCCGGGCGCTTCCCGGGTACTTCGCGGGGGGCCTCGGCGGGACGGAGCTCTTTCCGGAAATGAGGGTTCAGGCCGATGTCGGTCGACAAGGAAACTGTCGCGAAGATCGCGAGACTGGCGCGCGTTCGCGTCGACGAAAGCCAGCAGGAAGCGCTGGCTGGGGAACTGTCCAATATTCTGGGCTGGATCGAGCAGCTTTCCGAGCTGGATACCGAAGGCGTGGAGCCGATGACCTCGGTGGTTTCCATGCAGCTGCCGCTGCGTGAAGACGTGGTGACCGATGGGGGCTATGCCGACAAGGTGACGGCCAATGCGCCCGAGGCGGCTCATGGCTTCTACGCCGTGCCGAAGGTGGTCGAATAATGAGTGACCTGACCAACCTGACCATTGCCGCAGCGCGCGACCTGCTGGCCAATGGCGAGGCTTCGTCCAAGGAATTGACCGAGGCCCACATCGCCGCCGTCGAGGCGGCGCGGCCGCTGAACGCCTTCATCACCGAGACGCCGGAAAAGGCGCTGGAGATGGCGGAAGCCTCCGACAAGCGCCGGGCGGCGGGCGAGGCGGGCCTGCTGGAAGGCCTGCCGATCGGCATGAAGGATTTGTTCTGCACCGAAGGCGTGCTGACCACCGCGGCCTCGCACATCCTGGATGGCTTCCACCCGACCTACGAGTCGACGGTCAGCCAGAATATGTGGAATGCCGGTGCGGTGCTGCTGGGCAAGACCAACCTGGACGAGTTCGCCATGGGCTCCTCCAACATGACCAGCCACTACGGCGGCGTGGAGAACCCCTGGCGCAAGACCGGCGACAACCGGCCAATGGTTCCCGGTGGTTCTTCTGGCGGCTCGGCCGCGGCCGTGGCGGCGCGTTGTGCGCTGGGCGCGACGGGCACCGATACCGGCGGCTCGATCCGCCAGCCGGCGGCGTTCTGCGGCATCGTCGGCATGAAGCCGACCTACGGGCGCTGCTCGCGCTGGGGCGTCGTGGCTTTTGCATCCTCGCTGGATCAGGCCGGGCCGATGGCGCGCTCGGTGCAGGATACCGCGATCATGCTGCGGGCCATGGCCGGCTACGACGCGAAGGATTCGACCTCGGTGAATACGCCGGTGCCCGACTACGAAGCGGCGATGATCGGTGACATCAAAGGCATGAAGATCGGTATTCCCAAGGAGTACCGCATCGACGGCACACCAGCCGAGATCGACCAGCTGTGGCTGCAGGGCATCAAGTGGCTCGAGCAGGCGGGGGCCGAGATGGTGGAGATCTCTCTGCCGCACACCCACTATGCGCTGCCGACCTACTACATCATCGCGCCAGCGGAAGCCTCGTCGAACCTGGCGCGCTATGACGGCGTGCGTTACGGCCTGCGCGAGCCCGGCGCGACCCTGGACGAGATGTACGAGCTGACCCGCGGCAAGGGCTTCGGCGGTGAGGTGCAGCGCCGCATCCTGATCGGCACTTATGTGCTTTCAGCGGGCTACTACGATGCCTATTACAACAAGGCGCGCCGGGTGCGCAGCCTGATCGCCGGCGACTTCGCGAAGGCCTATGAGACGGTGGATGCCATATTAACGCCGACCGCACCGTCGGCGGCCTTCGGCATGGGCGACAAGATGGACGATCCCATCGCCATGTACCTGAACGACGTCTTCACGGTGCCGGCCTCGCTGGCCGGGCTGCCGGGCATCTCGATCCCGGCCGGCCTATCGCAGGACGGCCTGCCGCTTGGCCTGCAGTTGCTGGGCAAGGCCTTCGAGGAAGAGACGCTGTTCAAGGTGGCCGGGGTGCTGGAAGAGGCGGCGGGGTTCGACGCGCGGCCGGCTTTTCGCGCGGCGTGAGTGCAGAGCTTAGGTTCCGAGGCGGAGAAGAAAGATGGCACTGATTAAAGGCAAAACAGGCGACTGGGAGATGGTTATCGGGCTGGAGGTTCATGCCCAGGTGACCAGCAACTCGAAGCTGTTCTCCGGCGCCTCGACGGCGTTCGGCGCGGAGCCCAACAGCCAGGTCTCGCTGGTCGACGCGGCCATGCCCGGTATGCTGCCGGTGCTGAACAAAGTCGCGGTGGAGCAGGCGGTGCGCACAGGGCTTGGCCTCGAGGCGCAGATCAACCTGACCTCGGTCTTCGAGCGGAAGAACTACTTCTACGCCGACCTGCCGCAGGGTTATCAGATCTCTCAGTTTCTGCATCCCATTGTCGGGGAGGGGACCATCGTCCTCGACCTGGAGGACGGCGAGACGCGGGAGGTTGGCATCGAGCGGCTGCACCTGGAGCAGGACGCCGGCAAGTCGATTCACGATCAGCATCCGACCCAGTCCTATATCGACTTGAACCGTTCGGGGGTGACGCTGATGGAAATCGTCTCCAAACCGGACATGCGCTCGGCGGAGGAGGCGGGCGCCTATCTGCGGAAGCTGCGCACCATCCTGCGTTATCTCGGGACCTGCGACGGCAACATGGACGAAGGCTCGATGCGCGCCGACGTGAACATCTCCATGCGTCGGCCCGGCGAGGAACTGGGAACGCGCACCGAGACCAAAAACGTGAACTCCATTCGCTTTGTGCAGCAGTCCATCGAGCAGGAAGCCAGGCGTCAGGTCGAGGTGCTGGAAGATGGCGGTAAGATCGTGCAGGAGACGCGGCTCTTCGACGGCATGACCGGCAAGTCGCGGTCGATGCGTTCAAAGGAAGAAGCGCACGACTATCGCTATTTCCCCGATCCGGACCTGCTGCCGCTGGAACTGGACCCGACCTGGGTGGAGACCATCAAGGCCAGTCTGCCCGAGTTGCCGGATGCCAAAAAATCACGATTCATTAGCGACCTGGAGCTGTCGACCTATGATGCCGGCGTCTTGGTCGCCGACCAGGATATGGCTGCGTTCTTTGAGACTGTTGCGGAAGGGCGCGATGCCAAGCTGGCGGCGAACTGGGTGATCGGCGACTATTTCGGCGCGCTCAACAAGAGCGGCGCCGATCTGCAGAGCGCGCCGGTCGATGCCAAGAAGCTGGGCGGTCTGCTCGACCTTATCGCCGACGGCACCATCTCGGGGCGGATCGCCAAAGAGGTTTTCGAGGAGATGTGGGAGAGCGGCCAGGAAGCCGACGCCATCGTCGACTCCAAGGGTCTCAAACAGATCAGCGACAGCTCTGAAATCGAAGGCTTGGTCGACGACATCATCGCCAACAATCCCGGTCAGGTCGAGCAGTTCAAGGGCGGCAACGAAAAGCTGCTGGGCTGGTTCGTCGGCCAGGTGATGAAGGCGACCCAGGGCAAGGCCAACCCCGGGCTGGTCAACAAGGTGCTGCGCAGCAAGCTGGGCTAGGCCGGGAGTATTCCGGAAACAGCGTTCCGGCACCTGTTTCAGCCATTGGGGTTCAGACGACCAAGCTGACTGAGCACGCTCTCGAGCCCGTCCGGGCTGAGGCGATGATGTACTTGGACCAGCCGTTGAATGAGGCGCTTTTCGTCCGCCTCCTGCCAACCTGAATTGCTGGTGCGTTTCGCCTCGAGGACAACTTCCAGGGCGACCAGAAAGACCTGCTGCAAATGCGCCGGGAGGTCGGATTTCTTATAGAGGCTCCGGAAGGCGGCCGGTCCGGCTTCGGCCATCGCCTTCAAGGCATTGGCACAGGGGATCCGCGCCAGGGTCGCGATCCCTGCCAAGCAGAGTTCCAGCCTGGCCGTGCAAATCGCCCGCAGCAGCAGCGAAGGCGTGAGCGCGCCCTTCAGGTAAAGCCGCATGACCGCAGCTTCGATCTCCTGGAGCGAGGCCGCGGCGGGCAGCGCTTGAATGAGTGCGCGTTCCCGACCGTGCAGCGTCAACTCCTCCGCCATGACTTCCGGAAAGGCATGCTGTTTCATCAAGCGTGCCTGCAAGTCGTCGGAAACGAAGCAGACCAGGCGTTGCATCACCTCGAAAGGCAGCGCGGACCGGTCTGCAAGGCGTTCCTGGATCTCGGGGTCGTCACTGTGATCATCGAGCAAATGCTGGTAAGAGGTTTCCGAGATTTCGGCCCCGTCGTTGGCTAGGAGTACCCCGACCACATCCTTCTTGCCGGTATCGACCAGGGCGCCGGTCACGGTTTGGCTGAGCGTTTCCCGCTTGGCGATGGCACGCTGCTTGGCCGTGCTGCCGGACTCGATGATCGAAATCAGATCTTCGTCGGTGAGGGCCTGGGAACATTGGAGGATAGGGATGGCGACGCTCTCTATGTCGTCGGCCAATTGGCGCGCAATGCCGTGCGGCAGGAGCGGGGAGTTCTTGATGTGCTCCGCAAGCGTGCGGCGAACCTCGACCTCGGTGCTCCGGATCAGGCATTTGAATATCTCGATCGCCACCAACCGTTCCGGTTCGCTGAGGCCGCCGCGTGCAAAGGCGGCACCCAGGCGGGCGGCCAAATGAGGATGGCCTTCTTGCGACGGTGCTTTTGCTAAGCGATTGAGGATGTCGGGCGTGGAAACCGCGCCTGCCTCCATCATTTTGCTCGAAAACTGCATCATCGAGTTCCTCACGATCAATCGACGAATTAATAGAAAGATAATCAAATAGTAAATTTTCGTCAATAATGATCGATATGAATTTGATTAGTTATTTATTCAATATTGAATAAAAACTAATCTGTATTTGATATAAATTGCACGGACTTCAGCTGCCCGCAGGGTAAGGACAAGCTCGAGAGCGTTTTGCTCAGTCGGATGCCGTCAGGTGATTGCGCTTCAAGTAGAGGCGGGTTTCAGTCTCAGCGGTCACGCTGCGGTTCAAGCCGTGAGGTTCGCGGAACCAAGCCCCCGCTCCATGGCGCGCCTCGCCGTCGAAAAGGCGACCTGAGATCAGGAAGATTTCCAGGCCTCCAGACGCGGCGGAAGCATCGACGAAACTGCTCGGCAGAACGGTACCGGGGGTGAGGTGCAGAAGCATGATTTCTTCGGAGTGCTCAGCGTCTTCATAGAGGCTGAGACACTCCACGCCGGGCGCCGCGGCCTGCCAATCGGTGGACTTGGCATCGACCACCACATGCGCGCGGCCTTCACCCGGGAACTGGCAGAGCTTCACGAAGATGATGCAGCCTTCCTTGGAGAAAGGTGCGTGGCGGAAGCCCTGGGGATTCAGGAGAAAGGTCCCGGCTGGATAGTCGCCATGTTCGTCTGAGAAAGTGCCCTCCAGGACCAGGATCTCTTCGCCTTGCGGGTGGTCGTGGGGGTGGAAAGCGGAGTCCGGATCGTAGCGCACGACCGAAGTGACGCGACTGAACTCGCCGTCGACCAGATCCAGCCGTTTGCGCCATACCGTTGCGCTGGGGCTTGCCTGCCATTCCATCTTGGCGGTGTCCATGGCCACCGGCTGACTGAAATCCGCGTTCAGGCTATCGCTCATTCCGCTCTCCTCATTTTATCTACCTCTAGGTAGGTAACTATTAGCTGGGCAACGTGAGCTTGAAGTGCAAGCTCTCCCTGTACCCTTGCAATTGGTTCTCTCATTCAGCATGTCTTAAAGGCTGGGCGTCCGAAAGTGACGCCTTCATTGGGGCAAGGGAGATATTCATGACCATCGAACTCTATTCCTGGGCAACGCCGAACGGCCACAAGGTGCACATTATGCTGGAGGAATTGGGCATTCCTTACAATGTGCATCCGATCAACATCGGCGCGGGGGACCAGTTCGATCCGGAATTCCTGAAGATCAGCCCCAATAACAAGATGCCGGCCATCGTCGACCCGGATGGCCCGGATGGCGAGCCGATTTCGCTGTTCGAGAGCGGCGCCATCCTGATTTACCTTGCCGAAAAACATGGCAAGTTTCTCTCCAAGGAGCCACGCAGCCGCTATGTCACCCTGCAGTGGTTGATGTGGCAGATGGGGGGGCTCGGCCCGATGCTCGGCCAGGCGCACCATTTTCGCCAGTATGCGCCCGAGCGTATCGACTACGCCTATGACCGCTATACCAACGAGTCCAACCGCCTCTACGGGGTGCTCGACAAGCGGCTCAGCGAAGCCCGCTTTCTGGCCGGTGATGACTATTCGATCGCCGACATCGCAGCCTGGCCCTGGACCCGCTTTCCCGAACGCCAAGGTGTGGAACGGGAGGATTACCCCAACTTCAAACGCTGGTTCGAAGAGATCGCGGAGCGCCCTGCAGTCAAGCGCGGGGTCGAGGTGCTAACCGATTTGAGGACCGAGGGCTTCGACGACAAGGCGAAGGAATTGCTCTTCGGCGCCGGCCAATACACCAAGCGCTAAATCGCAGTCGTCACGCCGTGGCGGTTGACTTGCCGTCAGTCGAGCAAGCAAAAAGAGACCTGCTGGTGTTGTCCCGGGCTGGCGACGCTGTTGTTCCAAATCAAAAGGGGTCTCCGCCATGGCACGCAAATTCTCGGATCCCACCGGAATCGCCGCCTATAAGCCGGTCGAAATTGCTGCCCGTATCGAGGAGGCAGGCGTTGGCAAGACCAAGCTGAGCCTGTTGCAGATGTCGGCGCTGAGCCTCTTGGCCGGCGTCTTCATCGCCTTTGGCGCGGCGTTCTACACCCTGGTGATGACCGGCGTCGACCCGGCCGCCGGACCGGCGCGCCTGCTGGGCGGGGTAGCGTTTTCCTTAGGACTCATTCTGGTTGTGGTCGGTGGAGCGGAGCTGTTCACCGGCAATGCCCTGATGGTGATGGCCTGGGTCGATCGGCGCATCGGCACGGTGGCGATGCTGCGCGCCTGGGGAATTGTCTATGTCGGCAACCTGGTGGGAGCCCTCGCCATGGCAGTGCTGGTCACTTATTCCGGGACGCTGAGCGGACCGACCGGCGAACTGGCGGCCAGGATCGCCGAAGCCAAGATGTCGCTGTCGCCGCTCGACGCCTTGGTACGGGGAATCCTCTGCAATGCTCTGGTCTGCCTAGCTGTCTGGCTGACATTTGCCGCGCAGACCGTGACCGGCAAGATACTAGCAATCCTTTGGCCGATAACGGCTTTCGTGGCGCTCGGCTTTGAGCACTCAGTGGCCAATATGTATCTGATTCCGGTGGGCCTGCTGAATGGTGCAGAGGGCAGCCTGCTGGACTTTCTTGCCAACCTGGTGCCGGTCACGCTCGGCAACATCATCGGCGGTGCCGGCGGGGTGGCTCTCGCCTACTGGGCGGCGTATCGGCGGCCCACGGCCTGACCGCGCCTCAGCTTCGGCGGTTTTGCCTCAAGGAATTTGGCAGACCGCGAGGCCGCGCTTTTCGAGGTATTGCTGGTGGTATTCCTCTGCCTTCCAGAATGTTCCGGCCGGCACGATCTCAGTGACGATCTTCCGCGGAAAGCGGCTTGAAGCATCCTGGCGCTGCTTGGATGCCAGCGCCGCGGTCTCCTGGTCCGGGCCGTGGAAAAAGATCGCCGAACGATACTGAGTCCCAATGTCGGGCCCCTGGCGGTTCAGGGTGGTCGGGTCGTGGTTGTCCCAGAGGACGTCCAGCAACTGATCGTAGCTCACTTTGGCGGGATCGAAGGTCACTTGGATCACTTCGGCATGGTTGGTCCGGCCACCGCAGACGTCTTTGTAGGTGGGCTCTTCCAAGTGGCCACCCATGTAGCCGACCGCGGTCGCGGTTACACCGGGAGCCTGGCGGTAGGCGGCTTCAATACCCCAGAAGCATCCTGCGGCAAACGTAGCGGTTTCCATCTTACCCTCACCCTGTGACGCTGAACCTTGTTCTCCACAGAGCTAGTGTAGCTTCGACCCGCTGTCCAGGGGGGATGAGGCCGAATGTGCCGGTCCCAACGGTCTTGTGATCTGGTGCTTACGGAAATCAGGCGTCGGCCCTAGGCCAGGGCTGCGCGAAAGCGTAGGGGCCCGGTTTGCGTGGGCCCCAGCTTTCTTGAAGTGGCGAGGTGGGGTGCCGGCAGAACATCGGCCGAAACAGATTACCTGACCGGAGGCCGGTGCCATTGCTGTCTCCCGGGCGACCCGCCAAGATTGGCAGGGAGCCTCCCTGGAGCATCGCCTAGCTGCGAAACGCAGCTGCGGCGCAGTCTACGCGCGGCCGGCGGTTCGCAAGAAAAAGATAGTTCCTGGCGGAACTGTCTGTTCAGGCGGAAGGGCGCCTTCCACGGCGACGGCCCTTCGGCAAAGCGATGAGCTCGGCGGGAGCCTTCTGGCTCATACCGGCGAGGTCCATCAGTTCCTCTTTGCAGCGCTGAAGGTTGTTCAGTTCCCGGTTGTCGTCCCGGTCATAGAC
>PJEL010001854.1_pt1 | contig 20293 bp, 19 predicted proteins | sample 1853271 | NCBI WGS metagenome assembly PJEL01 (sample SAMN08108733, study PRJNA415343) | Invertebrate metagenome, whole genome shotgun sequencing project. | host: Globobulimina | place: Sweden: Gullmar Fjord | collected 2015-08
GGCGCCGCGCTCGCGCAGCCGGAGATCGGTGAGATCGGAGACGTCGACACGGCGATCATCACGCTCGAGTTCGAGAGCGGCGCGCTCGGAGTCATCGACCTGAGCCGACAGAGCACCTACGGCTACGACATCGCCACCGAGATCCTCGGCACCCGAGGCGCACTACGCGTGGGCTACCTACGCGAGACGCCGCTGCTCATGTTGACCCGTGATCGCGTGGAGCACGACGTGGTGCCCGGCTTCCCGGAGCGTTTCCGAGGCGCCTACACGGCGCAGCTACAGGACTTCGTGGAGCGCGTGCTGGCTGGGCAACCGCCGTCCATCTCGATCCAGACCTCGAGACGCGACTTGCCAGCGACCGTCGAGCATACTTGATAGCGCGCTGCTGTTGGCCCGTCTTCGCCAGCACCTCCGATGCTGCGCACAGACAATGGGCAGTCTGAAACTCGTCTCCAACGGCCTTGCCGGCGAGTTCCCCTTCAAGCAGGAGTTCGAGCGCCTCGGTGAGTCTTCCCTGCAGAGACGCCGCCATCGCGACCATGCGCAGCGCCTCGGCCAAGAGGTAGCGCCAACCATACAAGCGACCGGCGGCAATGGCCTTTCGTCCTCGCTCTTCGGCCTGATCGAAGCGGCCAAGGCCGACGAGCGTGTGAGCACGCGCCACCCAGCCCTCTCCCCAGCGCGGGTCGGCGGCAGGGAGATCCAGAACTTGAAGCACCTCCTCACGGAGATCCAAGAGCCGGAGGGCCGCCCCATAGTCGCTCATCGCGCGCCGCTCCAGCGCGCCCTCGCGAAGGGGCTCCAGCGCCTCCTCCGGCCGCCCCCCGTAGAACAGGTGCCGCCCCAGCCTCTCCGCAATACCCGGCAATCGCGCTGCATCATAGCGAATCTGAAGCGTCGTCGCGCAGGCCCGATGCAGATCCTCCCAGCGACCGCTCTCCCGGGCCGACCGCTCCAGGCTCTCGCGAAGCATCCCGTGGGTGAACGCCCACCCCTGGGCATCGGAACGCGCGAGTCGCCGCTCCGAGAGGCTCTGCACAAGGTCCTTCGGCACCGAGAGCCCAGCCACCCGACAGGCCCCCGTCCACTCGTTGCCCTCCACGTCGGCACCCATCAGCGCCGCGAGCTCCAGAGCGGCGCGAGCATCGACATCCCGGCCCTCCAACACCCGCGCCGTGCGCCCCTCCCACAGCTGGTGGATGTCGTCGGGAAGCACAGCCTCCTCGCCGTGTCGGAGCACGAACCCGGACTCTCCGACCTCGAGGACGCCGCGGTGGACCCAGTCACCGACGAGCTGAACCGCAAATAGTGGGTTTCCACCGGTGCGATCCTCGACCTGTCCCGCCAGATCACCCTCCAGATAGAGCAGCTCCCGGACCAGCTCGCGGCGCTCTTTCCGGACGAGGGCGGGAACAATGACGCGCATCGCGCCCGAGTGCTCACAGAGCGCTTCGACCGCGGCGGCCTCGGTGTCCCGATCCTCCATGGCCTCGTCCTGGGCCGTGAGGAGCACGAGGATGGGCCGATCTCCCGTCACTCGATTCAGGAGGTACTTGGCGAGCCGGATCGCGTCAAAACCCCACTGAACGTCGTCCAGCCACAAGATCACCGGACGCTGCACGCCCTTGGGGTCCCGCGCGCCGGCGGCGTAGTCCAGGAGCCGATGGATGAGCGCGTATCGCTCATTGGCACCGCCAAAGCGCACCGCCTTGCGCTCCTGGGCGACCGTCTCGCCCTCAGGAAGCGGCCAGATCAGCTCCATGACGGCGTTCCACTCGTACTCCTCGGTAGCGCCCCGAGCGACGAGCCACTCCTTGACCCGCCGAGCCATCTCGGGTCGACCCATACCGACACAGGCCAGCACGGCGGCAACCATGCGCGGCAGACCGTCGCCGACACCGCCATCGGGGCTGTGGGTGGCCCGGAGCACGACCGCGTTTCCGGTCTCCGACGCCCGCTCGCACACCCACTCCGCGAGGCGGCTCTTCCCGGCTCCGGCCATGCCGCTGAGCACTACGGCGCGCACCGATGCCGAGGCGCGCACGTCGCGGAGGGCGGCCCAGATCGCATCCCGCTCTTCCTCGCGACCAACCAGTGGAATCGCTCGGGTGCCATAGAGGCCCAGACCGGCGCCGACGAGCTGCATCGAGGTGGGAGGCGCGTTGCGAACTCGCCAGGAAACCGGGAGAGGCGGGATGCAGTGGTCTCCTCCTGCCGTCAGCTCGGGGGAGACGACAAACTTGGATTCCCGACCCAGACCCGCGTCCCAGTCCGGCCACGACCGGGTCAGGGTCGGCCCCATCACAGTCGGATCGGTGCGGATGGGGGCACTCGGGGGCGTCTCTGCCCGCGGCTCGTCGGCATCTCCGAGGGCGATGAGGGACCAGGCGGCGTCGGCGGCGAACTGCGGCCGTGCCTCGGTGTTCTTGCGCATCAGCTTGCTGACCCAGCCAAAGAAACCCTCCGGCACGGGGAATCTCGCCTCGAGGGGTGGCAGCGGCTGGGACAGGTGAGCCTGCATCAACGCCGAGGCCCCGCTGCCCCGGAAGGGAGGTTTCCCCGCTGCAAGGGAGTAGGCAACGCACCCGAGCGCGTACAGATCGGTGTAGGGGCCGAAGTCCCGCCACTGGCCTCGGAACTGCTCTGGGGACATGAAGATCGGCGTCCCGGATGTGCCCTTGATCACACGCTCGGCGCGGTCGGTGGCGTGGGCCAGGCCGAAGTCGGTGAGGCGCAGACGCGACGCTCCGGTGACGTCATCGGGGACCGCCGGCTCATCAAAGACCAGGATATTCCCGGGCTTGATGTCCCGGTGGATGACGCCACGCGCGTGTGCATGTGCGAGAGCATCGAGGAGCCAGAGCAGCTGCGCACGAAGGGCACTCCAGCTCTCCGGCCCGTGGCGGGTGCGAACCGAACCCCGCGCTGCCAGCTCCATGGCAAGGTATGGACTCCCGTCCACCATCCGCCCAAATGAGGCTTTCTCAGCGTCTTTGTTGACGACACCGGTATCGAGGACCACGACCACACCGGGATGGTCGAGCCCGGCAACCAAGCGCACCTCGTTGGCAAAGGCCTCTTGGTAGCGGGCGTCTCGGGCGCGGGCCGCGGTGATCACCTTGACGGCGACAGGCACTTGCTGCACCACGTGCACACCCTGCCAGACCTCCCCGGCTCCACCCACGCCGATGAGCCGGTGCAGACAAAACGGGCCCAGCGGGATCTGAAGCACAGCCATGGCGACAGATTATCAGCGACCGGAGGAGAGGCCCCAGTCAACGATGTCCCAACCGCGCTCCCGAGCGAAACGAGCCAGGGCACGATCCGGGTTGACAGCCACCGGCTCCCCGACGGCCTCCATGAGCGGAATGTCGGAGTGGGAGTCGGTGTAGAACACACAGTCGGCCAGGTCGAAGCCGGCGCCCTCGGCCCACTCGCGTGCTCGTACGAGCTTTTTGGCGCCGAGCGCGCTTTTCGAAATCTTGCCAGTGAAGACGCCGTCGACGACCTCGAAGGTCGTGCAGATCAGGTCGTCCAACCCGTAGAAATCCCGGGCAGCGCCGCCCGCCCACGGAGAAGAAGTCGTGGCGACGGCCAGGCGATCCCCGGCAGCGCGGTGCTTGGCGATGGCGGCTCTCGCTCCGGGGCGCAGGCGATGACGGACCTCGGTGTCGAACCACTCCCGCACCCTGGCCCCGAAGATGTCCTCCTGCTCGCCCTGGATCGACATCGCAGCGGTCTCGAAGACCTTCTCGAGCCCCCCGTCCATGCCCATCGAGTACCGGCCGATCCACCAGCCGGCCCAGACCGCGCTCCCCATGGAGATGCGACCGCCGCGCCACTCGTTCTGCACCCAGAGCCGGCCGGAGTTGCAGTCCAAGAGCGTTCGATCGAGGTCGAAGAGGGCGGCTCTATTCACCGCGAGTGTGCTGGACCTTTGGCTTTGCGCCTGGCTTCTTGCGCTCGTCCGAACCCAACAAGCGATCGAGGAGGATGCCCAGACCCGAGAGCCGGCTGTCGACCAGGCTGTAGGAAGCGCCGGTCTCGGTGTGGAGACGCACTGCGCTGCCGAGCCCAAAGTCCCGGGTGTAGGTGACGACGTCGCCCCAGGTCAGGAAAGCGGCGCCCTCCTGGAAGCGCGCGCTGATTCCGCCGGTACAGATCGCCATGACCTCGACCTTCTCGAGACCGATTCTGGCGACGACTCGGGTGCTCTCGGGAGTGACGGCGAGCAGATCTTCGCTGACGAGCCCGCCCGAGGCCAGCTGCACCGCGTCCCAGTGGATCTCCATCAAGCACTTGAGGATGCGGTCGTCGGTGTAGCGCCGGCCATCGTCGGGAGACATCTCGTGCAGGACGCGCTCGACTGCGCCCCCCGGCAGCTTCATCCCGGCGGCGAGGGCGTCGAGGAGGTCTCGTTCCTCGGTCGCCAGATCGTGATCCTTCCAGGCCATGCGGGCCGCGAAGCGCAGGCACTTCCACTGCTCGTCGGCCCCCGTCAGCGCGGCGACGATCTGCTCGATGTCGAGATCACCGCTGCCGTGTTCGAGGGCCCAATTCCGAAGTTGTTCGTTGTCCAGACCGGGCCGAACGCGGGCCAGGAAACCCAGCTCGTCCTCGTGCACGACACCGTCAGAACAGGCCATGTGGGCCAACAGTCTGAGCAGGGCGTCGTCGCCGGGCCGGCCCGGGGTGAGCGCGCTACGGCTGGCTGCCTGGAGCTGTAGTGAGTCATCCAATTGCGGCATCTGGCGTTCCAGTTGGGGAAGGGCGAGTATGGCATGGATGACATCAAAACGCTCGCGCCATGGGGACCTGACGGTGTCCGGAACACCCGAGGATGTGAGGCGGCGTCTCGACGACCGGCTCCTCCGCATCGGTAACCCCTGGTTCCCCACCCGAACCGAACTCAAAGAGTGGGAGGATTCCGCCGTTCCATTCTATATTATTCGCTCGAAGGGCAACGAGGTAGAGGTCGGTCCCCGCCTCAACAACCTGTGGGCTGCCTGCTTCAGTCCGGTGCTGCGCGGAACCCTCGCGGCCACCGACAGCGGCACCACCATCACCTGGGATCGCAGCTGGCTCCGGATAACCAGCGTGCTCCTCTGGGGTTGGACCGCGGTGCTCGCTGTGTGGCTGGCGGTCCTCGTGCCGCAGATCGCGTCGGGGTCGGAGCATCCGATCTGGCTGCTGTGGTGGACCATCGTCGCCGCGACCCGGGTGGCTGCGACCCTGCTCGGAGGGCACTACGGAGGCCTGGAGATGGAGCAGCACATGCCGTGGCTGAACAGCGCAGCCACTGAAGAGATCGTCGAGGAGGAGGATTGGTGACACCAGTGGATGCGTGGGAATGGCCTGGACAGCCCACCGTGCAACGACACGACGTCGGGCTCATCAACCAGACCTTCACAGTGGAACACCGCGGCGAGCTCATCGCGATCCTGCAGCGTCTGAACACCGACATCTTCCTGCCCGAGGTGCACGAGGACATCGAGGCCATCACGTCCGCCCTGGCCACCGCAGAAGTCCCGACGACGCGCCTGAAACGAACAGCGAAGGGAGAGCTCTGGCACACCGACGCCGAAGGAGGAGTCTGGCGAGCGCTCACTCCGGTCGGGGATCGAACCATCGACAAGCTGCAAGACCCGTCGGACGCATACGCCGCCGGAGCTCTCGTCGCCCGCTTCCACGCCGCTCTGCAGGGATTCTCCTGGGACTTCCGGAGTGTGAGGGCTGGAGCCCACGACACCGACGCCCACATGGATCGCCTGTCGAGGGCCGTGGACGAACGACGCAAACACCGGCTGTGGTGGGACGTCGCATCGCTCTCCGAGACCATCACTGCGGGCTGGCAGACTCTGCAGATCCCGGTGGGCCTGCCGCGCCGAATCATCCACGGAGACCTCAAGATCTCCAACGTCCGCTTCACTGGCTCCGAGGCCACCGCCCTCATCGATCTCGACACCCTCGCCTGGGGAACCCTGGACATCGAGCTCGGAGACGCGATGCGCTCCTGGTGCAACCCGACGGAGGAGGACGACAAAAAAGCGCGCTTTGATCTAGAAATCTTCCGCGCTGCCATGTCCGGATATGCCGCTGGGTCGGGCGCCGAGGGCCCCACCGAGCTCGAGTGGTCCTCCATCATTCCCGGCCTGGAAAGGATCTGCTGGGAGCTAGCGGCTCGCTTCGCCTGGGACGCGCTGGACGAGTCCTATTTCGGTTGGAACAAAGCGAAATATCCGACGGCAGGCGAGCACAACCTCGCCCGGGCCAGGGGTCAGGTCCAGCTCGCGAAGTCCGTGCGAGCCCAGCGGGGGGCCGCCGAGGAAGCCCTGGAGGCGGCTCGCAGCCTCGAGCCGTGACCAACACGCCACACCACGCCACAGCGACAAGAGTACTATCGCCACCATGGGGCAACAGGTAGAGCCAAAGCGGTATCGAATCCTCGGCGTTCTCGGCAGGGGTGGGTTCGGAAAGGTGTACCGCGCGCGCCTCGAGGGCCCGGAGGGCTTCACCAAGGACGTAGCGATCAAGCTCATGAAGGACGAGCTCGCCGACGAAGACACGCTGAAGCGCTTCCGAGACGAGGCCCGCATCCTCGGGCTGGTCCGAGACCGAGCCATCGTCAGCGTGGACCCACCAATGCGCCTGAAAGGAAAATGGGCGGTCGTGATGGAATATGTCGACGGCACGTCCGCCGATAAGCTCCTCGACGACGGTCCAGTTCCGCCAACGGTGTCCTTGGAGATCGTGCAGGAAGTGGCACGCGCACTCGACAAGGTCTACCGATTCCCGGGTCCACAGGGCAGCCCACTGGAGCTGCTGCACCGCGATCTGAAGCCGGCAAACCTGCAGATCACGCCCTTCGGGGAGGTGAAGATCCTCGATTTCGGCACCGCCAAGGCCACCTTCCGCGCCCGAGAAGCCAAGACAACCGTGAAGATCGCGGGCACCCAGGGCTACATCGCTCCAGAGCGAATGATGGGGATGGAGGGGCCAGCGGGCGACATCTACTCCCTCGGAGTGGTCCTGCAGACGCTGCTCAGCGGGCGTCGCCCAACCCAGCCGACCCGGCTCGGTCACATCGGAGATGACGGTCGAAAGGCCCTCGTCATCGCCAAGGAAATGCAGTCAAAGCGCCCCCACGACCGTCCTGGTGCGCGCGAGGTCGAGGATCGCTGCCAGATGCTCCGACGGGACCTCGAGGGCCCAACGCTCCGCGAGTGGGCGGAGCAGACCGTTCCCGGCACCCAGATCATGGCCGGCGACGCCCTCACCGGCCACGTGCTGACCGAGACGACCCACAACCGGCCCATCATTCCGACCATCCCGGACTCCGAGACCATCCGCTTGGACCGGAGGCCCGCCAAGACCATCTCCAAGAGAATCCTCATCGGGGCCGCAACGGGTCTGTTGGCGGCGGTTGTGCTGTTGGGAGTATTCGGAATCGGATTCGGAGGCCTCGGGCTCGGGTTCGTGCTCCAGAGCTTTCTGAGCACGGCACCTCCGCCGCCCGTTGACCCCGAGGTCGCCCTGGCCGAGGGAACTGCCGGTGACCCGCCGGCACCCGAGCCAGAAGCCGAGCCCGCCGCAAATCCCACACCCAGTCCCGAGCCGAGCCCTGCACCGGCGCCGCGTCCTGCACCGCCCTCCGATCCGACGGGGGATCCATCCGAACCGGCAGCTCCGAACCCACCGGCCCCATCCGCTCCAGATGTGTCCGTCGAAGAGCTGGGCGTAGTGGAGATCGAAGGCGGCGTGACCGTCGAGCTCAGAACCGGCGGAGAGGTCTTCGCGGCCGGCCCCCTCGCGGATGGAGCCTACGAGGTCTGGGCGGACTTCGGTGACGGCATGACCCGCAACGGCACAGTCGCCGTGTCCATGGGAGTGACCCGGACCGTGAAGTGCAGCGCCCTGAAGATGACCTGTCAGGTCCGGTAGGGGGCTGCGTCGACCAGGGCGTCGATAGCGGATGAGTCTCGGGACTCGCCGTCGTGGTCGCGCCGCTTCTGAAGGGCGTCGCAGACCATGTCCGCTACCCAGGCGTTCTGTTCGAAGCTTCGGAAGCGGGTCTTGAGCCAGATCGCCCCCCCTGGCAGCTCGAGCTTCAGGCCGTCCTGGATGGCCGAGCAGCCGCCGATCCGCTCCAGTGGATACCGATCGCTGCGGAAGATCCGGCCGCGATAGTGCCGGGTCAGCGTCAGGGCGCGCTCGTTGGTGGTCAGGGTCAGCGCGGCCTCGTTCCGGCCGAACTCCACGATGCGCAGCGTGGCGACTCCGACGACTCCCACAACAGCTAGCGCGACCGCGATGGCGGGCAGCCCAAAGTAGGTCGCCAACACGATGAGTGCCGAGACGAAGATCACCGACACAACGGTCGCGAAGGTGATCATTCGCGGAGGCGGTGGTCCGAGCTCGACGTGCACACCGCCGTCGTCTGCATCGACCACCAAACCCTCGGGTATCGCTCTCATGGGCCGATCATCCCACGATGAGCCAGAGGTTGCGGATCACGAAGACAAACGCAGCGGTGAACACCAGGCCCAACATGTGGCCGACGACCGCGATTCCGAAGGCGCGAGTGAGCGCGATGCGAAGGGTCGCACTGTAGACGACCGAGCCGACGCACATCGACAACAGGAAGCTGGCCAGCACCGCGAGCACTGTGCTTATCTGCGCCAGGATCAGGCCTCCGGTGAAGGACCACACAAAACCCACCACCAGACTCGCCACAAAGGCGGCAACGACGGTCGCTGCGGCGCTGAAATAGCCGGGGACCTTCTCTCCGACCAAGGCACAGGCAAGCTGGAAGATCAGCGGCTGGATGATGAGGAGGGCGGCGACGCCACAGAGGGCGAGGATGACGGCGATGGCTGGGGACAACATGGCGAGCTCCTTTCTAGACATTCCGAGATTAGAAGTCGCGCTTGGAACTCGATGGGTTCTCAGTTGAAACGGGTGTGAAACGGAACGCCCGCCTCCCCTTTCCTCCATGGCTCCCCCAGAATACTTGGCCTGCGGAGACGCGTAGAATGGGATTCTTGGACGCCATCAAGGCCACACTTTTCGGTCCACAATCGATACGGGGGCCACTTGGACCACTCACCTTCCACGATTTCGGCTCGAACAGTTACTGCAAGGGCCACCGCCAACTTGGTGCAGACAACGTCGACCTAATCGTGTGGGCGGGCCCTGACGGCCCTTCCGAGGCACAGATAGACGTGGCACAGGCCGTTGTGAGCCGCTTCATGGACCATCGAGCGGTCGTTGTTGCCAGACTGCTCGGCCAAGGCGATGCCGAATACACATTCGAGGAAGACCTACCCTACAGCGACACTGCGGAACTCTCATGCAATCTCTTCGTCACACAGCTCGCGCTCTTGGACCAAAGTGCACATCCCCGCGGATGGGCCCTGACCTTCACTCTCAATAGTCCAACAAGCGTCGATGATTTCTGGGTTCTATATGCCACGTTCACAGGCGACATTCTGCAGACTCTCGATAGTCACGCGGACTGAGGCCACGCAAGCTGCAGAGAGCCCGGCTATTCCTCGGCGTCGGCAGAGAAGTACACACGGCCTCCGTGCACCGCGTACACCCCCGCCGGATGATCCGGGGCCGCCTGCAGCACCTCCGACTCGCTCACCGTGGCCCCGACGTAGTCCGGTCCCAGGTCGTCGACGATGAAGCGAAGCGCCGCTTCAGGGTTGTCGGCGACCACGTCCAGATTCTGGTAGAACCCAGTAGGAACCTCGATGATGAGGCGGATATACTGCGCGTCAGCAGAGCGCTCGTCACGACGCTCCCGAAGGATGGACAGGCGCAGATCGAGCACGTGTGCGCTCAAGCCCTCGTCATCGATCGGCGGCAGATTGTCGAGACGAGCCAGCGCCCGCTCGATCTCGCCTTCGCGGACATCGAGGATAGCGAGGTTGCCTTCAATGGACGGAACCCAGACCCCAGGGCAGCCGAGAGCGCGGGTGTAGGCCTCGCGAGCACCTGCCAGATCTCCGAGGTCTGACCTGGTGTTTCCCAGCAACTGCCAGAGCAACCACACCCCGGGAGCCTGCCGGAGCCCGCGTTTGAGGATCTCGAGCGCCTTTGGGAGATCCTCCCGGTCCTGGGCCGCCAACGCCAGGATCTCGAATCCACTGCTGTGGCGGATCTCCAGCAGCTTCTCGCCGAGGGCCTCTGCTCGGTCGAGATCCCCGTTTCGGAGGGCGGAGTGGGCTTCGTTGAGGAGGGCGTCGAGTTCTGCTTGTTCCATGGCAGGCGTCGTAACTACAGATCGAGCAACGTGCAGCAACTGGCCTTGATGACCGCGTACACATCGCCGCCTACCTCCAGCCCCATGCCCTGCCACGCCTCAGCGCTGATGTAGCACAACAGCAGCGGCCCTCCATTTCTGCCGAGGTGGAGCCCGACCAGTCGCCCATCCGGATAGGCCTCCATGCTCTCGATCCGCGCTGGGAGCGTGTTTCGAGCAGACAATCCCTCGGGTTTGGCCGACGCGAGGATGATGTCTCGAGCCTGGATCACGAGCAGCTTTTGGTCGCCGGCGTAGCCCTCCGTGGGCAGGCAGGTCACCGTGGTGTCGCCCACCTGAACCCGACAGACCGTCTCACCAACCTCGACGAGCTCGCACTCCAGCAGGCTCTCGAGCTGTCCCGCTGGCGCATCCCCGAGAACTGCAGGATCGGCCAGAGTCGTGCGCGGAGCACCTCTCGCAGCGATGCAGCCGTCGGCGATGACGATCAGATCGTCGCAGAGAGCCTGCACTTCCGTGGGATCGTGGGAGACCAGGATCATTGGGATCTCGTACTCCTCGCGCACCCTTCTCAGGAACGGAAGAACACGATGTTTGAGGGCGAGATCCAGCGCCGCGAGGGGCTCGTCGAGGAGCAGGATCTGGGGAGCCGAGCACAGCGCCCGCCCGAGCGCCACCCGCTGTGACTCCCCTCCCGACAGCGTTCCGACCCCGCTGGAGAGCAGATCGCCGAGCTCGAGCAGCTCCACGACTCGTCTCAGCATCTGCTCGGGATCCTTGCCCGCCCGCTGCGCCCGCCGCGCGCCAGCCAAGAGATTGCTGCGGACGTCCATGTGGGGGAAGAGCACTGATCCTTGCGGTACATAGCCGATCTTTCGCGCCTCCGGTGGGAGGAAGGAGCCCATGTCCTGCCACACTTCGTCGCCAAAGCGCACGGTCCCAGGCGCGCGGCGCAGCCCGGCAATGTACTGGAGCAGACTGGTCTTTCCACATCCTGAAGGCCCGAACACCCCCGTCACGTGATGGGTGGTGTCGAACTTCAGCTCGAGTGAGCGCGGCCCGAGAGGGATCTGGGCATCGACGTGCAGCTTCATGGCTTTCGCCCCCGCTCGGCGAGGCGCTCACTGCTGTAGATCGCGATCACGCCCACGGCGAGGGCAAAACCGAGGAGGACCCAGACCTCGCTCTCGGTGCCCGACGACTGCGCGGCGAAGATGGCGCTCGCCAGGGTCTGGGTGCTGCCGGGGATGTTTCCAGCGATGGTGACTGTCGCTCCGAACTCCCCTACTGCCCTGGTGAATCCGAGGATCGCCGCGGCGAGGAGCCCGCGCGACGCCAGCGGGAGGGTCGTGCGCCAGAAGACCTCGAATGCGTTGTGGCCGAGGGTGCGATCCATGGCCTCGATCCTGGGATCTACGGCCTCGAATGCCACTCGCGCCGTGCGAACGACGAGGGGGAGCGCCATGACCATCGCCGCGAGTACCGCCGCCTTCCAGGTCAGTAGGATCTGGATGTCGAGCACGCCGAGCACGCTGCCAAGGGGTCCGTTCACGGCGAGCAGCTTCAGCAATAGGTAGCCAACCGCCGTAGGTGGCAGGACCAGTGGGAGCAGGACCAGCGTAGAGACGGCATTGCGACCCGGAAAATCGAAGCGCGCGAGCACGTAGGCCAGCAGTGTTCCCGGGATCATGACCAGGGCTGTGGCAACGGCGGCGACCTGCAAGGTGAGGAGGATGGCGCTCACAGCGTTCCAAACCCGTGTCGTTCGAACACGGCGTCAGCCCGCTCCAGGTGGTCGAGGAAAGCGCTGGCCGACGGGCAGACCTGCTTCCGCTGCACCAGCGCCGCCGGATAGCGGATGTCCGGTCCGTTGTCGGGCCTCAAGATCACCCGAACTGCCTCGCTGGAGGCCGCATCGGTGCTGTAGACGATGCCGAGGACCGCCGGATCGGCCTCGACGAGTCGCATGGCGGCGCGCACGTTGGCGGCGGGCGCGACCTTCGAGGACACCGCGGTCCAGATTCCTTCGGACTGAAGCCACTTCTTGGCGTATCGACCGGCGGGCACGGCCTCGGGATCGCCGATGGAGATGTGGCGAATCGACGGGCTCTCGAGGACCTCGGTTGACTCCACGGCGAGCTTCAGTTCGCCATTGGCCACCAGCACGAGCCCATTGCTGAGCAGCGGTCGACGGGAGCCAGGAACCAGCTTTCCGCTCTCCTCGAGGCGATCCATCCACGCTTTGTCCGCCGAGATGAAGACGTCGGCCGCCTCGGTGGACTCGATCTGCATCGCGAGCACGTTCGAGCCCGCAAAGTTGAACTGCGCCTGCCCGTCCCAGTCCTCCACCACGTCCGCCATCACGTCCCGCAGACTCGCGGCGGCAAACACCATCACCGGCTGATCGCACGGAGAGCTTGCTCCGCCGCATCCCACAGCGAGAAACAGGGCGAACGGCAGCCTCACTCATACTCCGGATTCAGGCCAATACGTTGTGTCACAAGTTGCCGCTTGATTGTCGAGCCATGGCCGGAATCCTACATCCATGCTTAGGTAGAGTCGTGCTCAGAGATCTGCTGGAAGACCTACGATTGGCCCTCGTTGGCTCGGGATTCGACTCCCGAATCGTGGGATCGAACGTCATCGACACCGGGCCCCAGGCCGCCCGGGCCATCGAGATCGCCGCGCGACTGAATGCCAAGCGCAGCGGTCGCCCCAAGCAGCCCGTGGTGCTCTGGAACAACAACTTCGCGGCGGTGACGCTCCGCGGTCGCTGGGTCTACGTCGCAAAAGGGCTCGCCGAGCGTCTCAGCGACGACGGTCTCGCCTTTGTCCTCGCCCACGAGATGGCTCACCACGACCTGGATCACCTCACCATCCACATGACGATGGCCGGTGTCCTCGGTTGGAAGCAAGATATGGAGGGCCACGCCGACCGTCGGGCCTTTGAGCTCACGCTGGCGGCTGGCTTCTCGAGCGATGGCGCCCTCGAGGTCACCCACAGCGATCTCTGGGACGACGAGCCAGAGGATGATTTATCGCATTGGCCCGAGGGCCTGCGGGACTGGGCACAGCGACACCGTCGTTCCCATCCCCTCATGTCCGAGCGCCACGCAGCCGTGAAGCGGTGGATCGCCGCCCTGTAAGCCTGCACAAGGCGACGATGCACGGCCTGATCGCCACAGTTCAGCCGTCCCCCTTCACTATCGACCCATGGCCAGCCGCTACCGGGATGGTCTGCATGACGCTGGGAGGCGCACTCTGCCTCGGCGGTTTCTGGTCTGGAGCCGTCGGTCTGGCCCTCGGCCTCGCTGTCTTCCTCGTCTACATCGTGCCTGTAGAGCGCATCGAGATTGAGGCCAAGCTCGACCACATCGAGATCCGTACCTTGGTGCGTGACGCCAACCCTCAGGTCTCGCACCTCCACTACGACGACATCTGGAAGGTTGGAGCGCGGGGGTCGAGCGTGCTGTTCATCAGCATGAAGGGGAAGGTGTTGATCAAGCTGAAAACGTCAGAATGGCCATCTGATGTCCGTCAGCTCGCCCAGATACTGGACCGGGCTGCGTCGAGGACGCTCCCCCCCTCGACCGACGCACCGCGCGCCCTCCTGGAGATCATCGGCAAGAGCGGACCGTCGGGAGCCTGAGATTTCACGGTGAAATGCGACAATTCCGCCGCGGAATCGGCGATTCTACAGTTTCTCTCGTAGGCACGGAAGTTGTAAAGGACCTGTGTACCGGGAGGTTCCACCATGCTTACCCTGCTCATTGCCCTGATCACGCCATCGTTCGCCGGCAACACCCACACACTGGGAAAGAAGGTCGATCTGGTCGTTCTGAAGGCTGCCGAAGGGGACATCACCGTTCGCGTCTCGGACCAAGCCGACCGGGTCGAGCTCGAGACCATCAACCACCGGCCGGGACACACGTGCGGCTTCGCCATCTCGGAGTCCAAGGGCCGCGCGACGGTCGAGTTCGGGCCAAAAGCGCTCGAAAAAGCTAGCGATTGCCGCATGGACTTCTCCGTCACCCTCAAGCCCGGCGTGCGCTTTGCCCTCGAGCTCGGCAAGGGGCGGGCGCGCCTCTTTGGAGTCGCCGCCGACGTGATCCTGACCGTCGGAGAGGGCGATGTGCAGCTCACAGATCTCGGCGCGGTGACGCTCTCCGTGGAGGAAGGCGATGTGGCGCTGCAGAGCGTGAGAGGCCCAATGCAGATCGAGCTCGGCAAAGGACGCCTTCACGGCACCCCGACCGGAAAACTCGCCGCTTCAGTGCAGGAGGGACACATCGAGCTCCAAGGCTTGGGCGCTCCCGTGTCCGCCGAGACCGGAATCGGGAACATCCTCCTGGGCTACGACGCGGTCCCCGACGGCGTCCTGACCTTGAACGCCGGCATGGGAAACATCGTCGTCGACCTTCCGAACGGCACTGGCGTGCTGCCACAGCTCACTTCGGCCAGCGGAGAGACCCTGTGCGATCTGCCCGCGGGCTCCGATGTCGAGGTCATCGCGGTGGCGGGCATGGGGTCTGTGAAGGTGCACTGATAGACTCCGCGCGTGCAGATCCCACGCGCCGTCGCAAATCGCCGCTACCGCCTCGCTGAGGAGATTGGACAAGGACAATTGGCGACGGTCTACCGGGGCGTCGACTCCAAGCTGATGGTCGACCGCGCCGTCAAGATCCTCCCTCCGGCCTTTGCATCGTTCAAAGAGCACCTCGAGCGCTTCATGCGAGAGGCCCGGGCCATGGCACAGCTGCATCACCCCAATGTGGTTGCCATCCACGATGTCGGGGTGGATGGGGGCTGGGTCTACCTGATCATGGAGCTGATGACCGGCGGCACCGTGCGCCAGTGGATGAAACGCGAGGGACCACCTGGCGAAGCTCGCGCCATCGCCTGGACGATTCAGGCTCTGAGGGGCCTGGAGCGAGCCCACCTCGCAGGGATCATTCATCGCGATGTTCGGCCGGGAAACATGTTTCTGAGCGCCACCGGCGAGTGCAAGGTGGGCGATTTTGGCCACGCAACGCCCCCAAACGGCAGCAATGCCGCGCTCACGCTTCCCGGCGCCTCGATGGGCATGTTGCCGTTTGCATCTCCGGAATCCATCGCCGATGCCCGCTCCGTGGACGCCCGAACCGACATCCACGGCATCGGAGTGACGTTTGCGGCGCTCTTGAATGGGGCGATGCCGAAGGACCTACTCCTCGAGGCGTCCTTTTATGAGGACCTCCCCGAGCGCATGAAGCCGATCATCGTCCGGGCCACCCGCCGAGACCGCGAGGAGCGCTACGGGTCGGCGACCGAGATGCTGCGAGACCTCGAAGCCCTCTGATGTGACAACTCAACTCGTCGCTCTTCGTCACAGCAAGCGCGCATCCCGATGTGGTCGGATACGGTGCGCCCAATGATGGAGAACCCAATGACTCGAATCGTATGGATTGCCGCCTTCCTCGTGGCTTGTGGAGACGGCAACGGCAAGGACACCGCGGAGGAAGTGAAGTGCGCCAACGCCATACTCGGCCAGAATCCTGCGGACAAAGGCAGCGACATCAACACGCGCGCCGCCGTCGACTTCCTGCTGGCACAGGCCGACGACACCGCACACATCACAGTCACCGACGCTTCAGGCGCCGAAGTTGACGGTACGTCGGAGGTAATCGACCGCCGCGTGCTCTTCACCCCGACCACCCGCCTCGCCGCTTCCACCGACTTCGACGTGCAGCTGCAGTGGGCTTGCGAACCGGTGGACGCGAGCTTCTCCACAGGAACGATCGGCGAGACCGCTGTGGACTCCACCTCTCTAGTCGGCCGAACCTGGGCTTTTGCCCTAACAGAGGGTCGTGTCGTCGATCCACCAGAGCTCGCGTCCGTCCTGCCGATGATGCTCGACTTCGACATCCTCGTGATGGTCGAGAGCGCCGATGCGACGAGCCTCAATCTCATTGGCGGCGTCACCGCGGACGAAGAAGAGACCCAGAGCCTGTGTGCACCGCACATCGACTTCCCCACCCCCGCCGACTACTCCGAGAACCCGTACTTCGAGGTGACCGCCGACGAGATGTCCCTGGTGATCGCCGGGGATCCGCTCCTGGTCTCCGGGCTGCTCCTCACCGGCACGTTCACACCCGGCGGCGCGGCGATGGACGGCGTGATGCTCTCCGGCAACGTCAACCTCGGATCCGAGCTGTGCGCGCTCATGGGAAGCAGCGGCGTCGAGTGCGAAGCCTGTCCAACGGGTAGCGATGCCACCTGCGTCGATCTCGTCGTCGACTCCATGACCGGTGAAGAGCGGCAACTCACCGTCGTCGAATGGTCGGAAGCCGATTACCCGCCGGAGTGCGACGGCACCTGACGGGTTCTGTCGGCACACTCGTCGCAAGCGCCGAGAGTGCCTACAGAAACTTCACTTTAGTGACACGCTTGCGCGCGCCACAGGAGAATCCCTCCCCGGTCCGTTTCCAGAATTCGGCCGCCAACGTTCGTTGTCGTCCGATACTGGAACGCACCGTGTCGGGATTCATGCTACCGTCGTGCAATGCGACACTTCCTGATTGGCCTGTTTTGTCTTGGCATGCTCGGCGCATGCCACGACGCTGACGACGACGACTATCGACGCAAGTTCGACTGCAACGACGAAGATGCGAAGATGAATCCGGGCGAAAAGGAAGTTTGCGACGGCATAGACAACGACTGCAATGGCGAGATCGACGACGGTGCCAAGGATGCAGTCACCTGGTACGCCGACCACGACGGAGATGGATTTGGCGCACTGACAGTCACCTTCGTCTCGTGCGCAGCGCCTCCCGATTTTGTCGAAGACAGCACCGACTGCGACGACAACAACGGCGAGGCCTACCCCGACGCCGAAGAGATCTGCGACGGCGTCGACAACAACTGCGACGACAGCATCGACGAGGGCTTGCCCGAGACCTTCCACCCCGACGTCGACGAAGACGGCTTTGGCGACCCCGACGTCTCCTGGACAGGCTGCGAGGCGCCTCCCGGCTGGCTGTTGGACGACACCGACTGCGACGACGCCGATGATGGCGCCAACCCCGGCGCGACCGAGGTCTGCGACGAGGTCGACAACAACTGCGACGGCGCCGTGGACGAGGGCCTGACCACCACCTTCTACGCCGACTCTGACGGAGATGGCTTCGGCAACGACGGCTCGCCATGGGTCGGGTGCGAGGCACCGCCGGGCTTCGTCACCGACAACACCGACTGCGACGACACGAACATCGACGCCGATCCAGCCAACGTCGAAGTCTGCGATGGCGTCGACAACAACTGCGATGGCCTCATCGACGACGGGGTGACGACGACCTACTACCCGGACAACGACGGCGACGGATTTGGTAACCCCGCCCAGTCCACCGACGCCTGCGACCCTCCGCCCGGATGGGTGCCCGACAACACCGACTGCGACGACGACCAAGCCGGGAACTTCCCGGGCAACGCCGAGACCTGCGACGGCCTCGACAACGACTGCGACGGTGCCCCCGACAACGGCGTGCTGAACACGTTCTACGCCGATCTGGACGGCGACGGCTTTGGCAACGCGGCCACGTCCTTCGAGGCCTGCCAGGCACCCCCGGGATTTGTCGCCGACAACACCGACTGTGACGACGCGTCGGCGGCGAACTGGCCGGGCAACGTCGAGGTCTGCGACGAGCTCGACAACGACTGCGATGCGGTGGTCGACAACGGGGTGCTCAACACCTACTACGGCGACGCCGACGGCGACGGATTTGGCAACCTCGGCTCACCCTTCGTGGCCTGCAGCCCGCCCGCCGGCTTCGTGATTACGAGCACCGACTGCAACGACGGGAACTTCGACACCTGGCCCGGCGCACCAGACCTCTGCGACGGGGAAGACAACGACTGCGACGGCGTCCTGGACAACAGCGGCGTCGACAGCGACGCCGACGGGATCGACAACTGCAACGATCCGACCGTCTACTACGAAGACTTCAGCGCCTGCCCCGGAGATTCGAACCAATGGGGTCCGATGAGCTGGGGCGTCGACGAGTTCGCCGACATGGCCTGCTGCAACGACCCAGGCAACGACCCGCTGGGAATGCCGTTCCCGGGTGTGCCCATCGACGGTGAGGACTGGGACTGGTGCGGCACGTTGGACTCTGGCACCGGCGAGGGTCACAGCGTCGCCTGGGGACCCGATCACGGGCAGCTCAACGTCTTCACTGTGCTCGCCGACATGGGGGCTGACGCCAACGCCGATGCCGTCGGAGTCGTCTTCGATTACAAGGGTCCGGGCGATTTCTTCCTGGTTCGCTGGGACGATCCGCGGGATGACTACTGGCGCAGCACCAAGCTCGAGCTGATCCGCTGCATCGACACGGTGTGTGCACAGCTCGATGTGGTGGACCCGATCTTCCAGGCCGGCAACGGCTTCAACCTGGTGGAGATCGAGGTTCGATACGACCAAATCGACGTGTATCTCAACGGAATTCCCGAGCTCTCGACCATCACCAACGGCGGGGATGCCGGCCCTGGACGGATCGGAGCCTATGCCTTCAGCGCCGACAACGGCGCCGACTTCGACTTCATGCAGATCACTCAACCCTAGCCGGATTCTGAAATGAGAAGAATCATCCTCGGCTTTGTTTGTTTGGTCCTGTTCGCCGGGTGCCACAACGTGGACGGCGACGACTTCCGTCGCGGCGCCGACTGCAACGACGAAGACAAACAGATGAACCCGGACCAGAAAGAAGTCTGCGACGGCAAGGACAACGACTGCAACGGCTACATCGACGACAACGTCAAGGACATGCCGACGTGGTTTTCCGACCACGACGGCGACGGCTTCGGTTCGATGACGGTCACCTTTGTCGCCTGTGCCGCGCCGCCCGATTTTGTCGAGGACGGCACCGACTGCGATGACGAGGACTTCCGCGCCAATCCCGGTGCGGAGGAGGTCTGCGACGGCGTCGACAACAACTGTGACGACAGCGTCGACGAGGACGTGACGAGCGTCTTCTACCCCGACCGAGATGGCGACGGCTTCGGGGACGACACCAACAGCTGGACCGGCTGCGAGGCGCCTCCTGGCTGGGTTCTCGACGACACCGACTGCGACGACACCGACGACGCGGCAAACCCTGGCGAGACCGAGATCTGCGACGAGGCCGACAACAACTGCGACGGCAATGTGGACGAGGGCGTGACCACGACCTTCTACGCCGATCTGGACGGGGACGGCTTTGGAAATGCAGGTTCGCCGTGGGAAGGCTGCGTCGCACCGCCCAGATACGTGCCCGACGACACCGACTGCAACGACCGGAGCGTCCGGGCCTACCCCGGCAACCCAGAGGTCTGCGACAACCTGGACAACAACTGTGATGGCTCCGTGGACGAGGCCGTGACGACGACCTACTACCCAGACGCCGACGGGGACGGCTTCGGAAACCCGGGCCAGTCCGTGGACGCGTGTGCTCCTCCGGCTGGATGGGTGACCGACAACACCGACTGCGACGACGCGCTGGCGGTGAACTTCCCCGGCAACTTCGAGGTCTGCGACGGCCTCGACAACAACTGCGATGGCGTTCCCGATGACGGAGTGCAGTTCACTTTCTATCCCGATGTCGACGGCGACTCCTTCGGCAACGGCGCCTCGGGCTTCCAGGCATGCACACAACCCGCCGGATTCGTGTTCGACAGTTCCGATTGCGATGACGCCTCGGCCGCAAACTGGCCCGGCAACGTCGAGGTCTGCGACGAGCGGGACAACGACTGCGATGGCGTGGCCGACAACGGCGTGCAGAACACCTACTACGGCGATGCGGATGGGGACGGATTCGGCAATTTGGCGGCACCTTTCCAGGCCTGCGCCGCCCCCGCTGAATTCGTCACGGACTCCACCGACTGCAACGACGGCGACTTCTTCACCTTCCCGGGCGCCTTCGAACCATGCGACGGCGTCGACAACGACTGCGACGGCGTCATGGACAACAGCGGGCGGGACAGCGACGCCGACGGGATCGACAACTGCAACGACCC
>PJEL010001856.1_pt1 | contig 20284 bp, 13 predicted proteins | sample 1853271 | NCBI WGS metagenome assembly PJEL01 (sample SAMN08108733, study PRJNA415343) | Invertebrate metagenome, whole genome shotgun sequencing project. | host: Globobulimina | place: Sweden: Gullmar Fjord | collected 2015-08
CACCTCCTCTAATTGTGCGACCAACACTCCCAATTTCACCACCCCCACCACCGCCGCCGCCCCCAGCACCCCTACCGCCAGAACCACCGGCGCCACCACCACCGTAGCCGCCAGCTGCGCCGCCGCCAGCCGAGCCGCCTGAGATAGTGAAACCCGTTGCCCAATTCTGCCCACCAGTGCCATTCAATCCACTTCGACCAGTAGCACCTTTATCGCCTATTTGACCGGAATCACCGTTATAGCCATCTTTGCCATTACTGCTTGTTTTACCACCAAAACCATAAAGGCCACCAAAACCATAATCTCCACCTTGACCACCAGCAGTATAGGAATACTCGGAATTATCTCCACCTTGTCCTGCAGCTAAATGGTGATTATTAAGTCCAGCCCCGCCATTTTGACCATCTTGACCAGCAAGTCCTACACCGCCCAATCCCCCGAATGAACCACTTTCACCTCGGCTCCCATGCTCACCGCTATTCGCTGTACAATAAATGATACAAATGGGCGTATTACCAGCGCCACCATAACCTTGTAGCACATTGTCGGTTCCCAAATAGCCAAACTTAAACTCTCGACCACCTGCACCACCAGCACCACCTTCGCCACCAGCACCACCAGCGCCACCGATGCCGCCAACACCACCACCGCCTTTTCCACTAGAAAAATCAATAACCGCATTGCTGTGAATATTGGCATTATTGGCGACCACAATGGATGCCCCTCGCCCCCCTTCCCCTATTAACGAATCTGTGGCCCCAAGATTAAGGTTGCCTGCAACTTTTAGTTGTAAAATTTTTCCGCTATCAATGAGTATTGAACTGACTTTAACACCATTGATATTGTCTACACGCACACCGTCTTTAAAAACAATACCTGAACCTGTGTCTAGCACATATTCAGCAGCAGTGGTTTGATTTGAAATACAGGCTAAACCAATGACTAAAGGCAGCATTGGATGTTTAAGAAGTTTTTTCATGAAACATTTCCTTGTTATTTAAATATCAACTGAGATTGATTGTTTCAATCTCCATTTACCTAAGAACAAGGGTAATTATTAATGCGTAAAAGTGTTTGTAATAATGGCGCAATGAGTAGCACTTTTGTAGCAAGTTACGTTTTAGGTTAAGGCTTAGTTTTAAGTTGGCTTTGATGTAAAACGATTTTGTTGATAATTTATCGCGCTTTCAGGACTGACTTAGTACTAATGTTAATACTAATACTCTGATGGTGACTTTCCGGTATGCTTCTTAAAACTTCTAGAAAAATATGACAATGATTCAAAACCTACTGCATAGGCAATTTCACTCATGGAGAGCTTTGCTTCTTGAATTAATTTAATGGCCTGCTGCATACGTGCTTGAATAATAAAAGCGCGAGGTGATATACCCAGCTCATCCTTACTTTTTCTTGATAAAGTTGCTTTACTCATAAAGAGTAATGTAGCAAGTGTTTCAACCGAGAATTCAGGTTCATTTAAGTGTGTTAATACCTGCGTATGTACATTGTCGATGAAGTTTGTTCTTTTTGATTTGCCTTCGTCAGCACTATTTTTAATTTCATTGCTTTCAATATCACTTTTTTCATTAGCAAGCTTTTGCTCAAAGACGATAGTCTCGCGAATAATTTTTCGACTGTTAATTTGCGCGTTAACACGCATGATAAGCTCTGAAGTATCAAAGGGTTTGCTTAAGTAGTCATCAGCACCACTAGTGAAGCCTTCAACTATTTCACGTTTACTGGCTTTTGCAGTTAACAATATTACAGGGATAGATTTTGTTGCCGCGGTAGTTTTTAGCTTTTCAGTTAATGCATAGCCCGTCATTTTAGGCATTGATACATCTGATATAATGAGATCAGGCAAAGCGTTACAGGCCATTTCATAGCCTTGTTCACCATCCGCTGCTTGTAAGATTCGATAGTTCGCTGATAAACGCAGGCTGATAAAGTGGCGCAGCTCTGCATTGTCGTCAATCACTAACAAAGTGGTTTGGTCTTCTTGTTGTGCGTTATTGTTTTTGATTAAATCGCTGATAGGAATAGGTTGAATATGTCCTAAGGCGATAGGCTCAACTAGCTGCTCATCATTAAAATGTGCTTTTCCTTTTATTAGTTTTAAACTAAAACAACACCCTCCTCCTTCTACAGTGGTCAAGCTGACATCGCCATGATGGAGTTCAATAAGCTCTTTCACTAATGACAAGCCAATGCCCGTACCCGGAGCAGTATTTTGCTCTGAGCTTTTATCTTGATAAAAGCGTTCAAATACTTTCGCCTGTGCCTGTTCACTAATACCCTGACCATTATCAATAACCTGCACAGTTATTGTGTTTGGATTATTCAGCAGCTTAATGGTTATTTGGCAATTTTTGCCGCTGTATTTAATGGCATTAGATAATAAGTTAGCAATACATTTGTCTATTTGGTCTTGATCAAAATATAGCAGTGTCGGCTCTTCGCAACTCTCACAATTTATTGTTTGGTTTCCTTGCTTTGCCCATGGTTCAAAGCGCTGTTGTAAGTTACGTAGCAGTTCGGCGATATCATATTCACTCACGCGTAATGGTAATTTGCCCACTTCTAAACGATTAAGATCGAGTACTTGCCCAACCAGCGCTAGCATTTTATTAGCATTATTTAGTGCGGTGGTGGTAAGGGATTTAACTTGAGTGTCGATTGTTTCATGATGCTGACTCAGCACTGTTTCTAGCGGCCCAATAGTGAGGGTAAGCGGTGTGCGAAATTCATGCGAGACATTAGAGAAGAAACGATCTTTTAGTGCTTGTTGCTCTTTAAGTTCACTTACCTTAGCACTCACTTCTTTAGTACGCTGAGCAACCGTTTTTTCAAGTATGATATTTTGTTGGGTAAGTTTTTTGGTACGCCAACGTTGCGAGAGCCAACTAGTCAGCACTAACAATCCAATAGCAAATACCGCGTATAAAGTAATCGCGATAGTGCTTAAATACCAAGGTGGTGAAACCGAAAATGAAAAGGTTGCCTGGGTAACTCGTGCCCATGGGTCTTTTGCCTCTAGTTGGTATTGGTAATCACCGCCAGCAAGTTGGGTAAAATCTGTATGATCTTCTGATGACCAATGACTCCACTGCTCGTTATGACTTCCGAGCAAACGGTGGCGGTATTGTGTATCAATTAACGAACTGTTATCTGCTAAGGCAAAATGGATACGAATTGAGTTTGATTTCTGGTCTAACAAAGGTGAGTTAACGGTTGAGCTAATGGCAGTTAAGCCAAGGTTTATGTCAGTATTATTTTGTAAGTCGCTAACATTACGTATATTCAACTGACCCATAGCTGGCAATGTTTCTGTTAACGCAAGGTTTACCCGATAAACTTCACCCGTAATTAAGGCAAACCATAAAATGTTATTAGGCGCGGTAAATAAGCCAATCACTTTATTGTCATCAAACGCCTTAAATAAATGTTCATGTCGTTGCCATTGCTGATTGTTATCTTGCTTAATGTATCCGGTTGAATCGTTAATTTGATACCAGAGACGTTCGCTTGTATTTACATTTGTTTTTTCATGGTAAAGAAAATTTACTGACTGACCTTCGCTATGAAACAGTGAGGGTAACACTGATAACATTTGCAATTTGGGCTTTCGTTTGGCTTGATAATCCATTACGCCGTTGTTTGTTCCAAAAACAATAGCTGAATTATTTTTGTTGAATTCGTTTGACGCTAATTTGAAAGGTATAATTTTACCTGACGCTAAGCCATCATTTTTATCAAACTGTTGAATCTTAGTTTTTTTATCACTGAATTGCGCATTTTCAATACGGAATAACTTTTGTAATGATGTGCCAACCCAAACAACACCAGAAGGCGAAATTTCCATGGTATGTAATTCACCTTCAACCCCCGCTATGCGTTTAACCACCATCTGTTCATTAACGTAGCTAATGTGAAACAAGCCATTCACACTGCAGGCAAACAAGGTACCAGAGAGAGGATCGATTCGTAAATTTCTGCCAAGGTCGACCTCTATTAATGTTTTAAACGGTTCTTTGCGATTTCCCAGTTTTCGATAATAAATGCCAGAACGACCGCTATAAAATTGATGGTTTTGGTACTCTATATAATCAATATTGATTTTTTTACTTGGCATTACGCGTTCGAATGTTGGTGCAGATAATGACGCTGATGACGGACTAAGTTGAAATACACCGTTACCAACGGCCACAATACATTCACCTGAAGGACATTGGCGTTTGGTTAAGCCAGTAACTGTAGTTGAGGTATTGCCGACCTGAAACTGACTATACCGATGAGGCGGCACCATTTTAACAATATTAGGTACTCCCGTAAGCCATATATTGCCTTGTTTATCTTCCATGGCCGAAAAAAGCGTATCCATGCTGGTACTGTCTTTTTCTCGGTATTGTCGAACAAGCTGCATGGATTCATTGAGAATAAACAAACCATCTTGAAAAGAAGATAGGTAGTAATAGCCATCGCTCGCTTGAATGGCATTATAAATATCGGTATTTATACCTAAACTTTTAGCTGGTACTTTTTGTATCGTTTTGCCGTTAACCTGCTCAAAAATCCCATCAAACTTGGTAACCACAACGAGGTTATTATTTTGATTATGAAATATTGCTCTGGGAATCGAATTGGCAGGAATAACTAAGGTAGACTTTTCGACGCTAAAACTAACTTCTTCAGAGTTATCTTTCTGATGAGTGTGAATGCCAATTTCAGTGATAAAGCTTTGGTTTTGAGCTTTAAGAGTAAAGCTATCGTTAAGGGCAAAAACTCGCGTAAACCCCGGAGCAATACCTTTGACGGTTTGTAAAGTTTTACCATTCCAGAAATACAGCGCTTTACTGGTAATAAACATTAAGCCATGTTTGTTGGCCGCCATCCACCACACTTGACCAAAATTACGTTTTTCTGCCGGCCAGTTTTCTAACAAGGAATGGTAACTAAGTAGGCCTTGCTCATTTTTTTGGTAAAAGCCTAAGTCGTTAGTCGTACCAATATAAAGTCGTTTGTCTGACCATTGTATAATTTTTCTAACAGGAGTGTTTTGTGGGGTGGCATAATTACGCCATGTTTCACCATCCCACTCACTAATACCAATACTATTGCCGACATAAATCAAACCATTATCGGCTTGAATCGAAGACCAGTTTTGTTCGTGACCGCCATGGTCTTTTAAGGTATAAACATTCGTTATTGGCTGGCCAATATTGGCGTATTCATTGGCTTGTACAATAGGTGAGAATATAATCGTGGAACTGATAGCAAGAATTGAACAGAGTATAAATGCTCCGATAAAACGAATACGCTCAATCTGATTTATCAGCATAAAAGACCGGTCAAAATACACAACTGTTCACAGAGGTTAACAATAAAAATTATTGTTTTCAATTAATTAAGTTTTGTTTGCTTTATCTCACTATAGGTATTCAAAGTCGCCTCAATAGGAGGTGTTATTTGCTCCTAAAACTTACTTTATATTATTATTTAAACGGTATCGCCTTGGTGTTATTTTAGTCATTCGTTTAAAGAAACGAATGAAATGTGCATCATCAGAAAAACCCACTTCTACCGCTATCTCTAATAAACTTTTATTGGTTTGAGTTAATAAGGAAGTTGCTTTGTCTAATTGTACCTCATCAAGCAATTGTGAAAAACTTCGTCCTGTCGTCTTTAGTTGTCGCTGTAAAGTGCGCGAATTAACCCCAAAGATCTCGGCAATATGATCCAAATTATAGGCGCCGTCTGACAGGTACGCTCGGATAAGGCCTTTGACCTTGTTTTCCATACTCAATAGCTCAGTAGGAACCGGGGCAACCTGGTCTAGCTCAGTGTAGTCCCTCCTGACTAGGCCTAGCAATGACCGCGGTACACTAAACCCGACCCAGTTTGGGTTATAGGTAATTTCGGTACTGGGAAATCGACGTTTAAGGTATAAAGAGGGGTTATCTAAACTTGATAAGGTCATCGCCTTTGGCGTCCACTGATAGTCAGTAAATACCCTAACCACCGCCAATAACATCATCAGATTTGACCAGGTATTAGTATTATAGGGTTGGCCTACTGAGGTTAGTCGCAACCAACACTTGTCTGCATGGTATGATAAGTCAATTGTTAGTGAAGTTTCTTCTAATTTAACTAGATATTGTAACTTAGATAATGCTTGAAATAAGGTCGCCGATTGTAGTATCGGCAGTGCCACCCTGTCACCAAAGTCATTAATGTCAGCTTTTTCAAGTATTTTTACAGGGAGGTCATCTACGTGTTGAGAAAGCTGTATAGCTTCGAGCGCTTGGCACGCTGGCAAAACAGGCAAATACATGCCATCGTCTAAATTAGATACGTTCGGCAAGTCAAATCGTGCACAGGTGTCACGATACGGGATACCATGCTTTTTGTAAAAGTTGATAAAAGGCGCTAAGTGTGTCGCACGAAATACCTCAAGTTCTTTCAAGCTAATTCCTTTGCTTAGAGTCTGTTAATCGTTGCTGTTTGTTTGCACTTACCCCTTTCTCGCCTTGCTGAATCTTGCGTCTTCAAGTGGCTTGGGAATATCTTCAATACTGTTGTAAATAAGATCTAGATCAAGTTACAAAATATAAACAACATCTTTCTACATTAAATGTCGCCAAATGGCAATTAAACCATAGAAAAAGCAACTACATTAAATACCAAGAGAGCGTAGTGAGCATCTCTAACATTAGTAAAATTGCTTTAATATCAAGTTATTAGAGTAACAGAATCAAAAATAATATTTGATTAATCTAAAAAAGTAGATGGAGAGTTAATATGTCATTACCAGGTTCAATTATGAAAATAGGTGGTTGGAATTACCACGTAAGTGATCAAGGCAGCGGTGAAAAAGGTATAGTGATGCTAGTTCACGGCATGCCAGATGATGGTAGCTGTTGGAAGTACCAAGTGCCAGCATTATTAAACGCAGGTTACCGTTGTATTGTTCCCGATACGCTAGGTTACGGCCGTACTGACCGTCCAGTTGAAGTTGAGCATTACGAAGTTGAAAATGTTATTGATCATATGCTTGAAATTATCGACAAACTGGGTCTTAAAGATATTAACTTAGTGGGCCATGACTGGGGCTCTTGTATTACCCAAGGGATGCTGTTTAAGAAACCAGAGTTGTTCAGGAAATACTGTTCTTTGTCAGTTGGTCACTTAGGCTGTGTGTTTGGCCAAGCTCACGACATGACTCAGGAAAAAGGCACCCCCGAGCGTATGCTTGAATCTCTTAAGACTAACTGGTTTACTTTCCATCATACTCAAGAGGGTATGGAGGAACTTTATATGGCGAACGACTTCAAGTATTTCGATCTTTTCTTCTGTTCGCATCCTGAAAAACAAGAGGTCAAGCGACTTATCAAAGAGACCGGCCGTATCGAATGGCTCAACTATGACATCGCCAACCCTATGGTCAAGGACTACCTGGCAACGGCTAAAGATCCAGATATCTATCCGAACATTAAATGTCCGGTCATGGTGATTTACCCTGAGCAGGATATGTTCTTGTGGCCGACGCAAGCCATTGAGACTCCTTCACGTGTGGATGCTGAGTGCCGTATTGAATTCATTCAAGGCGGCCATTGGTCGATGCTGGATCACCCAGACGATGTTAACGTACGTATGCTGGATTGGTTTGGCAGTGAATCTTACGATGTGCGAGCTAACGTAAAAGAAGCTTAGGTCTAAGATAGCTAAAATAGCTAAGATAACAGAAGGGTAATGTTTTACTTTTCTGAGCAAAAAGCAGTTAGCCTAGTTTCCGGTTAGCTGCTTTTTTAATTTCTATCCACATTTTTATTTTTCTAGTTGCAGGGCCATTCACGTGAACAAGCTATCCAACATCAAAAAACATTTTCCAAGTAACAAACTTTGTTTGAATGCGATAACGTTTGCCCTTTTATTCGGCTCTGTCGCGCATGCCAACACAGTAGACGCAGAGCCGTCAGCAAGCATTGAGCCTTCAGCAAGCAAAGAGCAAGCACAAACGAGCGACATCACTTTGGGGTTTGAAGGGCCGGAAAACATTAGGCGCTCAACTACCCGAAACACCATAGAGAACCAACCTTTTCTTGATTCTTGGTATCAATGGAAGGCCGATCTCGCAAAAGATCACGGCTTTAATTTTGGCGTCGAATTTAATTCAACTTACTTGAAAGCCACCGATACTTTAGATGACTCAGAAGATTATGCCTGGGGCAGTATTTCCCGGGTCAGTACCTCGTGGGACTTATATGGCCGTGGCACAGGGCATACCGGCACCTTAATGTTTTTATTCGAATATGCCAATAATGTCTCTGGCGCAGTGCCGAGCGATTATTTAATAGAAAGTGTTGGCTATGTCGGTATCTCAGGTGTTAATTATAACGACGATAAATTTAGATTAAATACCTTATACTGGGATCAAAAATTTGATGATGGTAATTATGAGATTTATGCCGGTTTTCTTGATATCAGTGATTACGTTGACGTATTTCCATTAACCAGTCCGTGGAACGATTACGGCAACTACATGTTCAGTATTGGCTCTGGTGCCTTGGATCTTACCACAGATGCTTCACTGGGTATTGTAGGTGCCGCTTGGTTAACGGATTCTGTTTATGCCATGGCTGGGATTGTTGACCAAAAAAGCGATCCCACTGATCCACTTGAAGGTTTTGATACCTTTTTTAACGACAGAGAACACTTTAAGCATGTTGAACTAGGTTGGACCGGCGCTTCTAAAGAGGCGTGGTTTTTAAATAATGTTCATCTCACGCTTTGGCATTCAGATAAAAGAAAAGATTTCGGCATTGAAGATGGCTGGGGTGGTGTTTTCTCAGCAAACTTTAATCTTAACGATAAATGGCTAACCTTTTTTAGAGCAGGTTTTGCTGACGATGCAGGCAGTTTATTAAAGCGTTCGGTTAGTATTGGCGCGGGTTACACACCCAAAGGCATGGACTTTTTAATGGTTGATAGTCAATTTGGAGTTGGGGTTAACTGGGGCCGTCCGAATGATTCTTTGTTTGGTGTTGATTTAGACGACCAATATGGCGTTGAAAGCTACTACCGTTTGCAAGTGACCAAAGAAATCGCGATAACACCAAGCTTGCAGTATTTAGTCGACCCAGCATTAAACCCAAGTGGTGATAATGAATTTATGTTCGGCCTGAGAATAAGAGCTGCCTTGTAAAAGTGCTTTAAATTAATAATATAGAAAAACAAAAAACGTGTTAATTGAAAAGTTAACACGTTAATGAACCAATATTTAATGGCCAACTAATACAATATCTACAATATTTTTTGTATAGCTTTGGTCAATCCGGCTCTGAGGTGTTTCTCATTTTAGAAATGGTTTGATACAGGCTACTAGTGTTTAGATCGGCCTATTGAAGAAGACTTCGCATTAACACTAAATAATTTAAAGTTTCACTATCCCAAAATATTAATATATGTGGTTATTCTGAGTAAAGTTCAATAACCATTCTATCCTTGATTTACATCTACAAAATATTTACAGATAAACTAAAGAGCTGTTATTCTTTATAGTATAAAATTTACTCAATGATAAAACGCTAATTCAAAGTCCATTGACTAAAAATTGATAGGTAAAATATTCGCCCTAATATTACTCAGCTGTTGTGCTTCTTAGGCTGAACGCGAATAAAATCAACCTAAAGTATTCAGTTAAAGACGTTTTATTTTGAATAAAATTTAACACTCAAATATAAACAAGTTTAGGCTTTTAGTTCTGTATTTTGGAATAACGTTATGACTAAAAATATTTTTATTAAATCTTTAACTTTGATTATTGGCTGCCATTTGTCTTTAACAAGTTTTAGTCAAACTTCAAACTTTGACTTTGTCGACGATAGCAACAATCAACAAGGTAAAGTATTAGTGGAGCAAATTTGTACCAGCTGTCATCGGGCGAGTCTCATCACAAGAAGCTCGGGTTATAGCTTTGATGATTGGAAGTCATTAACAAGGACTATGATAGACCTAACGGCACAGCCTGATGTTGAGCAAAACATCTTTGGTTACCTTGCCGCTAACTACCCACCTAATTCATCTAGAACACCGACGTTGGTATCCGGTGATAAAAAAGTAACCTTTACTGAGTGGCAAACACCAACATTAGGTCAACGCTCTCGTGATCCAATCGAAGCGCATGATGGGACTATTTGGTGGGCAGGGCAACATAAAAACCTTATCGGTCAGATTGACCCTGAGTCTGGGCTCATGACAGAGTATCAATTACCTGAAAGTTCGATGCCTCACACCGTAACTACCGATCAAATGGGCAACATTTGGTATACGGGTAATAAAAATGGCAGTGTTGGAAAGTTAGATATTAAAACTAAAAAAATTACTGAATTTAAGATGCCAGACGAAAAAGCAAAAGATCCTCATAGTGCTATTTTTGATCATGACGGAATACTTTGGTTTACCTTGCAACACAGTAATATGATCGGACGATTAGATCCTGCTTCTGGCGACATAAAACTAGTAACAATGAATGCACCGCGCTCAAAACCTTATGGTATTAAAATCGATGCTGAAGGCACTCCTTGGGTTGCTTGTAATGGCAGAAATTGTCTAGTTAAGGTAAACCCTAACTCGATGGAGTTAACTGACATTATGCTACCTAATGAGGCAACAAAAGTACGCCGACTCGATATTGCAAGCAATGGCATGATTTGGTACGTCAATTCCTCTCAAGGGAAAATTGGTAGATATAACCCTAAAACTGGTGAAATTAAAGAATGGCCATCACCAAGTGGTAATAAATCACACCCATATGCGATAGCAGTTATTGATAACATTGTTTGGTATAACGAATCAGGTATGCGACCAGATCCTTTAGTTAGATTTGATCCTAGCACTGAGAAGTTTCAAAGTTGGGCCATACCTTCTGGTGATGTATACGCAGGGATCATCAGACATATGCGTGCTACTCGCGATGGGAACCTATTAATTCATCAAAGTAGTACCAATAGAATAATCAAAGTGAACATTCAATAAGAGAATATTTTTAATATCTACTAATGAAATGTTTAAAGTTCACTAGATGATTATAAACAGCGTGAACTAGCGGTTTTTTAGTAGGTTAAATTAGAGTCTGTTGATCTTTGCTTTGTTTTGCAGTGATTTATTAGCCTTTTGTATATGACTTGTCGTCATTCTACTAAAGTTTGCGATAACGACTTTATGCCCTGCAAAGTGATCTTACCCCACATCCATGTGGGGCAACGCAGTAGAAAGGGTTAATAAACGTTGCTCTTTAGGTTCGTTTAAATGCTCCTTGCTCTTTGTTGCCAACATGGATGTAAGTACTTAGGTTATGCAGGAGCATATAACCTGTGAGCAGTCATTGACATGGAATAACTATGCTTCATTGCTCATACCTCGATCAAAAAGCATTTAATTCGAACAAAAATCAAGCATGAAAGATCAACAGGCCCTAGTAATAACGTTAATAACGAGCAATAATTGTAAAATAATTCATGCAATCATTTAATAGGCGCTCTAGTCGCGCTAAGATAAGAGCATCATAATCAAAAGTGACGACCATGGATAAAAAACTTAAAAAGTTACTCTCCGAAAATGAAAACCTGATCCACACAGAAGCGATAAAAGTTGTTTCTCATGTTCAGCGAGAACAAGACGGTTGGATAATTAATACGCTAATGCTAGAAGATGTCAGCACGCCGTTCAAATTTAAGCGTAAAAAGAAGTATAAAGCCTTGGCTGATCAGCAAGTCAACATTACCTATTACAGCGATACTGAAATGGTTGCGGGTTTTGAAATTGATGTAATGAACATCGTCAGAATCAAGATCGCTTAAAATATAGACAAATACTTGCTTTAATCGACCTTTTTGCGATTATTTTTTAAACTGTTCTTGACGAATGCTTAGCCATATTACATAAATAAAGTATCGACGAAAAAAATACAATAAGTTGATACGAGTTCCGATAACAATAAAACAACTAAATCGGAAATGAAGTTGGGGATAGCGAAAGGATAATATTATGATCTTAAATCATATCTGGGGTTTATACGCCCATCCAAAAGAAGAGTGGGAAACCATTGAGAAACGTCACGAAAGTTTGATGTATAGTTTGGTGCACATATTAACCATTGCATTGATTCCTGCAATTTGTGGATATTATGCAGCGGCTCATATTGGTTGGACAATAGGTGTAGGTGATCCGATTAAATTAACCCAATCAAGTGCTGGCATCATGTCAGTGGCGATGTATTTTGCGTTAATTGGTGGGGTATTTGCTTTAGCTTACTTGATCCATTGGATGGCGAAAACGTTCGATTCTACGCCAAACTTTACTCAGTCATTGGAGTTAGCTGCTTATACGGCGACCCCTCTACTGATGGTTGGTGTGACCGCACTATTTCCAGTATTGTGGTTTGTCGTCATGGCAGGTGTAGCAGCAATGTGTTATTCGGTCTATCTGTTGTACTCTGGCGTTCCTATTATGATGAACATTCCTGAAGAAAAAGGGTTTATCTATGCGAGCTCTGTAGTGACTTGCGGATTAGTTTTATTAGTCAGCATCATGGCATTATCGGCAATATTATGGAGCATGGGGCTCGGGCCAGAATATATGGCATAGCCAATTGTTTTACTTATAAAAATGGCACCAATTAGGTGCCATTTTTATTTCGATGAATTAACTCAATCGTTATTCAGAGCCTTCATTATGCATATCGATTACAGAGTCTGCATTTTTATCAGAAACTTCTTTAACTTCGTTATTTCTTAGCGCGTCAAGCTTTTCAAGGTATGACTGGTTGATATCATTAGTAATATAATTACCATCAAAAACTGATGTTTCGAATACTTTAATATCAGGATTACCCACACCAACTGCAGCGACGAGATCTTCAATCGATTGGTATATCAACTTATCCGCACCAATTAACTGGCAAATGTCTTCTAGTTCACGGCCATGGGCAATCAATTCATTCGCACTTGGCATATCAATTCCGTAAACGTTAGGGAATCTTACTTCTGGTGCTGCTGAAGCAAAATACACTTTCTTAGCGCCAGCTTGTCTTGCCATCTCGATGATTTGTTCTGATGTGGTACCACGGACTACAGAGTCATCAACAAGCAATACATTTTTACCTTTAAACTCGGCGCCAATAGCATTAAGTTTACGACGCACAGACTTCTTACGTTGCTCTTGACCGGGCATGATAAACGTACGACCAATGTAACGGTTCTTAACAAAGCCTTGTCGATAAGGTAAGTCTAACTGTCTCGCTATTTCTAAAGCGATATCACATGAAGTTTCTGGAATTGGAATAACAACATCTATGTCAATATCTTCCCAATCTTTAGCTATTTTAGCGCCTAATTTTTTACCCATTTCTACGCGTGAAGCATAAACGGAAATTTTATCCATGGTCGAATCTGGACGAGCAAAATAAACAAACTCAAAAATACATGGGCTAAAGTTTGGATGCTCAGCACATTGTTGGCTGTGCATTGTGCCATTCTCACTAAAGAAAATAGCTTCACCTGGAGCAACGTCACGAACAAACTCAAAGTCACAAGCATCCAAGGCCACTGACTCAGAAGCAACCATATATTCAAAACCATTTTCGGTTTCACGCTTACCAAAGACTAGTGGGCGAATACCGTTAGGGTCTCTAAAAGCCACCATACCATGACCAATGATTACAGCAACCGTAGCATATCCGCCACGAATACGTTTATGAACATTAGTGATAGATTGGAAAATATCTTCGGGCTTGATGTCAATACTATCAACTTGCTGAAGCTCATGACCCAAAATATTTAAAAGAATTTCAGAGTCTGAAGTGGTATTTACATGACGGCGAGCTTTTTCGAAAAGCCAAGTCTTTAGCTCATCAGCATTAGTTAAATTGCCGTTATGAGCTAATGATATACCAAATGGTGAGTTAGCATAAAAAGGCTGAGCTTCAGATGAGCTTGAAGTACCTGCAGTAGGATAACGAATGTGGCCAATACCAACATTACCTTGCAGCCTCAGCATGTGACGTGTATGAAAAACGTCTTTGACTAAGCCATTAGCTTTTCTCAATCTAAAAGTACCATCATGAATGGTAACAATACCCGCAGCATCCTGGCCTCTATGCTGTAGCACGGTCAATCCATCATAAATCAACTGACCTACCGGAGTTTTACCAACAATACCTACAATACCACACATGAACTTATTCTCCGCCGAATGTTCGTTTAGTTAAATTAAGAAACTAGAATTTTGTTTGAGATACTCAAAGAACCACTCAATCACAAGAGTAAACTCAGGTATTAACTGAGAGCTTTGCCACCAAGCAGTAGAGCCTGCAGGGGTAAATGCATCCATAAAGAACAGCAAAGCACTGGTAACCAAAACACCACGTAATGCACCAAAGGCTAGTCCTAAAACTCTATCGGTTCCTGACAAGCCAGTTTTTTGAACTAATTGCCCGATAACATAGTTTACCAAGGCTCCTAAAATGAGCGTGGTAATAAAGAGAATGGCAATAGCCGCAGCATTACGAAGAAATTGATCAGAAATATTTGTGAGTAAGGTCGCGAGCTTTGGATAGAAAGCGCTAGCAATAAAAAAAGCACCGATCCAGATCACTAAAGAAATAGCTTCTTTAACAAACCCTCGGACCAGACTAATTAAGGTTGATATGCCAATTATCGTTAAGATGGCATAATCTATCCAAACCATATAGTGAGTATTCTCATTGAATTAGTGGCGCGCATTCTAACAGATCCACACTACTGATGACCAACTTTTTTATTATTTAGTCGTTTTATATCTGGCTATTTTTCCCTGAACTTTTGTTAACGCTTTAAGTGCAGGGATCTTTTTGCTTAACTCTGATTTGATCAATTCAGGACCGACAATAACTTTGGTTAATGTACCGTTTCTTGTCTTGATTGGCTGAGTAAAGGCGGTATAGCCATTATCTTTGAGCTTTTTCATTAATTCACTGACATTTTTCTTGTGCTTAAAGCTACCTAAATGAATCACCCAAGCTTCACCCATCACAGATTTTTCAGGCAAAGTGTTACTATTGGATATAGCCGTTGAAGGTGTTTTCGTTACAGGTTGAGACGCTGTAGTTTCACTTCTAGGTAATACGTTAACTTTTACTTTATCATTTTCAGTTTCGGCCAACGTCCCTTCCGCGGTTGGTTCTATTGCATCGTCAGTCGCCACTTCGTCTGAAATGATTTCTTTCGGTATTACCGCTAACTTTTCTTCAGGAAACTGTTTTGCCTTGCTCTGTTTACTTTGAAATTCCGGTGCCTTAGGTATCGCTTCAAAATCAGCTTGATAGCTTGTTTTTTCACCATCAAAAATATCTGGCAGAAAGATGATAACAGCAGCAGCTACAATAATTGAGCCTACTAGGCGATTTTGAAATGGTGTCGACAACTTAACTTCCCTCTAGGATTTACTAGCCTAATCAATTTACCAAACTACGACGAATATTAGCAACGGTAAAAAATGACCCAAAAACTAAAATCAAATCATTAGATTGCGCTAATTGCTGAGCCATTTTAAAGGCCTCACTGACATTGTCAAAGTAATTGCCTTTTATATTACTCTCTCTTGCTACTTTCTCTAGTTCGCAAGCCGTGGCTCCTCTAGGCACTTCAAGCCCACCAAGATACCAGTCGTCAATAACGTCTTGCATTATCTTAAGCGTAGTTTCAATGTCTTTGTCCTTGAGCATACCAAAGACTGCATGAATGTTTTTATACTGCCCTCTCTCTTTAGCTTGTCTCAGTACAGAGGACAAATAACGAGCTGCCTGAGGGTTGTGACCAACATCTAACATGATAGTAGCTGAATCTTGATTTATCCCCTGAAATAGCTCTGTACGCCCTGCAACCTTGGTTGTCGCTATCCACTGGTTAACTTTTACGGAAGTTAACTCAATATGCGCTAATGACAATACCATTAAAGCGGTTGCTACATTATTTCGAGGAATATGGGTATTAACCAAATTCGTTAAATGATATTGCTTGTTACGCCATGACCAGGTGTCATCATTAACACTTAGATCAAATGCCTGATGCCTGATATAAGCTTTGATGTGGTGTTTTTCAATATACTCGAGCAAGGTACTTGGTGGTTCACACTCACCGATGACGGCCGATCTATTGGTACGCATAATACCTGCTTTTTCAACAGCAATTTCCTCACGAGTATTACCAAGAAAAGCTTGGTGATCTAAATCGACCGTTGTGATCACAGCAATATCGGCGTCAATAACATTGGTCGCGTCAAGCCTTCCGCCAAGTCCTACTTCAAGAATAATAACATCCGGCTTATTCGTCATTAACACGAGAAAAGCTGCTAACGTTGTAAATTCATAATAGGTTAAGGATATATCCCCGCGCACTTTTTCAATCTTATTGAACGCGTTGATCAATGGCAGGTCAGCAACATCGACTTGATTTATTCTTAGCCTTTCGTTGAAACATTCAATATGTGGGGATGAATAAACAGCGACAGTTTTTCCTTCGCTGATAAGCGCTTTCTCGATAAAAGCACAAGTTGTCCCTTTGCCATTTGTGCCTGCTACGGTAATAACAGTCGCAAAATCAAAGTTTATTGAAAGCCTATTAAGCACAGCCGCTATTCGATCAAGCCCCATATCTATTTCAGTGGCGTGAATCGCTTCTATATAAGAAAGCCACTGTGCTAAATCAAATTCAGCAAAGTGGCTTGATACTTGGTCAGACATAATTATTAAGCTTGACTAGGTAATCCAGTGAATTTAGCTAACATACGGCCTAATGTTGCACGCATCTCGCGACGATCAACAATTAAGTCAATCGCGCCTTTTTCTAATAAAAATTCACTGCGTTGGAAGCCTTCTGGTAGCTTTTCACGCACTGTTTGCTCAATAACTCGCGGGCCAGCGAAGCCAATCAAAGCTTTAGGCTCAGCGACATTAATATCGCCTAACATAGCTAAACTGGCAGAAACGCCTCCCATCGTTGGATCCGTCAATACAGAAACATAGGGCAAGCCTTTTTCACTCATTTTAGCTAAAGCTGCACTAGTTTTAGCCATTTGCATTAATGAAAATAACGCTTCTTGCATACGTGCTCCACCACTGGCTGAGAAACAGACAAATGGTAGGTTATGCTCTAAACAGTACTCAACGCCTTTAACAAAGCGCGCACCCACTACCGATGCCATTGAACCGCCTAAAAATGAAAATTCAAATGCTGCCGCTACGATAGGCATGCCATTAAGTTCACCTTTCATTACGACTAGAGCGTCTTTTTCACCAGTGCTTTTTTGAGCCGCAGCAATGCGATCTTTGTAACGTTTAGAGTCTTTAAATTTCAATACATCTTTTGGCTCAAACTCTTCTCCAAGCTCAATGCGCTCTCCACCTTGATCTAAGAAACACTCAATACGCTTGCGCGCTGAAATCCGCATGTGATGGTCACACTTAGGACATACTGATAATAGGCGATCAAGTTCGACTTTATAGAGTACTGCATTACACGAAGGACATTTAGTCCATACGCCTTCTGGAATATTCCGTTTTTGGGTCGCTTTTGCCTTTGGGAGAATTTTTTCTATCCAGCTCATAATCTATTTTTTGCCTGTTGCAACGAATTTTGTTCGCATTTTGGCCAATAATTGAACCTAAATGCCTTAAAGAGAAATATAACAACGAATTAAAACATAGTTTAGCCTATATTTTATATAAAAAACTGGTCTGTTTTGTCATATTGTGATTATTAATCAGGCAAAAAGAGAGGACCTAATGCTGATTTTGGAATTTCAAACGCTTCAGGGAAGTCTACATCGACAAAATATAAACCATTCGATGGCGCTGTAATCCCTGCTAAGCAACGATTTTTAGCTTCAAGCACTTCTTTAATCCATCCAATTGACTCGATAGACTGTCCTACTCGCATTAGGCTACCGGCAATATTTCGTACCATATGATGTAAAAAAGCATTTCCTTTAACATCTAAGATTACATAATCACCTTGCCGAGTCACATTACAATGAAGCAATGTTCTCACAGGAGAGTGCGACTGGCAGTGAACGGTTCTAAATGAAGTAAAGTCATGTTTGCCTACCAATACTTGCGCGGCTTCTTGCATGAGTTTTTCATCAAGAGGGTGATGAAAAAATGTTAGTCCATTAGATAAAATTGCAGGTCGTAATCTAGCGTTATAGATCACATATCGATAGCGCCTAGCAGTAGCACTAAACCTTGCATGAAAATCTTCGTTCACTGATTTTACCCAGCGAACGGCAATGTCACTTGGCAGGTTAGTATTTACCCCTAAGGTCCAGGCAACATCTTTGCGTTCTTTAGTGGTATCAAAATGAACCACTTGATTGGTCGCACTTACGCCAGTATCTGTGCGTCCAGCGCATACTACTTGAATCGGCTCCGCGGCGATCTTAGACAGAGCTTTTTCTAAGTTTTCTTGAACGCTCGGTGAATGATTTTGTTTTTGCCAGCCACAGTAATTCTTGCCGTCGTATTCGATACCTAATGCGTAACGCATATACTCTCCTCAAATTCAGGACGCGCATTATCTATTATTTTAGATAATTTACCAAGTAAGGATAATTGAAAGAGATCATTGTTTAGTACAATAAAAAACGCCACATAAAGTGGCGTTTATCAAGTCAGTATTCTTTTCTACAAGTTATCTAATAGTTGTTGAGCATCAAACTGTTGTTGGGCATCACCAAGCTTAACTACATCAAGTAGAATAACTTCAGCATTCTCTTTGTCGCCTATTTCAATATAAACTTTTGCAAGATCGAGCTTGGCAGCAATACCGTTATCATCATCGTCAACATCTACCTCATTAACGTCATTGGTAAATTCTGGAAACTCATTAAGGCCAACATCAATTTGCGATTTTTTGTAAGGCTCTTCATCTGGGTTAATATCTAGTGAATCTGATAGCAATGAATCAACCGATACATAATCTTTTTCATCATCGTCAGCTTGCACTTCAATATCATCAGCGCTGATTTCGTCGCCAATATCGAACTCGTCTTCAATATCTTCTGTTAAATCAAAAGATTTATCACTGCTTGTAGTCGACTCTTCAATATTAGCAAGCAGTTCATCAAAATCTAAACTATCTAGCTCTTGTATGTCTTCAATGACATTGGCCTCAACAACAGACTCAGGGCTTACACCACCATCGTCTAATAAATCAGCTAAGACGTTGCTATCAGTAAAGTCTGGCGTTAATTCTACAGGAGTTGTCGGCTCTTTCTCTTCTTGTAATAGTGCTGAAAGTGTCGACTCATCGAAATCTTCTTCCATTGCGGACAGCGTATCTTGATCCAGAGCTTCATCAGCCTCATTTGCAAGCACACTGCCTAGTATATCATCGCCTATTTCAATCGAACTACCATCAGCGTTTTGAGCATCGGAAATTAAAGAATCAATGTCTATATCTTCAGACAAAGTGTTAGTGTCATCACCATCCAAATCAGCAGACGGGTTAATATTAAGTACTTTATCTATTGCCGGATCTACTGCAGCAGGCGCTTGAACTTGCTCAATTTCTTCTACGGTATCAAGTTCTTCGCCAATTTTATCATCACTGTCGGTTATATTACTAAAATCAACTTGTAAGAATGGTGCAACATAATCCTCGCTGAAGTTGTTAATCAGCCTTTGATTAACAGCAAGCTCATCTTCTTCCGTTTCATCGACATCTGATTCTACTTCTGGAGTATCGATGGCAATTGAACCGGCTAAATCATCAATTGGCTCTTGCTCTAATAAGGCATCAATTTCTTCAGGGTCGGTTATCTCATGTGGCTCAACTGTTTCGTCGACACTATCACTATTCAAACTGTCTAGAATTGCGTCAATATCGTCGGGGTCGGTAACGTCCGCACCGTCAGCTATTTCGTCTGCCGCATCGTTTGTTTCTTCAGGAGCGGTATCTGCTGCTGCGCTTGCTAGTAAGGCGTCAATATCATCAGGGTCGGTAACGTCCGCGCCATCAGCGATTTCGTCTGCCGCGTCATTTGTTTCTTCAGGGGCGGTATCTGCTGCTGCGCTTGCCAGCAAGGCGTCGATATCATCAGGGTCAGTAACGTCCGCGCCATCAGCGATTTCGTCTGCCGCATCGTTTGTTTCTTCAGGGGCGGTATCTGCTGCTGCGCTTGCTAGTAAGGCGTCGATATCATCAGGGTCAGTAACATCGGCAACATCAGCGATTTCGTCTGCCGCGTCATT